>Ga0131853_10005087_pt1 | contig 23682 bp, 21 predicted proteins | sample TergutLab28metaG_FD_92764 | JGI IMG/M metagenome (GOLD analysis project Ga0131853, IMG submission 92764) | Labiotermes labralis P1 segment gut microbial communities from Petit-Saut dam, French Guiana - Lab288 P1 (version 2) (version 2) | ecosystem: Host-associated > Arthropoda: Insects >...
AAACACAGAACAACACATTAACACAGAATACACAGAAAAAAACATATATAACAATAAGAATATATAAACAACAACAAAAATACCCCCCACCCTCCCCCCCCCCCCCCAACCTTTATTTCGTATCTTAGTCACAATTACTGGCTGAGCTATTCTGGATTTTGACTTACGTAGTAGATGCGAAATGATTTAACGGGTTGGATGGATATAATATGATATATTTTGTTAACTGCAATCGTTGACGCCCGGTGGCAATAGTACGGTGCACATTTACACACTAACAAAACACAGAACAACACATTAACACAGAATACACAGAAAAAAACATATATAACAATAAGAATATATAAACAACAACAAAAATACATGATTTACAAAATTAAACAGTAGCATACAAAACATACAACCATATATACAATGATAAAAAATGGAACTAGTGACTTCAGGAGAGGAGAACCCCCATCCTTCGGCTAGAATAAATGCTCGCAAAAATCTCACTGTGCATCTTTCGTCGTCAGAATAAACCAGAATTACCCGACCGGGCTACAAGTGGCACCAGAGCACAAGGCTCTTGCAGGTGCCATTGGCAGCACTGAATTATTCTCCCGTGCTATTGCAGTTCCACCAGCACTTTACAGTGCAATACCGAGGCTAATACTGAGTTGCACCTTGGGGAATTTCTTGATGTTGTTCTTTCCTTTTCGATCCTGAATGGACAGTACATTTGATTCAAAACTGAAGGGTTGGGCAAACGGGAAACAGTTCACATCACTTTACTTTGTAGACGTTTAATTCTCTTCAACTCCCACTCGCTCCTCGCGAGACTCTTCTTTTTAACTTAAAGCTGCGAATCGACTTGGTTTCCAGTGGCAAAGTTTAATTCACATCGATAACAATTCCATTAGTTCCACTCCAGTAAACTTCAATCTGAACATTAACCATCTAAACTTAGCGGTCATTATTTATACCACTTCCTTTACATTAAAAAGCCATACATTTTGCCCATAGACTGCATTTGTCCCTTCCGTATGAATGTCTTCGACAAAAAAAGCGGTTATTTTCTAAAGTAAATTTCACCCAAGAAGAGGCCACGAAGACCCAAAGGGGGAGTACACGTATAGCTCTAATCTTTCTTTAACCTCGGCGCTAGATGGGGTGGATGGTCAGCGCCACGCCTCGGCCATTTTACCCCCGGGACATCCTGTACCCATTGTATAGGATGCTGGCTTGGCCCCAGGGCCGGTCTGGACGGTTGCAGAAAATGGTTATTTTCTGAACAGTTTAAAGACTATCCGTAATGGAAGCTGTGGGTGCTTACAGTCAGAAACAAAATTTCTGCGTTTACAAGATTTTCAGGCAACAAACAGTCAATCACAACTAAACTGGATATCACCGTTAGTGAAGGGAAATCAAACGTCCAAATTCCTTCTGGGTCACAACCTCTTAAAATTGCCTGGTAGAAGACGCTCATAAGGGGTTTACACATGTAATGAGTGAATGATTCGAATGTAAAATTTGAAAATTTTAGTTGCACTTCGATATGACAAAGTCACTGAACGCCAGCTATGAGGAAGTTTAAATCAGCAGTTCAGTGCACTGGAAGATATGCATGGTTAGACGGGTTAAACACCTCACGCTGTATATAACCCATTGCGACTACGTAACTGCCCTCCCTCACTCACTCACTCACTCACTCGATTCAAGTACGATAGACGTCGAGATTTTATAAGCGGTGAAGGCTGCTTGCACGATACCCTAAAGGAGCAGTACTGTGTGTACAGGACACGTTTGGCTTCTGACTGAACAAGGTAAGCTGTGCCGAATGTATTTAGAATTTCGTACTTTTTGTGTAACCTTCACAACGAGTTGAGCAATTTTCGGTTAAAATTGATTGGTTAAATTTATTTGAGATCTAAATTCTAAATTCTTAACGTATACTGGGTTCTACAGAGAAGAATAAGATAACTATTTTGACTGCCTATTAAGCTTTACATTTTTTACCTTAAATTGTAAACATATGTATAAACCGCTAAATTATATAATAATCCTTAAGCTAACTTTTTAATTTAAATAGTCTTAGCAGAATAGATTTCACCAGTATAGTTACCTTTTACTCAGCAACCTGATCATAACGTCCTCGAGCAAGAGACAAACTACCTGCTTAAACAGGTTTGAGAGCAAGTTATTTTTTAGTCGGACTGTATGATGTAAGTATTTTGTAAGTTTTTTACATTCCAAATTTGAGTAAAACTAAATGATGGCAGCTACCAGATTGTGGAGACCTAGACGACGAGGCTAAAACCGTCAAAGTCACACAGTCCACAGTCTCTGCGAGTAGGAAACAGCTGAAGTCAAACTATCACCTCGGAAGGCATTACACACATATTACGTAAAGCGATACTACGTCAGTCAGTAGGAACTAATAAGGAGTTAGAATAAATAATTTAAATTCTCGAACCTATAGCGGGATTGCAAAATTTACATAGTACCAAACAGATTACTTATGAAAATTAAAGTAGGGGGATTTTGTGAACAAGGAAACCAGCTTTGTTTACCGGAGCAGACCACAACGCACAATTATTTCGGTTTTCCTATAGGAAGGACGCGTGATAGCATTACCCTTCATTTCGGTCAGATTTACAGACTAAATAATTTAACTAGAAATTAATAAATGTCACTAAGGGATACAGTGCTAAAATCAGTGAGTTAAATTGGATTTGAATGGTTATACCAAATTGCTATTATTTCACAAATTTTGATGTGCACTGAAGACGCCAAATGACAAAGTGATCAGTACTATTATAAAAATGAAATTAAATATGTACTCCGTCTGATACAATTATCTTTTTTATTATTATTTCTGTTATTGGCTACTAGTTTCGGCCTCAATGGACCATCATCAGGCCAATATTTACAAAAACTTAAAAATGTTGTTCCATGTTTTTGTAATTATTGGCCTGCTAGTGGCCTATTGAGGCCGAAAATAGTAACCAATAACAGAAATAATAAAATACAAAAATAATTGTGTCAGATGGAGTACATATTTCATTTCAGTTGAACAATGCACTTTAAGCACAACGGGATGTCTCTACCAAGACGATCCGTGTTATGTTTACCGCATGTCATCAGAACATGCAACAAACTAGCGCCCAATTGACTCTTAAGAAATCACAAATGACATTCCAGATTATCAATTAAAACACAAAACGTCTCAATAGTTATTCTTTATTAATTTGACAACACTCCAACCGCGTTAGTCCCTGTAAATTGGGTTTCATGCGACAAGACTGAATGGATAAGGTGAGCCGGACGGTTATACTCCTTTCACAGATTCCGATTGCAGTCTTATGGCACTGCGAAGAGAATTGGTTTCAGCCACTCTACTTGGGTTCGTCCGCAGCCAGTACTAAAGGGGTGTCCGGTTAGTTGGTTTCAAGCACTTATAAAAAGCATAATTATGCATTGCTCTTTATTAGTCGAAAAAGAACATCATTCATATCATAACATGGGGCTGTCTGAGACAAGAAAACAATAGAGTTATCAGTAGGACGTAGAAGTGAGCACAATATATGAAGTGCATAGCAGAATATGCTTTTAAATGGAACGAAAGTTGTTTACAGAAGTAAGGACGTGAAACGTGTTTTCAAAAGCAAAGACGGCGGAATTTCAGACACTTTTTGCCCCGTCCGCCTGCGCTAAAACCGCGAACACGGTTAACAGAACTCTTGTTCTGGAGGCACAGCAGCCGGAACTTGAAGCTAATCATTCACTTACGTGTCTACTTCTACTATTGAAAAATATTGGTCCGTAACTGAATAGAAAACGTCCTCGTATCCGCCACTGAACATGTTTCTCTTTAAAACTAAGCTACGTAATTAAATACTGTGACAAATTTAAAAATATGTCATACATGAATAACAGCTAATCGTGAATGGAAACCTACTGGAAGTTATGCAAGATATGAATCTTTCGCGGCGAGAATAAAAACAGCAATATTCTCGGCTATCTCGCCAGCGAAATAACCATCAACACCGATAGTGAACAAGGAGACAGCATTTCTACCAAATAATGGTTAAAAGCACAATAATGACGCAACTGTTTACAAAGTATTGTAATGATTCTCAACTTTCTGGTGTATGACCTAGTCCACGTAACTCTGCAACTGATAGCCAGCCAGTTTGTCAACCTTGGCGTCGAGCCCTTGTGGAGTTCACGACCACGTATAGTGTCGGCGATGCTGAACAATGCAATAATACCCACTCTGGGGCGTCCTAAATTTGGAAACACTTTTCTGTCCACTGCTTTCGATATCTGAAACAGAATTGTTTTGTTTGAAAGGTTACAGCCTACGCCCGCTTGTCCTTCTCATAGGGGTAGTTTTAAGATCAAGTGACTATTCAGCATTGATGGAATAGTACTGTCAGGGAAAAACCGAAATACTCAGACAGTACGCTGTCACACTGCAACTTTGTCCGCTACAAATCTTTTAAGGATTTGGTCGTGAATGAACCGAAGGCTCAGCCAGGAAGGGCCGGACACTTACCGCCTGAGATACGGTGCAAACGTTTGTGTCCAAAAATCATCTGAATCATATACAAAAATTCAGTTCGTACTGCACAGTCTATTGGAAGGCTGTCCGGAAAGTATCAACCCATTTTGAATATATCGAGAACCGGTGGCGTGGCCTTGATGTATCTTGGCATCCAATCAGAGGAGACCTTACTGTGCATCCGTGAACAGTCACTATCCCGTGGGACTAGTCAGTTGGCAGTGAGACGCCGTTGACTAAGCTTGTGTACTCTGTGACTGTCGCATTCACAAATCTCCTTAATTTCAACGGCGATTTTAGCTTTGGGAAAAGCCAGAAGTCGCAGGGAGCCAAATCTGGGCTGTAGCGGGATTAACAGGGCTGGGTGATGTGATGTTGTGCCAAAAAAGGCTGCGCGAGAGCTGTAGAATGGACAGGCACATTGTCGTGATGAAGCTGATCTGCTCGCTTGGTCACTGTGAACGCGACGGTCACACAGTACACATGTTCAGTCAACGGCGTCTCACTGCCTACTGACTAGCCCCACGGGAGAGTGACTGTTATGGGATACACAGTAAGGCCTTCTCGGGCTGGATGCCAAATTACATGAAGGCCACGCGACCGGTTCTCGGGATATTCAAAATGGCTGGATACTTTACGGACAGCCCTCGCATATTTTTTTACTAGTATGTCAATCTTTTTAGTGTTATCAGAATAAATTACTTTAGTTCTGAGACTCACCCAAACCACCTAATTACACGCTGTGTAAACAGAATGCAGTTCCACTCACGTGGCATATGGATTATTCATACTATATGCGGAACGAATCAAATGTTGAACGCAACTTCACGACCGGAGATACAAACATACATCATTACGGATTATTTTGTAAAAGACTGGAAAACACGTGCAGGTCATGTCGGTTTTTCATTTAACTCTAGAAATACCTGGTGTTTGATGGATTTTCGTGAAACTCGATAGCAGCTTTTAACATCATATTACAAGAGGCCGATCGACCAACGAATATTTTAATTTACTGTCATCAGTACAAAACGCCGCCGGCTGTGCGAACGACTGTGGTGGGACTGATACGAGGTCAATTTGTTGAAGGATGAGGGGTTTCATGATCATAGCATATGAGTAATGTACTTGGGGTGTCTATTATTTTTGTCACTAAAAAAAATCAGTTTTTTCTACTCTCTTTATTACAAAATGTCGCAACTCCGATTTCTTAAAAGGCATCAAGTTACAGGCAAGTTGCTGCAGCGTCTGTGTTGTTCCCTTCAGCAGCTCCATGCAAAATATTAGTTAACACCTCACAACAACCTACCACCAGTTCTTTGTGATTCATCATTTACGATCACCTTACCGTCCGACATCAAACAAATGCATTTCAAAATGCACAATTAACCACTTAAATTACAGTGGTAACCTTGCATACCCCCAGGTTTTACGTTACAAAATCGTCACCTGCCCGCCCCCCCCCCCTCTCAAGTGTATCAATGTGTTTCGTAAGATTTCGTAACATTAACATATTTAATGTGCGCCGGGATAGCTCAGTCGGTATAGCGACTCGCTACGTGCTGTACGGTGGGGGCGTGATTTTCCCCAACCCTCCAAACCGGTCCTGGAGCCCACCCATTCTACTATACATTGGGCACCGTGTAATTCCAGGGGGTAAAACGGCCGAGGCGTGGAGTTCCCAACCACCACATCCATCTAGCGCCGAGGTTCATGGAAGAGTAGATCCATACCTCTACTCCCTATGGGTTTTAGTGGCAGTTAATTATTTCAAATATATATTTACCTTAAAACATTTGTTCTTTGTAATGGTAAGGCCGTGTGTTTTCCTTAAGTTAGTAAGCCAATATTTAATTATAATGTATTACTGTGACCCTATCGTGTAGGCAAAAATAAAGTACAATACTTTTACTTAGCCTACTTTCAAAATCATAAATAACACCGCGATTATGCAGGTTGTGTTTAGGGTGCAGTGTGGGGTCTTAATAAGTTCAGAAAGTTGTATGATGTCTGCGGACGCGTGAAATGAGTTCTCGAAATTGATGTGGACGCAGTGGAGCGTCGCGATGCATGCACAACGACACTGAGTTGTCCAGTTGCATCTACAAGCGACTTCCCCCATCTCATGTGGTTTCAGGCCAATGATATGGACTGCAATCACACGAGTCGCCGCACCTTATCAACTGGGCTCCACTGCAATGAACACTCAAACGATATTTCGGAGTGATATCGTTGCAGGCGGAGTGCAGCAAGCCCGGAATGCACCGGAGTTTAGAGTGTTGCCTACGACATCAATTGAACTGGATGTTATTTGCTACTGGATCATAATAGTTACACTCACTCATTCACTACATGAAGCAGAGTCCTTCTTGAGAATCTAACCGATTCTCAGCTAGTCAAGAAATTCCACGCATTTTATGGAACCCGAAGTTTCATAACCCCATTCACAAGTGTCCGCCACTTCTCCCTATCCTGAACCAGCTCGAACAAGTCCATGCCCCCACAACCAACTTCCCGAAGTTCCATCTTAATATTATCCTCCCATCTACACCTGGGTCTTCCATGTGCTCTCTTTCCCATAGGTTTTCCTACCGTAACAGTGCTCACACCTCTCCTCTCCCTCATACGTACTACGTGTCCCGCCAATCTCATTCTTCTCGATTTGATCATCCTAATAATAATGAGTGAGGGATATAGATAATTAAGCTCCTCATTATGTAGTTTTCTCCACTCCCTGTTACCTCGTCCCTCTTACGCCCAATACCTTCCGCACCACCCTATTCTCAAACACCCTCAGCCAACGTTCCTTCCGCAATGTGGGCGACCAAGTTTCACACCCGTACAAAACAACAGGAAAAATTATAGTTCTGTATATCTTATGTATAGAATCAAATCAAATCAAATCGGCTACAACACATAAAAACAATAATGATCAGCCGGATGTCAAAAATAATGCTGAATTCTAGACGAAATGGACGAAGATGGCTTGGAAGACATTTGAAGAGACTATTAGACTAGGCTGGAACAGGTATATCGAGGCCTGACTGGTGACGGATAACGATGATGCTGATGATAGTGATGATATATGTCATAGTCACATGTCTGTCCGTCTGCGAGGATATTTCATTATGTTCCTCCGAAAAGCGAAATTAAAAAAAAAATAACAAGGCAGAAGGTCGTCTTTGTAAAGACAAACCCTAGAAAATACAACTTTGATGCTACTTCGTAAAGCAGGTATGGGGTTTCCAAAATATATTTCGAGTATCAGGTTTAGGGTGGTGAAGGGTGTCCAAAAAGTATCTCAAAACCATTACAAAATACAAGAAACAACGATCCGGTAAAATGTGTAACGCAAGAAAACCTGAACTAGTTCAGTTATTAGGACATGGAGTACAGCCCGCTCAAACAATTCTTAAAATTGGCCCCTAAAATTACAAGCATAAGTGAGCCAATGTGATGTCAGCTACCATCGGAAGTAGACGGGCGGGGGGGGGGGTGGGAATTCAAGTACAAGTGGAGCAGAGGCTCCGACACCACCAGAGAAACTGGGCTGTCACAAAAAACGAGAAACTGCTACCAAACGTCCAGTGCAAACTTTGTCCAGTCTACATGGACACATCAATTGCACGCTTCAATAGTCATAAAGACTTGCATAAGATGGGCGGGACATGAAGCATGGAGGCTGGCAATATGTAAGGGGTTACACATCCGTACAGTGCACTAAGGCCAGCAATGAAGAGATAGCTGTCCCCATGCGGTGTTGATTTCAAATCGCCTGAAAAATGAGCTCACTGTACCAGTGAACCAGAGATGATTTGTTGTGTGGCGTCACGAAACGGTTGTCCGTCCGGATGGACAAAGCATGCTCGAAAATCCGCCCCGAAATTAAGTTTCCATGGAATTTTTGTGCGTTACAACTAAACACAATCACAATTGCTCGTTTATCATTTAGTGCATAAAACAAATAAAAATGATTTCGTCGCCTTTTCTTTGTCACGCACAAAAGTTACTTTCACTTGTGCCTCGTCAGTTTTGTCGCTGATCGGCACGATTAGTCTCCAGCTTTGTTCTCGTAACTTATACTTCAGCTTCTCAAAATAGGCACATAACATTAGAATTTGCCTATATTCAGGAGATAATACAGCGTCGTGTAAATACCATATCCTGCGCAGTATTCCATCTCATTAAACAAGAAAAAGGAGGGAATAGTTTTAGGCACGTAAAGCGTAGTTGTAACCATACAGGGGTGCTGATAAGTCCTTAGCCCGACTAGGAAGGAAACAAGCTAATATTTCTGTCACAATGGCGTAAATTTCTTTCGGTGCCTTGCCTTGCCTTGCAGGAAAAAAAAATTGATGACAGCTTGCGTCTCGATGTTGTTGAAATCGCGCGAGTCTCTGACATGCTTCCGAGCTTGCTTCCTTCGTGGTCGGGCTAAGGACTTATCAGCACCCGGTATTTACCACCTAATTTACAACGAAACACTGCTTTTCCCACAGAGTGTACTGGTGTGTTTATGACCGTTAACATGAACAAAGAAAGTTTCGTAAATAGCATTAATTAACTGGCGTTCAAAATGGCCTTCGATTGCATTCGCTGTGAGGTATGAACTGAGTTTTATATGTTATTGAGGTAAACATCCGTCTTCAAAGGGTCAGTGCGTATAGCCACCGCCTACCCCACAACCATAAGCCTGGGTTAAACTATACAAAATGCACATATAATGCGCTCAACCCTTGCAAAATTATTCTCTGCTGGTTGTGGCTGCGGTGTGGGCAGCAAAGTTGGCTGCATTGCGAAAGTGCCCCTCTGCACTGGGGAGGGGGGGGGGACGCACAATATGTGGAGCACAATGCAACGCGAAACACAAGTGTTCAACTGTACAATTCGTCAGGCAACAGATATGAGTTGCCTTAGATTAATAACTACAGCAACTTCGAAAAGTCCTTGCGTGGTTTCGGGTTTCTACCGCTATGTAAAAGACATCTACCCACTTGTGGAGATATTTCGCAGAGTATGGCGGTAATTCCCTACAGACGTTTCGGAGCAACCTGAGGATCAGATGGCGTGGGAAGATTTTGTTAAACTGAACCCCAGCACGCGTTACGAAAGTGAAATACCTGCAAATAGGCTGAGGGTGTTTGACAACAGGGAGCTAAGGGGAGTGTCTGAACCTGAGATCCGGGAGGCGGTAGGAAAATGGGTACAACTTTACAGTGAGAAGTTTTCAGTTTGCGGTCTTCACCAATATTTTTATCGTGACCATAATAAGGTACTGAGGGCCGCGATAGCTCAGTCGGTATAGTGACTCGCTACGGGCTGGACGGTCAGGGGATCGAATCCCGGTGGAAAAGAGATTTTCCACACCCGTCCAGGCCGGCTCTGGGACCCACCCAGCCTCCTATGCAATGGGTACCGGGTCTTTCCCGGGGGTAAAGCGACCGGGGTGTGGCGTTGACCACCCACCGTATCTAGCGGCGAGGTTACGGAAAGAGGAGAGTTATACCACTACTCCGCCTTTGGGCCTTCGTGATCTGTTCTAGGGTGAACTTTACCTTCACCTTTGTAATTAGGTACTATGCAATTGGCGCGGCATGTAGAACGCATGGGTGCGCGAAATGATTAAAAATATATTTCTTAACGCTGGACATCCCATTGTTTTATACATATTATGAGGCAGTTCTTAATGACCATCAACAAAACTATTTATGTTGTATCAGACCAGTTAAACGGGTACTATTTCAGCCAGTACGTGGTCGTATTCAGGACTTTAAAATATGTAAAAATAAAAACACATTTACATGTTCATTTCTCTAAGGTTAGCATGAGATCATAATTCTTCGGTGTTATAATATCCAATGTTAAATCCAATAAAATAAACGACATTTTATCTTGTATTCTTGGAGAGGGCGTGGTCCATTATTTCCTCTTCTGAAGACTGGTTTTGCATGTGTTTGTTTACTTTCGTCCCCAGAAAATGGCGCTTCCTTACTACGCGCGTTGGGCATACAGGCTGATAACTATGCTCAAGTTTCTACATGATGTTTATATAATGGTGCTTGGTTTCACTGTGCTGTCTGTCTAGTGGGGTATCACAGTGGTATTATTTGCGTTAAATTTCCGTAACGTATTATCGAGTGGTTGTGTTGCTTTGGAGATGGTCTTATCGATCCATGCACACTCGTTGTTAAGGAGAGATTCCAATCTAATACAAAAATAGACTCGCAATTGCAATTTTATCTTTATGTGTTTTAATGACCTGGAGATTAAAACCTAGTGGTAAAAACTTTTATCCGTGCAACTAGTCTGATAATACATAATAAATGTGCATAATATATAATAGATAAATAAATATATATATAAAAATAAGTAAATGTATACGATATATAATATATAATACATAATGTTGATGGTGATTAATAACTACATTGTAACAAAAATATTCACTGAAAACCCCCAAAAATATAATTGTAGGTGGAGGGATAATATTCAAATGAAGTTTATGGAAAGAGTGTCAGGGAATGTAGATGTGATTCACCTGCCTTATTAGCTGGCCCATTGTTACATATACTGCAGACAGAATAAGTCTGAAAGTAAAAAAAAAACTGTCAATTGTGACATGCAGAGAAATAAGGGCCGGACTTGAAGTGGAAGTTGTAGTATTTGAGAGACAGGGTGTAGAAAAACTTTATGTGCTGGTAGAGTGGGCAGGAGATACTGTAATGGTCGGAAGTGAAATGCAAGGGGTGTGGGGTGGTGGTGGTGGCGGTGGTGGTGGTGGGGGGGTTAGTTAATTAATGTAGTGTAGTCTATCTGCATGAGGTACCACAGAGGGGCTGAGGGTTAATTTTGAAGGGAGGAAACGACACAGGTCAAACAGAAGCCCACACTCAACGTCACACCCTACCGACTTCAAAATATTTCGAAAAGTTAAAAAAAGAAACATCACGAGATTTTTAAATTCACTCCACCAAAATGGCACACAGTTAACGTACCCGAAATCCGTATTATACGCGGGTTGTTTCTACATGGAAGTTGTAGGGAATTTATGCAGTGGTTTCGGAGACACAAGCAGCAGAGTAATGCTCTTATTCATTTTCATGAATTTATCGCAGTATGTCAAGTGTAACTGAACACGTTTTTAGGCGCATTCACAACATTTCGAAAGGCGACTATTAGCTTCGCCATGTCTGTCCGTCTGCGCGTCCGCATGGAATAACTTGTCTCCCACTGGAAGGATTTTCATGAAATTTGATATTTGAGGATTTTTCGAAAATATGTCGAGATAATTAAAGTTTAATTCAAATCGGGCTAGAATAACGGGTACTTTACATGAAGACCAATATACATTTTCCATCATATCTCTCTCGTTTTTTTTAGAATAAGAAATGTTTCAGGCACAAGATGTAAAGAAAATCAGAAAACACATTTAGAGTTCAGTAATTTTTATTTGAAAATCTTGCCTTTTATGAGAAAATTTGGAAAAATATTTTAGAGCAGGGAAGGCCATAGATTAAAATATGGCGCATGCGCATTGCATGCTAGATACTTAAGACTACAAATACATGCACTTCTTGCTTTTCCACAGCAATAACTGTTACATGAACGCGCCTCAATGTTATGTTATACCTACATTGCCTGTCTTGTTAGGAACTTTCTGCGGTTCTATGTAATCAGAGAGTGGCAACCTGATAATGGGACCATGTGGTCGAAAAGCCTTCTTCATGCTAAATTCTTCGACCGGTAATGCGGCTGGAAAATTAATCAACGCACTTGCACTGATAAAAGAACTTTGCGCTTGGTAGGCATCTCATTCATTTCCTTGACCTTATGCCGCAATGTACAACGTGCAACCAATAAACAGTAATGAGAGCGAAATGAAAATTTAACAGCAAAGCATCGATCTGAGAAGTCGGAGCTCTCGGGTTGCCCATCTCCCCATTCGTTGTACCGACGTAGATTTCGATATTAAGGAGGCCTTTCCGACACACAAGTTCCCTGTATAAATATCCTCCGCCCCCCCCCCCCGGCATTCCTACAACTCACGGAAGTTTGTAAAACCCTTCATTAATACTCTGTTTAACGCTGAATGGTAGGTTGATACTAAATAACGGATTGGATAATACTGTACTCAAGGAAGTATTTAGTTACACCCTGTATAGAGTTTAATGGTAGGATGACACTGAATAAAGGATTGGACAATGCTGTTTTCAAGGAAGTAACCACAGCCTAATTTGTGTTGCTATTTAACAATTACCATGATATATCTCGGAACAATCTTGGTCCACCACGAGGTTAGAATCAGAATACTTGAGTAAACAATTGCTGTCCACAAACAAGTTTGTCCGATGACAATCAATAAAAAAGTATCCATACTCTGCGTAATTAGTAGAGCGCACTGTTAAGTCTGGTACTGGAAGGAGATGACTGACCAGCATCAAGCCCCGGCCGCTTTATTTCTAAGGAAAAAAGTAATTTACTAAACGTAATGAAATAGCACTAAAGGAGAGGGGAATAAAATGAATAAGAACGATGCAGCTTGGAAAGTATAATAAGTTTTTTTCATTATTTTATCAAGAAAACGAAGATATGCGTGGTTGAAAAGGAAAACGTAATGAAATGCAATAAAACGCAATGCACGGTTGTGGCTTGAGGAGCGAGGGGGACACTAAATAATAAAAATAGAGGGGATGAAATTTTCGGGCTATTGTGTAGCACAGAACTTACTCTCTCTTTGGAATAGAAACAGCCCCTGCCTTATAGAATACCGACGCATTCCCACTAAAAATGACATCGACGATGAGAGGAGTAATTTTGAAAATTTCGTAGAAAGGGAGAGGGTTTTTTTTTATCTATATATCTAGAATGGAATCCTTGGTATGTGGAAGGTTGACGGGGGGTTGCATTCCATGCTACGAGGATACGAGAGGGTGGTTTTGCAGGGAACACCTCTCATATAAGCGATTTCAACCCATACACACACCTCATAACGTCCCCGATTGCATTCCAAACCCAATTCTTATTTGACCATTTGTTTTGGACACCGTGCAATCTATACCATTGTTTAGATTACAAGCAATACTGTTGAAACAGTTGGGTGGCATAATCAGCACGGCGAACACGAATACGGCACTGTATAAGCAAACGACAGCCTCTTCCATAAACACACACACACACACACACACACACACATATATATATATATATATATATATATATGAATCACGAACACTGTTGCTTTTAAAGCTACGGTCTCGTGACACGAGACCCAGCGTTGCTTCGTAGATTCTGGAATTTAGGAAGAACCTGTAGCCTCTACATTCTACCCTGAAAATATGGCAGTTTGTTCCGAAACGTCGCAAGGCATCTACCCAATACACGACGTCGTATACCGGAAGAACAAATGTTTACCTAAAGTTCATATAAAGACTCAACTCGTACCGCGCAGTAAACACACTCCGTCTCGGTTAAAAAAAAAACAGTCAGTTAATGCTGTATAGGGAAATAATCGCTTTTTGTTCTCAGATCCACACAAAACACATAAATACACTCTGTGGGCAGTAGGTAGAATTGTTGAATGTTAAATTGAACCCGGTTGTACTACAGTGACTACTGGGCTATGAAGTGTTAATATTCATGGCCGTACGAAACCTAAATTGCAGTCCCTTGGCTCAGGAGGATAGTCGCCGGCCTCTCAGCGCGGAAGCCCAGGCTCGAACCCACAGCAGAACACGTGGGATTTATGGCGACAAAGTAGGATTAGGACACGTCTTCCTCCGAGTATACTGGTGTACCCCAATCAGTACCATTTCACCAGTGCTATACAACAGCATCTTCATCTAGCACCAACGCTACATAAGCTTACCCACTGACCGTGTATTTAAATATATCGCATGTAACCTGATGTCCAGTCTGTTGATTCAGCTGCTTAAAGTTGTAGATGCTGGGTCTCTAAAGTCACTGGAAAGAATCCTCTTTAAAAAGGTAAAACAATCCCATTACAGGCCCGAGGTGCCCAGAGGGTTCCAGGGAGTTAAGGTTCCCAGATTACGTGACAATGGCCCAGGATGGTGGTAAGGTTATCAGGCCTACGCACCGGCCGCTTTTACCCCCAGGAAATACTCCTGATGCTCATTTCTGTTAGAGGCTGAGCCGACCCCAGGGCCATAGTGCGATCGGGAGGATTATGTCAGTGAAAAATTCCGATGACACCATATGGAATCGAACCAGCGACCTTCTGATTTGTTGCATAACACCTTAACCACTGTGCTACCGCGGTCCCCGAATCCTCTCTAAGAAGCCAATATTCACTTCAGAGGTCAAAAAATGACATGTCATTTATGGAAATCCAAGCCTCATAAATCAGTCACTGGGCCCTGTCATGGGGGTACATGAATATATTTCCTATGCCCACAACTTGCCCCTTTCTATCTTATAATTTTAATTCAATTCTCTTAACCATACTGAAGGGCGAGTAACGGTAAATTTGTCCCTCTGTGCATCAGAAAAACCTAAGAGAGAGAGAAAGTATAGTTCAACGTAACTTCAAGATGGACGTTCCACCATAATGAAGATATAGAAAAACTGGCAAAGCATCCATTAATCACAGAGAATCTTATCGTGTCGAAAAAAATTACTGCACCATGTTTCGTCTCATATATAAGAAGCCATCAACAGGGTGGTAAGTTTATGCATGACAGGTTTTCAGTACCTTGTCACCCTGATGATGGCTCCTTATACAGGAGCCGAAACAAGGTGTAGTAAAACGTTTCGAACTAAAAAGAGTTGTAATCGAAGGGAATTTTCTCCAAGTTTGTAGTTTCATGTAATCTTAGGCCTTATAACAGATTAAGGTAAGAAGTCAGCTTCACACTCCAAATGATTTAATCCCATTGTACATGTAAGGCAGACTGGGTGAACCTCAGTTCCTCTCTTAACGATTTCGAGATGCGGAAAGTCGTTTGGCCCTGACGGTAAATGAAACAGAGTTCGTCGGTCGTCCGGCCCATCGTACAGTCACAATATAGACTGAGCGGTACCGGCCCCAAGGGCTAATACAAGTTGTGAAGTTTCTTCTTACGCAGTTTCATTCAGATTCCTGTCACAATTTACAGGTTCCGCCAATCACGGTGTGACAGGCGGAGAAACCCAAGCATAGGGCAGGTGGTACAAGGTGTAAAATCTAATGATTGCCCATACAAGACTTACGAACTGAGGATTGCCCATACAAGGTGTACGAACTGAGGGTTACCCATAAAAGTTGTACAAACTAAAATCTGTCCATACAAGGTGTGCAAACTGAAGATTACCCACACAAATGTATACGAACTGAGGATTGTACATAGAAGGTGTACGAACTGAGGATTGCCAATAAAATGTGTACGAACTGAGGATTACCCATACAAAGTGTACGAACTGAGGATTGCCCATAAAAGTTGTACGAACTGAGGATTGCCCATACAATGTGTACGAACGGAGGATCGCCGATACAATGTGTACGAACTGAGGTTTGCCCATACAAGTTGTATGAACTGAGGATTGCCCATACAAAGTGTACGAACTGAGGATTGCCCATACATTGTGTACGAACTGAGGATCGCCCATACAAAGTGTACGAACTGAGGATTGCCCATACAAAGTGTACGAACTGAGGATTGCCCATACAAAGTGTAAGATCTGAGGATCGCCCATACAAAGTGTACGAACCGAGGATCGGCGATATAATGTGTACGAACTGAGGATTGCCCTTACAAAGTGTACGAGCTGAGGATTGCCCATACAAGGTGTACGAACTGAGGATTGCCCATACAAAGTGTACAAACTGAGGACTGCCCATACAAAGTGTACGAACCGAGGATCACCGATACAATGTGTACGAACTGAGGTTTGGCCACACAAGGTGTACGAACTGAGGGTTACCCAAAAAATGTGTATGAACTGAGGATTGCCCATAGAAGGTGTACGAACTGAGGATTGCCCATACAAGATGTACGAACTGAGGTTTGCCCATACAATGTGTACGAACTGAGGTTTGCCCACACAAGGTATACGAACCGAGGGTTACCCATGAAAGTTGTACAAACTAAGGACTGTCCTTACAAGTTGTACAAACTGAAGATTACCCGCAAAAATATGTACGAACTGAGGATTGCCCATACAAGGTGTAAGAACTGAGGATTACCCACAAAAGTTGTATAAACTCATGAAGCCTCTGCGATGCCTAGAAAACACTTAAACTCCCTAACAGTATCATTATTTGAGGCGGTTTTCTACTTTAACAATTTTCACAGATTCCACTCAATACACACTTTGCACAAAATAAGGATTTATTTTAATAAAATTGCAATTCTTTAAAGCAAAGGCTTAATGATGTTTCAGTCAAATAAATATTTACTGTTAAAATTATTCTAGTAGGACTCGAAGATTTCTATTTATTTATTTACATATTTGTTTCATGTAACAATAATATCAATCACTGTTTCTTGGGCATTCAGTTGGTGCGAGGTTTACATTCTATTCTAATTTATTCAGTATGTCAAATACCGGGGTATGAATGTGACAAAGAATATCTAATTACAGTATGTGCTATATAATGCAATGTGTAGGCCTTCCGTATCCTAATTACATTACATAGGCAGATCCAACAAATAGCAATGGTGTGTTGATTAGTTCTATTAGTGGTTTTCACTCAGGCAGTGTCACCATTCAGTCAGTGCTCATGTAAATATGACGTGGCATCCACCATGGCAGTTAATCACAAGGACGGAAACTGCTAACACACAAATACCCTCTACTGGCATGTCCGCCAGTCTAGCTCCAACCTCCACATTGCACCTCTGCAAGATATGTTCTTTCAAAGTGTCCGCAAAATATTTTCACTTTTTTTTAGAGTTTCACAGCTTGGTAACTATGAAATGTAAATGATCTAACTCCAGGAAGCAGAGAAGCTAACAGTTCCTCAGGCAGTCAAGAATTACCAAGCAATTTATGGAAACTGAAGGTTCATTACTGTGTTAACAAAAGCCTACAACTAGTCTCTATCACCAGCCACATCAATCCAGTGCAAAAATTTCCCGCTTCTTTAACCCCCATTTTAATATTATCCTCCTATCTATGTCTAGAATTTTGAAGTACAAATGAATGACAACAAAATTAGTACGTATGATGTCACACAAAGAAGACTTTTATAAAGAAATATTTAATCGTTTACCAGTTTCGTGAATATCGGCTGAGCGAAAGTCAGATTTACTGAAGGGCGTGAATGAATTTCTATCCAGACTTCGCATATCCGAAATGGGTAAATTTCAGTATAAGAGGTCTGCAGATTTTTTCGTCAGGTGTTTCGGTGTTTGACGAAAACCGACACAAGTTAAGACCATATTTTTTCTTGAAGGCGCAAATCAAATTAAATTTACGCGTGTACCTTGAAATCGTATGACATTCTGACAGTAAAGAACGGCTTGGCAGTCTATGTGGAGTGCACGGCACCTTCAAGTAGCTAACACTTTGCAATTGCACAAATACAACTTCCATTTTGATGTCTTAGTGTTGTCACAAGATGGCGGACAACAAACTTACGCCGACACATGAAGTCTTTAGTTCTTTTTCCTTACTGTCGAGAGACTGGCACGCTTCGAAAATAAAGTTAAGAGATATAACTCGTTCTTTTCATTTATCTTCCCTATCTCTCGGTTTGAAAGAGAAAAAAGAGCAAAGTGTATAAAAAGAAATGCCGCACTAAAAGCCCGCTCCCATTACAAAGACTTAAACGAGTGGCCAGGCTTCCTGTGGTGTTGGGATTTTTATTTTAAATTGTGCTGCAGAAAGTAAGTGATGAAACAGCTGCATGATGCGGGCGGCAGTAAACAGTCTTCTGGATGGTACGTGCCAGGAACGGTCTTGTGCAAGCATTACTCCTACCTTCGATTTTCCTGTTCGCTTTTACAGGTCAAAAACGAGGGCGTACATGTTTTAACACCTGAGTAGTCATATTTCTACACAAGCTACAGACATTTAACAAAAAACAAGAAGTTTTTCCTTTCCATACGATGATTGTCATACATACCATGTCTCATATAATACCCTGGTCTGTGACTCAGTCACGCCAGTTTGCATGGTCACCTTGTTTCCTTGCTAACGACAGAGCTTCGTTGGTGTGTGACGTAACAGTCCCTGTTTACAGCGTTACGACGCAGAGTCATTTGTGAGGCCGTGGAGCGGCGCGTGAACATTATGTGACCGCGTGATATTTGTCTTACGATAAACAAACAACCAAAGAGCTAAATGAGGGCGGAGGCTTGCGCGGTGAGCATGTCGACATCCCTCGGTCTGTTTAGCCAATCTTACATTTAATAAACAAAACCAATACATATCGGCAAATAGGGTCCTGAAGGCCGGCACAGATTTCACAATTCCCGTCAATAGCCAGACTAAAAATTCTCGACAAAAAGATTAAAGTGAATTTTTCCATGTAGTTACGTAGGACGACATGAAATCAAAACGGGGGGAGTGGAGGAATATGGGCATGTGTTCATAACGTCGACATTAGATGGAGGTGGGTGGTGAGCTTCACGCCCTGACCACTTTACCCTCAGAAAAAAAGCACCCAGTATCCGACGAACTCCAGAAACCATCTAGACTTGTGTTATAAAAAGTCTTGCCTTTTAACACTCTCTAGATCGTTCAGTCCTCAACGTTATCACTATACTTACTGAGCTAACCTTTTATCAAAATTCACTAAGAAAGTGCCGTGTAAGAGGCAGGCGTCAATGTGAAAATAAGTGGTCACATGAATATTCATTTTATGCGAAAGTGAAGTGGATGGACACCGTAAATGATAACCCGAACATGGAGGGAGTACATTTATCCGAAAAGTCTGTATTAATGTAGAAGTCTACATGGCGTCGCGACCCACGGAACTACTCCCTAAACTTTCGCGTTCCTAAAAACATTAATTCTACAATGTCTTATTCCTTATGTACACTTTTATATACACCGGGCTTTAACAAAATAAAGTTACAGACTTCAAAGTTGTACAGCATTTGCTTAAATAAGCAGCAGTCCCTGTCAGTACATGTCTAAACACCGGCGCCTGAGAGATATCGGTGAGTTCCTTGTTATCTCTACAGCAGATGCTGTGTCTGTTTCCCATTCAACTTCCAGGTCTTCTCACAAAAAGTACGTACTCTTTCAAAAATTCCTGGTTTTACTGAAATCTCCCAACAGGCGTTCCATACTCTTTTGTCACACCCCTAAGTCATTGTGTCAGAATACGTCCCAGTCTGGCGACTTTCTAATAGTCTCCGTTGGATTCTCGCAAATACACGAGAATTTCTCGCCCACCTCTCGTGGAAATACTTGAGCTCGAAGGCTCTTCCCTCAAGAACATTTAACATATCATATTTGGACATTCACCGCCGGTCAGAAAAACTTCTACTGTGTCTCGCAGCATGAATAATACTTTGGTCGCCCCTTTCTGATACCCGCTCAGCATGCTAGCAACAGAAGATGCCTGTGTGCGCCTATAAACTCAAAGGGATTTACAGGAGGTACATTACACGCCACGGTATGTGGCTGCTGCTGTAGAAACATGCAGCATTCCATTTATGGAACGCTGCAAAATGCTGCATAACACAGGCACAGAGTTGCAAGTAGGATTTTGACCTCTAACCCTTCACAAGTACATTCCCTGGCCCATGGCGTAGCGTAACGAACGATGCAATTCTACTCGCCTAGATGCACTGCTTTCTGTTGGCTTGATATCCCTGTCACACACACTGCAGGTACGTAACTGATGTACAGTAACTAAACAAAACGGCACACCGCTTTTTTAGAAATTAACAGTCGTTCAAACAGTCAAGAATTCGTTGTCTCTTACCATAAAAGGTTTTGACTTTGAGGTGAGACATCCCCGTTGAGCTAATCAATACAAATATAGGGTAGAGGTGCAGTCAAAACACAATGAAAACTACTTTATTAGCAAATATGGTGGTACAGAGCTAACAACTACGTGTTTCGACCTCTTAACCGGCCATCAACAGGTTGTATTCTATTTAAGGTAACTATACATTACGCATATGGAATCCTTATCGATGAAGAAATCTCGTTCATCGAAGCCTAGATATTAATCCGCAACAAGTTAATCTAGTGGTACATTATATATATATAATATATACTCTCATGGGAGGTAAATGTGTATTATGAAAGTATGTAATACACAGCAGAGCTGATATTTCGGGGGTGGGTTGCTTTGTATTACATACTTTCATAATACATATTTACCTCCCATGAGAGTATATTACATATAATGTACCACTAGATTAAGTTGTTGCGGATTAATATCTAGGCTTTGAAGTACGATGAAATAAATCAAGGTAAAGTACGTCAAAACACAACTAGTTTTATTAGATGTTAAAGAACGACATGTTTCGGCCTACTTGGCTATCATCAGGTTGCAAAGTTCTACGACACTAAGTATATTGTGGCGGATGATGAGATCTCATCATCTGGCCAGAACTTATATATGAAATATAAACTGTGTATGAACAGGTACGTATCACGTAGCGAAGCACAGAATTCACATCCGTAACAGGGCACTCTTCGCAACATAACCTTACACAACACGGCACGCTGCCACAACACCCTATTAGTACAACGAAGTTAATCAGTGACTATTTTTAATGTGACTTTAGCAAGAAAAATATAGTGCCCTGATGATGGTCTTAGGAATGAAACAAGTCGGAGCAGTTTTAGTGTTTTAATGTGTAACTTTCATATAAGTACATTAGTTGGTGCATTAATTGAGTAACTCGACAACATGCACGGTTTAACAATAAAAAAATCCATATGCATATTGTATAGTTATCTTAAATAGAGTACAACCTGATGATGGCCGGTTAAGAGGTCGAAACACGTAGTTGTTAGCTCTGTACCACCATATTTGCTTATAAAGTAGTTTTCGTTGTGTTTTGACTGCACCTCTACTTTATATTTGTACAATGAAAGGTTTTCGTGACTGTGTTCAAGAGAATGCGCCACTGGTTCCTGTCATGAGCCACAATTAATGCAGTACACATCTTCGTATCTTGTACATTAAATGTTCACTTTAATATTATCCTCGACATTTAAGAAAAATTTCTCCTAAATTGTCTCTTGTCTAACATTTCCCACAATACTCACACTACTCTCTTCCACTCGTGCCACACGTCTCGTACGTCTGATTTTCCTTGATTTTGTCACAATGACTTTATTTGTTGAACGGCACAACAATGAATCTCTTCACTAGGCTGCTCCAACCAAAACCCTGTCTTTTTGTACCCTCCTCAACACGATGTTACCAAAACGCTGTACTACTGTTGCTACTACCACTACCACCACCACTATTACTACTACTACTACTACTACTACTACTACTACTACTACTACTACTACTACTACTACTACTACTAGTACTACTAATGACGTAATAATAATAATAATAATAATGCTGGAAAGCGGTAGCAGAGAGGTCGTGGTGGTAGTGGTGACAAACGTAAATACGACAGTACCACTCCAGATAGTGGTAAGTCCAACGGGATTCGATCTCCATACCGTCGAGCACGTAGCGATTCTCTATATCGTATAGCCTACAGAAACACCACCAGAAGCAGCAGCAACAGTAGTAGTAGTAGTAGTAGTAGTAGCGCTACTTAAACCACAGTGTCACAGAAGTGACCGTTACAAAGTGCTGCACAGACTGTCGGAAATAGACAGCACGCCCAGTTGATATGCAGCAGCAGCAGCAGCAACAGCATCTGAACTGTGATTCCACGTGGTGCAAGTAATGTTTATGACAACAAACAAAAGTGGAAGAAGTGGAGATGTATGTAGATAGAACAGTATGAGTGGAAGGTGGCAGAGCGGGACGGGAAGCCGTTAGATGGCAACCCTCACGATGGAACTGACCTGCCTCTCCCCCCCCCCCCTCCCATCAAGGATCAAAGACACATGCCACGCGAACGATAAGCAAAATGCTTCCAATTCAAAATACAAGCGTCTTCCAAAATGAGAGAGTGTAGTTTAGTTTAATTTTAACGTAAGAATTATAACTAGGGCCATAAATCAGAATTTTTTTTTCAGCAGCTGTTATTCGATACGATAACCAAGAAACTGCCCACAGAGTACAGAAATGGAAATTACACATTAACGTGCTCCAAAGTGCTGGCCATCTGTCTCTACCCTGATACACCATAATTATGTACACCTTCTCCCACCACATGAAGATCCACTTTAATATCATTCTCCAATGTACAGTTATGCGGTCCTAATATAAATTTTCCTCGTACTCTTTACACAGTTGCGAAAAATCCAAATTAATATACATAAGTACAAAAACAAAAACGCGGAGTTGTTTTAAACCAAAGCGAAGTGTCACACTGTATGCACAACAGCGCTTCAAGTGGCTGAATTACAATGTCTCACGAACTGCACCATGACGTGGCAGAACTCTGGCTTCAGCTGACATGGCCTCGTATTATCTTTCACAAGACATTGAAGGCTGCTTCGTTTTCAATACTGCAGTAATGACTTCAATTTCACTACTACAGTAATGATTCACTGGTTTATCCAGCTCTCCCATTAACGCGGAATCAAAACAACTCTGTAGCCCACTGTTTAAACCAGATGTGTTGTATTGATTCAGAACTGTGGCTGTACTTTGCACAACTGTGTGTTCAGGTTGCAGTAACCTTTAGACCAGAACAGAACACTTTCAGAACACATTATGTTTGTAAAGTAAACTCAATTTCCGTTATGACCTACGTAGAACAGAGACTCACAGAACTACAGTTAACATCATTTCGAAATGAAACATGCTCTCAAATTGTTATATCCCACTGCAAAGGTATTACAACTGTAAAATCCCTTTGTTTATGCAGTACTCCTTCGTAAAGAATATCGGCTTTACTAATAATTTCAGCGACTAAATTCTGTAAATTGGAAAATTTATAACCACTACTTTCTATGAAAAGATCAATTCATTTGAAGCTCCCCCCCCCCCCCAAAAACTTTAACCCCCCATAAGGACCCTTTTTTTTAAAAAGTACCCATCCTTCCCTCCCCCCTCTTTCTAATAAATTAATAAAAACAAAATGTATTTG
>Ga0131853_10005089_pt1 | contig 23676 bp, 13 predicted proteins | sample TergutLab28metaG_FD_92764 | JGI IMG/M metagenome (GOLD analysis project Ga0131853, IMG submission 92764) | Labiotermes labralis P1 segment gut microbial communities from Petit-Saut dam, French Guiana - Lab288 P1 (version 2) (version 2) | ecosystem: Host-associated > Arthropoda: Insects >...
AGTTAAGGTTCCCAGATTTCGTGACAACGGCACAGGATGGTGGTAAGGTTGTCAGCCTTACGCACCGGCCGCCTTTACCCCCAGGAAATGCTCCTGGTACTCATTTCTGTTAGAGGCTGAGTCTACCCCAGGGCCATAGTGCATCGGAAGGATTTTATACCAATGAAAATTTCCACTGACACCAGATGGGATCGAAACAGCGACCTTCCGATTTGTAGCACAGTACCTTAACCACTGAGCTACCGCGGTCCCCGTTTTACACGCAGCATTAAAATAAAATTGTTGTATTTGGACTGGACATATTTTACTTGATACATTCTTCGATTAAGCAAGGATATGAACATAAATGTTTTGGGGTAAAATAAAAGATTTGTTTTTTAAATCACGAGGAATTGAACCTAATCAGATTCCACTCTTAAACACTTTGCGAAAATTCGTGTTATAGGTTAAGTAATCAAGCTCTTCAACAATTAGTTAATGTATGAAGCTACTGAACTTCTGATTTTTGGAGTGAGCAAATAGGAATTATGTAGACGGAAAATATTCATAAATATCACATAATTTAATTTATGTCACGCTCGTAGCTATACATTTTTATTGATCATACTGTGGATCGCACCCCTTTCTCAGTGGTGTATGCAACCCCTACGGTTTCATCCTCTGCTATGTTTCTCTAATATAAATTGGTCCAGACAACCCCTCCATTTTATTCCCACCGTGACGCCTTTCTATCCCCCCTCTGTAGCTTCCCTCCCCCCACCCCGATATACCGATAAATCACAATTATCGCCCTTGCATCCCCTCAGTGCGTAATGCCTAACCATATTATTAACGCTGTCACGTAGGGTAATGTGAGGTGTGGTTATGGTGGTCTGGTAAAGCCAGTGTATAAACATGGAGCAGACGTTAACGGCATTACAGATGCAACGCTGATTGCCGTCTGCATCCACCTTCGTTAAGTTTTAATCCGTCATTTATACGATACGGCCAGTTTCGGTTGCAAATACGTATAAAAATGGCTGCTGTGTGGTTTAGACACAGATGGTTGTGAAACGATTTTTTGCAGACATTGTTTTCCGCTGCGTATGGGGCAGTGACGCAAACATTCACAGCGCTTTCCCTAGAATTATTACAAGGAGTTTAGTTTGTTAGGCTGCTAAACTGGAAATATACACTAAACAATGCTAGCCAGATTTATTTCTCTGTTATATTCATATATTAGAAAAAAAAAAGGACTTAAAACGAAATTGGAATCGAACGTTCACGTTTTTCTTAAAGGAATGCCATCATAAACCTTACTAAAATATCATCTGATTTCCAATAAATTATTAGCATTGCCATCTCACTGCTATGTTCTCAAGTTACTTTCCTAAACTTCAGTATTTTATAGATTCCTTGGGACGCTTGTGCTGGTCGTTAGGTCCACGTGGTTAAATAAGTCTACGTCTGAGTCACGGATTCAAAGAGACCGACTCTCATGACCAATGGATTTGTTGCTGCTCTATAAACGTTCCACCCACCAGACGGTTCGGTACCTTTTAAACTGTGCCACGATTATTTCTTACTTCACTATTCGCAGCAAACATTTTTATGATCTTACTTCTTGTCTACAAACTCTGTGGAGCAGAGTTCTTTTCATTTCTGAACTCTATGGAGCAGAGTGCTCTTTGTTTCTGAACTCTGTGCAGCAGAATGCTTTTTGTCTCTGAACTTTGTGCTGCAGAATGCTTTTTGTCTCTGAACTGTGTGCAGCAGAATCCTTTTTGTCTCTGAACTTTGTGCAGCAGAATGCTTTTTGTCTCTGAACTGTGTGCAGCAGAATGCTTTTTGTCTCTGAACTTTGTGCAGCAGAATGCTTTTTGTCTCTGAACTTTGTGCAGCAGAATCCTTTTTGTCTCTGAACTGTGTGCAGCAGAATCCTTTTTGTCTCTGAACTTTGTGCAGCAGAATGCTTTTTGTCTCTGAACTGTGTGCAGCAGAATCCTTTTTGTCTCTGAACTTTGTGCAGCAGAATGCTTTTTGTCTATGAACCCTATGGAACAGGGTTCTTTTTTCTCTGAACTCTCTGGATCAGAGCGCTCTTTGTTTCTTATCCATGTGGAACAGAATCCTTTTCGTCTCTAATCTGTCTGCAGCTCAGTTCTGTTTATCACTGAATGATTTTATACCCTAACCTAATAATTGTACATATAGGGTCTAAAATATGTAGCCAAGCCATAATTAATAAACAGTTATGCTAAACTGAAAAATTCGAATGCTTGTTTGTTGATACAGCGGGATGACCGCCATAAAATAAATGTCGCTGCGTGTTCGCTTTATCGGAAAGGTGTTAGAAAATAAATTTGTTTCTAATAATAATAATAGCCTTGCTTTTATCATTTGAAAACTGTTTTTCCGAATATCTTCTTCGGTGATACTCGAAAATGTTTACTTTCAATTGCTTGTAGAGAGCAGATTTTATGGAATTGTGTAGAGGGAGTTTAAAACATACTAGAGAAGATTCATTTTTCATCCCGCGCACCCAGCTACATAAATATCAGCAACGAAAGACTCTGAAGAATAAACCTACAATGAAGGTACCATTCACGTGCCCACACACGGATCCTTTCTGTACAAACCTGACATAGCGACAGACTATTGGTGCACCTTCCTGGAAACTAAGATTTCGTGTTTGCTGTTATCCAGACAAGCTTTGGAATTTCTTTTTAGAGATTTCGGTAAGGCCTTTAGTTCATAAGTAAAAAATTTTCAGTTTCTGGCTGCGTTTTAAACCCGAATTCTCAGCGTTCATGCCAATCACGACACTGCAGTGCATGCCTGTACAGAACGGTAGTTCTATCACCATCAATTTTCAATTCATTTCGTTTTACTAAGAAAGCCAGAAGTGTAAGATAGAAGGAGCTAGCATGGCATCTTATTTGACTCTAGTCTTAAAAGTGGGCTACAAATTTAAAGTAAATTAGATTAATTTTAATTATTCAGAAGATGCGAAGGAAAGCAGCTCCTGTTTATATTAATTCTATCTATTAGTACGTTGTACTTATATATAACGTTTGTATTAGGTGAGGCGTTTTTATTAAATTCTATTCTAGATGTCTTGTACTAATTTTATTTAAAAGGGTGATGTATATAACACGTTTAATGAATTCACTTATCTCATGGTCTTACCCTTGACATCGGATAATACAAACTGCGAGGTCTAACGAAATTAGAAAGAAGGAAATTTAGGGGCATCAGCAGACGTTGTTCCTTTGTTGTGTTACACTCTTAAGGATGATAGGTTGATAACGCATTGTCCCTTTGTTGGGTTTCATTTTTCCAATCGTTTTGAAATCTTCAGTAATATTTCAAATCGAAAAATAGTAGTACACGATCTTTCAAAATTGTACCGAAATGATGCTTGTGTGTATAGTTATATCAACTACAGGGTATTCACAAAAGCAATATATTATATATTTAAAAGATATATTTTAAGTAAGCACAGTGAGAAGTAGAACTTCAGTTATAAGAAGCGTTAAGAATTTTACATGCTGTTCTAGGATTACTGCCAAACAGTTAAAACAAGAGACAAGATGAATTTCTTGGCCTTCTCTTAAACGCTTCCTTCACATCGTGCATTATTCTACCAGTTATTATTCTTACATTACGTAAAGAAGAAAATGACCTTGATATTAACTAATGCAGAACCAGTTTCCTCAAAATTTCGCGTCAAACTGAAAGCACAATTCTTACAGCAGCTTTAAAACGTCAGTATATTTGCACTGTTATGTTTTCGTATTTTTTAAACCCTCCAATCAACATGCTACATTCTGCCGTGTAAGTAGCCATATTCACACTAGTGCTCTGTCGGATGCCATCTACACAAATACTGACGTCAAAATATACTGCCAGCATAACTTTACGTAAGCGTATCAACACTAGAACATATAGTCCTGTTCGGAAGAAATGAAGAGAGGAAAAAAAAGAAGAAGAGAAAGAGAGAAAGATAGAAAAAATGGCTAATAAAAATTATTCTTGCGAATACGCTGTATAATATTTGTTTGAGGTCGAAAACTTGTTCCTCTCAGGAACCGCCTGGTTTCAGCTACAAGATTTTAAGCTGGCCCTCACTCCCATGATGGGGTGTGTTATGATGACGTAAAGTACATTACTGTTTCAACACAATGGTTTATCCACCCCTTCTTTCACGTATGATGTGTATAAGTTTCTACATCATCGTAAGCGAATAGCTATTTTCGGTTTGAATATGAAGGGGGGTGGAGGGACTCTGCATACGGTATGGGGAACGGAGAAATGGAAGTAAACGGCATATTCTGATCTATTGATTCATATTATTAGGCTTTATTTACTAACCAGAAAAGAATGCTATATGTGGAAGTTGTATTTGTCTCTGTTTTTGTCAGTTACTCCGCCATCATCGCCTAAATTATACGTTTTTTTTTTTTTTAATTTGGCCTCGGAGACTTTCACTGCGCATTGTCGGGTATTGCCGAATTAAAGCTTGTTGTTTCTCAACACAGACAGTTTGCATGAGACATTTAAATGGAATTCTCCAAGTACCGCACGTACCTTTCCACAGAGCATATTTTGTTAAAATCCAGAACGGCATATTTTATAAAGTACTTTCAGTAAAGTTTGGGTTTTATTTTATTTATTTATAATTAAACAAATTTACATTAACATAAATGCACTCTTTCACATGCAGGCTAAAGCGTTTCCCAGATTTTGATAAGAATCGATAAGAAAACTTAGGTTTTTCGTCCGTATTGATCTAAAACAATTAATAAATTCAGATACGTTTTTTGAGATGTGGGGCCACGTCCAAGTGGACATTTTCCCCACAGATTCGAGACAACGTAGTGGTCTCATCTTCAATGGTCACGTTTCGGGCTTTGCGAGAATACGAAATTCATCTTGTAAGGTCAGATTCCAACTACACAGTGACAGACGCTTCGCCCCATTTCTGGAGAACTGGGACTTGAGATATTCTGCGGTGAAAGCCTACAAACATGTAAATCTGATATGTGAACACCATAAATGGACTTTTCAATATACTGTGTTGCAATTCGATATGGGACATAATCACTACATCTAATTTACTTTTTCCAGTCCCAAATGTTGTGTTTGAATGACTTTATTTACTACTATATATGTAGTTACAAAATCGTGTGAAAATGAACGCTTGGTAAGGACCTATACCATGAAGTAAGATGCTGGTCGTATATGGTTATACGTCAGGTGTAATTTCCATCTCCATGATCATCAGACATGACTAAATCAGTACATCCATATATTAAAGTTTGTTCAGCTAAAACATCTGTGCTGTGTTGTAATTAATCTCGATACTACTATACAACAAACAAAAAAATATGTCCTTAGACTTCCCTGAGAAAAGTCTGTATTCATCTTTGCACTTTGTAGGACACACACTTGTTGTTTTAACCTGTCGTAAGACGGCTTTGAACTTATTCAGCGTCGAAGGTCAAAATTATTAAGTCTTGGGCGCAAAATTATTCCATTAATGCAGTGTGTATAAACAACTATAGAGGGAAGCTTTCCATGCTGTTGTTTAATCGTATGGCAGGACTCTTTGTTGTGAGGGATAGCGATAATGCTACTACCTAATAATGCGCGAGTTATGTTATCCTTTATTATACAAGCCACTAGATTTTACGCTTTCCTGTAATTATTTTGTTGATAATTCCTTCCTTGTTTATTTATTACCAGTGATGTTCTCTTGAATGTGTCAGCAACAAATATGGCTCCGGCGCGTATACTTAATATTTTCAATTAAGCGTTAAACACAATGGGCCTTCTGTTGTAGACTTTGGGGCACGGGCAAAATATTGCCACTTACGGCAGAATGCATCTCATAGCTCTAATTACGTCTTCATGTGATCTGTATCGTTTCCATTAGACAAAGTCTGAAAACCGAGTAAAGCTGGTACGTGTATAGGGACAAGGCCTACATGCAGAGGAAATGCTGTTGACTGTTCAAGAAGATGGAATAATGGTGATAAACATAGCAGACGTTCCTAGTGTGGAAGCAATTCTTGCTACAGCTTACCACTGCATTATAGTCAAAGGTCAAATGGGAGAAAGTATAGCAGAAGGAGGAAGCAGTGAGAGCAATAATACAGTAGACAACAGGAAAATGGTGACGGAAGAAGTTCAGGATACACATGAAACAATGAGCGCTCTTAATTGTGGTAAAGAGACAGAATTAAGTCGTAAATCGAGTTGTGAAGAAGAAAGGATTTACTGGGAAGAGATTCTGATTAGAACATTTAGGAATATCAACGCAGAAATGGGTACGAGAATGCTAGAAAATTTAAAAAATAAAGGATATTTGTAAAGAATATTCTTACATGTGAATAAATGTAAATACAAATGGGAATGACAAAAAACATACGATTGGGCTAGAAACACATTTAGAAAATTAAAAAGTAATTGGGAAACAAGTGGACGTTTAATATAAGTGCTGAAATGCTGGGAATACCACTTTGAGGGCAGCTCCTCAAAGTTTTCAATAAAAATCAAAAGTGAAAAGTAAAATAGTTCCTTTACACCGCTTCAAAGCGGATACGGGAAGTGGAGATCTAGCTCCAATCATTCGTAACCTCAATAATGTATGAAGTTTGGTGGTCAACTTTACGCCCCGGCAGCTTTACCGCGGTGAACAAAGTCCAGTGTTAATTGAATAGGATGCTGACTGGACTCCAGAGCCTCTCTGGAAATTCTGCAGACGAGAAAAATTGGTTGTAGCCTGACTCGACCCTCGGATTTTCCAGCCCACATTGTGGTCTCCATATCAACTACGGTGTAACGAAGCAAAGGTATTATTTTGTTAATTCATTAAGAAGCAGGTTAGAAAAATGGTTAATGCTATTTTAAATTTGATATATTTAACCGTTTAAAGTAAAAGAGTATTTGCATGCACCGACTGCTGTAACACCAGAAAGTCTGGGTTTCGTCCGCACAATATATGCATCTGTTTTATAAGATTCTGTCAAATAACATCGAATGTTTGAGATCAGTCAAGTAGTCTGCTTGGTTTGCTTGACCCTTGAATTTGGGACACACAGGTTGTCCAAAAACGTCGGTAACTAACTGCCATTATACTCTGCGCAACATCACAGAAAAGCGAAGATTTCGTTTACTCCTCTCACAGAATATCTGCCTATACATTATTAATTGATTTTTGTAATAAAAACGAGATACGTTCTCCGAGGGGTAGAAAGTGATATCTTGCGCAGAATGTTCAAAGCGCTAAACAAAATAAATAACATACGTAGTTAAGTTTTTCACGCATGTTACGGGTAGTTCAAAGGATCAGAATCTCCATTTTTGCAGGCGCTCACATTTTATTGGCAATAAAGCATTATGTATGACTCACACGATCACACGATCATTTTGAAGCCACCTTATTACTTACTCTCATGCGCAGTTAAAACAAGTAATGTCCCCCAGCACAGGCAGGGGTGCAATACTTCTCGGTCTAACTTCATTTCGTGTTCCACTGCATAGGCGTTAGAAAGCATATTAACAAGAAACTGATGTGCGTGAGGAAGTCCATGTAACACTATGCTGCATATCTTGAGATGTAATGAGGTGTGGTGCTGGTTTCAGCTTTAAATGCGATGAAATCTGTTAATACCAGAAAATGTGGGGAATGTATTATATTTCGGTCTGCTGCAACTGTGCTGTAGTCAGACTGACACTGTGCTGTCTGTAGGCTAGGGTTTAAGTTCAAAGTTACTAACAACCTAACAAAGTTACTACTGTTATTATTCAGGCTTAGAATAAACTAAATGTAGATAAAGAAAAGAATATAAAAATAAAATCCTATCGAAAAAGATATTAAACTTTCTGTTTGTTGATGAATGGCAATGAATATTTTCAGCTTACACACGTGATAAATGATACTCAGAACTTATATGTATGTTTTGGATGAAAACTGTTTTGTAATTATAAAATTACAAACAAGTTTACTGCGAAGATTTAAAGCAAGTTTAATTTGCAAAGAAACTGCACTTCAATATTCAACTATTTAACAAAACAATATCAAAAACATTACAGGTACCAATACATTTGCAATTAAATAACTGTATGAAGTAAAATGTAGAATTCAAGTCCACCTTCGAAGAAGCCTCTAAGGCCAATACACTTTCTTTAACTTCAGAGCTATATGGGGTTAGGTGACCTACGCCAGGCCTCACCCATTTTACCCCCGGAAAAGAAAACCGGTGTCCTGTGTACACGAAGTTTGGTGGGGCCCAAGGCCGATCTGGTCGGATGCGGAAAATCTCACTCCCACCAGGATTCGATCCCCGGATATTCCAGCCCGTAGCCAGTCGCTCTACCGACTGCGCTGTGCCGGCCCGTAAATCTAGGAAGTAGCAATATGATTTCCTGTTTTCTGCCCGGAACTGCTCATTCTGTACTGGTTTATGCTCTGCAGAACCTAACTAGACTTTCCGATACAAATTTACCTTACCCACATCCGGACACATGATTAAGAATTCCATATTTCGGAACTAAACATGAATATGAGGAGACCTTGTGATGTAAAATATGAAATAATAAAATAAGACTGACAGCTGTCGTCTCTTTCCTCAGTCCGTCCATTCACGTCATTGCCGGTTCGTCTTTCAGCTGTCGTCCCATCATTACTATCCGACGCTCCACCACAGGTGCAACTGTCAGTGGTATTAACTAAACGAAGAATAAGGAATGTTACACATAGAACAGCATTTCGCTCATGAAATAACAATTTGTCTAGCCAATAGATACACAATTTCACACTACACAGAAACAACTTGACCGATTCTCAACAGACCAACAATTAAGAATGTTATTCTGATGTTTATTGGACCGTGCATCATTCTTATAGTTGAAGAATAAAAAACCAACTTGATGTCACTCGCTATTTTTATTTTACTTCTTAGAGACTCAACATGTTTCGGACATTAATATGCCCATCTTCAGGAGTTTGCGACTATGTTGTTGAACTACCACATTGGCTGTTTCGTTCTTTGTTTGCTGTGTGTTGGAGTTAGGGTGCGGTTCGGCTAGGGTGGTATCCGGGCTGCTGGCCGAGTTGTGCTTCAGCCGGATACCACCCCAGCCGAACCGCACACAAACTCCAACACACAGCAAACCAAGAAAGAAACAGCCAATGTGGTAGTTCAACAACATAGTCGCAAACTCCTGAAGATGGGCATATTAATGCCCGAAACATTTTGAGTCTCTAAGAAGTAAAATAAAAATAGCAGGTGACATCTAGTTGGTTTTTTATTCTTCAACTATAAGAATGTTACATTTGTAAGAAAATATGAAGAAAAGCAATTTTTTAGTGGACACAACATTGTGACAGAAGGTGTGCTGTGACACAACTGTATATTAGTGCGAGAATCTCTGACGTGTTGTGTGGGCACGACAAAATGCTGTTTCGTGAGCGATATGAGATCTTTTACTTAACCGGAAGAGACACGTGTTTCACAGAACGTGTCTGTCGACTGGGTACTAGACTTGTATCGTATTAGGAGGATCCGGGTTTACGTCTCAGTCAAGCAGCGGTAATCCTGTTTGAGGCTTTGTGATGTGCCATACAATAATAAATTTTACTTTAATCGGCCTATAACCGTTTTGTGGAGTGTCAAAGGAGAGTATCTTAATTCAGCGTATAAGCTCTTTGTAGTGTAACGTAGAATATCTTACAGTACCTTAAATCAGCATATGACTTCTTTCTGGTTTATCAAGGAATAGTTGACAGTACTTTAAACAAGCACATGACCGTTTTTGGGCGTGTTCGCAAAATCGCGAAAAGTGACTATCTGCTTCATCATATCCGTCTTTCTGTACGTATGGAACACCTCGGCTGTCACTGGACGGATTTTCATGAAATTTGATATCTTAGAGGAACCGGGATAGCATAGTCGGTATAGCGACTCGCTACGGGCTGGGCGGTGCGGGGATCGAATTCTGGTGGGGGGCGAGATTTTCCGCACCGGCCAGACCGGCTATGAGGCCCACCCAGGGTCTTTCCCGGGGGTAAAGTGGCCGGGGCGTGGTGTTGACCACCCATCCCCATCTAGCGCTGCGGTTACAGATAGAGTATAGCTATAGCTCTCATCCCCCTCTGGGTCTTCGTAGTCTGTTCTGGGGTGAACTTTAGCATTACCTTTGACATGTTACAGTATTTTTCGAAAATCTGCCGAGAAAATTCAAGTTTCATTAAAATGTTACAAGAATAACGGGTACTTTATGTAAAGACCAATATAAATTTTTTATGGCATCTCGCTCAATTCTTTTAGAATAAGAACTCTCAGACAAATTCGTAGAGAAAATCGAAACACATTTTATGTTCAATAACTTTTTTTCTTTTTGAAAATCTGCCATTTATGATATAATTTTGAAACACATTGTACAGTCGAGAAGACCGCAGATGACAATATGGCGCATGTGCATTGCATGCTGTCACCCATCACAAGAAGACTGTCTGTTTCCCTGAAAAGTCAATAAATGTCCACCAGACTATACGGCAACACATATGAGTTAACAATCCTCATCGCCACCGCCCTGAAAATATTGTGCGCTATTCCAAGAGAATTTCTTTATCAACAATTCAAGATCCTTACTCAGATTTCGAAAGTTCTGAAGGGACAATATTTGTAACTTGTTTATGCTTGTTACTTGGGTGTCTGAAAGTACAGGGTCAATAACAGAACGGAAGTTGGAAGGGGAAAGGAATGTCATGTTTCCCCTAAGGTCCCTATCCGCTCTCTGTTTATAGCTCCAAGACACACAACCTGATGTTCTGGGCAAGGTACCGTACATGCGTGCCAGCGTTATCGCACACAGCACCCTTTGTACATGCCAAACGTTTTGATAGGCGCGCTGTTTGCTGACTGACCCAAGATGGCTCAGTCAGTATAATGAGTAGGCAAACGGAAGCACGACAGAGAAATAGGCTTTTGATTTCAGGTAGATATTTCCTTCTTCACCACAGACTCGAGACAGTCTATGGAACCAAAAAAACTCGTAGTTACTGGTTACCAAGAGCTCTTTCCTCGGGAATAGACCTGCCGGAGCTAAGCATAAGTGGAGCTATTCCTCCATACCAAGTGTGCCTTAATTGCGTGATGCTTAATTAAGAATAAAACAACTTGATATTCAGTGTTTCCAAACTGGGAGTAATATGTTGTGTACAGCTGCACCTGGACACGTAATACGTGTCTTCTACTTTATATTTCGAACACAAGATCTCTTCACAACGTCTTTTAAATTTACCGCTCCAGAAAAATATAACTTATTCTTCGGCTTCTCTGAGTGAAGTCGCAGGTTCACGGCCTGTGCAGTCTATGGGGAATCTGTGTTTGACAGTTGGCTCTGAGATCGGCTTGAACCGAGTACTTCAGCCTTCCACATTTAATTATAATTCCATCCAGGCTCCCTGTCATCTGAGGATGGCCTGTGGCCAGTGGGGGCCGCGGTTTGGTACAGATATGGTTCGACACCGCAACGAAAGTACAAAAACCAAATTCAACGTTAATATTGAGAAAAACTTTTATAATTATCTCGATACACACAAATACAATAGTCACCTGCCTTACTTCAGCGAATATCCTTCAAAGCGATCGGGTGAGCTTCTAACTTTTTAGTGAATACGTGACACATAAGTAACTAAGTAGAAGCCGAAAAACTACAATTCAAATGATTCGTCAATTCCTAGAATAATTGGCATTAAAATTACGAACTTTTAATAAAAATTAGCTTGTGAACCCAAACGAACAGCAAATATTGCTACTTATGTGATGTCGAATTCCGCTACTGTGCTAGCTGGTATAAATCTGTTTTAAGCTGAAGACACGTTTACTCAGTAAACGAACTGCTGGAGGCTGTAAGGACAGAAGATTTGAAGATGGTATTTTGTGGATAGCGATTAGATCGATCCATTGCACCCAAGAAATGGGCAAGCCTACTGTAATCGTACATTTACGTGATTAAAAAAGCAGAGTCAGCTTCCATATACATCAAGTATGCCTTAGACGATGGGCAATTTTCAGGATAACGTGTTTATAATTGGTGACAACTTATCTAAATGACACTGGGTTAATATGAACACAACTCAGCGCTTCTGATACAAGAATCTACAACAGGGCATGATTACGGGTTAGTTACATACCATTCTCAAAACTTCACGTTCTGGTATATATTGCAATGTGTTGTTCTGGTATATATTGCAATGTGTTGTTCTCACTTAAAGTAGCCATTATCGCTGGAGATTTCCCGAATCAAATTTTCTGACAACCGCTTTTTACCCGCCGTAAAACCAAAACTCTAAATTTCCCAATTTTCGCAATACAATGCGACCCCCAAACATCGCGAATTTTATAATTTGTAATATTTTAAAATATGCGGTTGCGATGGCGTAGTCGGTATAGCGCCTTCTTACGGGCTGGAGGGTCGGGGTTTGAACCCCTTCGGGGGCGAGGCTTTCCCTACCCGTCCAGATCGGACCCGAGGCTCACCCAGCCTTCTGTACATTGGGTACCGGACTCCTCTCCCGGTAGTAAAAGAGACTGGGCGTGGCAATGGCCATCCACCCCTCTCTGGCACCGAATTTGAAGAAAGATTAGAGCTATAGCCCACCTCTACTCTGTCTGGACCTTCATTGCCTGTTGTACTGCGAACTTTACCTTGAATGCTGCAAATTGCTGATCTACGAGTTATTCTTAGGTACAGGTATATTTCTCTGCACATTTCTTTTAACATCTCCACACTACCTTTTAAAGCAAATTAAATTGGTGTTTGTTACAAATTCAGTGAAATGAAAGGACATTACGCTGTAATTTTACAGTTCATGTGCCGTGTTGATCACTATTTGAGCTATGACGATAGAACGTTTATTAAATTCTACAATCTGCAAAGGTTACAATTCCCTGTAGGACTTCAGTCTCTTAAACTCAAGAGATTGTGGTCCTGCTCTAACTACTGGTGAAGCTAAAAATATATACATTCAAAACGAAGTTACCGTATTACTGTAAGACCTGTTTGTGTTATTGTATATTGCGATAAACTGTGTGCTCGTTACAATGGCACATCTCTAAACTAGCGCCAGAGATAAAACATACGAACTAAAAGCGCCTGTGGCTAAGTAACTTATTAAATAGACCTACCCTAGCGAATTACCCGGAGGATACATGAGATAGATTTATACGGCAGAAGACACAGTTTGTTACGGAGAGAAGCGATGTGTTTATCACAGGAATTCGCATTTATCCACAGTTATAATTACTTGCTGGTCATTTTACAGCGAAATATGAATTAATGCATCTTCGCTGAGATAAATGTGTAAGGAAAGAGATTTTGTGAGTTATTATGGATTCAGGTGGTTTAGGGTATGGTTCAATGGCGGAATTTTGAATAGCGGAAATAAAACTCACGTTTGTACGAAAGCAATAATTTTGAAACACATGTGCTTTAACAATATTTTAAGAAGAATTAATTGTCTTTTAATGGTTAGGCGCACGTTTCGCTGAGAATAATTTCGTAAGAATACAACTCATGCAATAATTTCAGGTTCTGTTCTCGTAATTTTGTATAATAAGATCAAAGGATAAATCTAGAAATACAAGTCACGAAACAAGCACCACAGATTCAGTTTCGAAGAATACACACCTTTGTGGTAATTACTGAAAAACACTCACCGGTTATAATGAATGATTCTTTGACCAGTGTTTTTCTGTATCTCGCTGAAATCTAATATAATTACTTCGAAGAGAAAGGTCTTAATTTTACAGTCTTCATAAACTAATTTTAAGCTAGTGATTGTAACGACGTTTGTCGGATGTTTTGGAACCGCCAGCTACTTTTATGTTCCCATGCAGCACAGCATAAAGACAGCTAGTGCAGAACCCAATGGGAAATATATTTCTTCTTTCTTTCTCTTGTGTTTCTATTTCTGCGTTTTTTTCCCTTCTTCCTACGCGTTTATTCTTTCTTCCGTATTATCAAAATTCTTCCTCCTTTAGTCTTTCTTTCCTTTTGCGTCTTAGTTATCCTTTCACTTTTTACTTTCTGTCCTCTTCTTTTGTTTTCTACATAGCCCCTCTCATTTTGTTCCTTACTTGTCCCATCAGCTATTTCAATCATGACTCTTCATTTGCATGTGATTCCTATACTACAGGCTCCCTTTCATGTAGAACACCCATTTACCAATACTACGTATTTCTTTCACCCTTCCCGATTCCCTTGTTACAAGGTCGTACCCAGTAATAGCAATTAGCAATGGAACGCCTTATATGGGAGACAAGGCAGGGAATGAACGGCACAGCGGGAAGCAAAGTAAGCAAATTGTTTGTGCGAATAGCTCACTGCTGAATGCTACTGGGAGGGAGTCGAAAGAAACCGAGTTTCAACAAATGGACTAAGCCAAGTAACTTTTTTTCACTTTATAATGGATTGCCCCCATCCCCAACATATACTAAAACAAGGTACAAGGGAGGGAGAAGCAATAGGATGATTTTTTTCCGTTACTGCCTGCCATGCATCTCCCTTTTGGTCGATCGGTCTCGCGTCTGACTCACATACGACAGAAATGGCAATTCATTATAATTCCACTGGCCTTATCATACATATTCCCTCTCAGTCATTCGTTTTTCAATTCAGTTTCTATTCCTTTTCTTTATGTGGCATTTCTACGGCCTGCAACGTTTTGTACCAAGGCGGACCCCGCATAGACGAGTTCGCAGTAAGGCATTTCTTTTTGTGCTGAATACAGTGACAGAGGCAATCAATCAACTTTGGTCTCTAGGTGTGTTACAAACAAAGAAATTATAGTATAAGAAAAGCGGCAGGAGCGTGAAGCTGACGGTGTACTTACACCCAGAGAGTGATTTAGAAATTTTGAAAGTGAAGAAATCTCAAAACCTTGTTCTTTTACCGTCTCCTGCTTGATAGAAAATAAAACTTCTGATGTAAGAACTTTTGGTAAATACGTCTTTCTCCTGGTCCCTAAATTTCTATTGCGAAATTTTCAACTAAACCCCCCCCCCCCCTTTTAAAAGCGCCGGTAAAAGGTAGCGTTGAAAGTCGTCCTATGCTGTTTGGGTGTGGAGAAAAGAAGAGCGAAATAAATAGAAGAAGACGGGTGAAAATGGAAGAGTAAATGAGAGAAGGGGAGAGAAGAAAAGGTAAGACGGCAAATTTCTCTCTCTTCCTTCTTTTTACCCTCTTTTCCTCCTCCGCCTCTTCTTCTTTTTTCTCAACTTCTTCCCAGTTGCTCGTCCAAGCAAATTGCCATGTTACGAATCTCGCAAAGTGTGTGAGAATGTGAACTGGTTTTATCTCACGAACGATATGGCCCAAAAGAGGATTTTTGTAAAGGCGGCAATATACTTTCGGATTTCATAAAAACAAGGGCTTTCTTGACCAATTCCATAATTCTTAGAACAGCCTACACCAAAAACTTATTCCGAGTAAACAAGTTCATATAAACATGTGTCCAGTTTTCAATGGGTGTGAAGATACAACTGTTTGAAGTTGGCGCGTACAGATCAGATTTTTGTCTGCGGGGATGGATGAAAAGCGAAGTCTACAAAGAAAAAGTAAACACAAGAGACGAATTGGTCACTCGCATTATGAATAGTGCTGCCCTCATAAAGCAAGAGCGCTAAGACGACTTCAGGAGAGCTACACGTACTATTGCAAAGAGGGTTTAAAAGTGCATTGAAGTCGATGGTGGGATTTTGAACACTTACTTTGAACTGTTGCAGTTTATTGAGATCATTTACATAACCAATAAGCGCAATCAATACGTCATTTGTCTTCCCTTCATAAATTCTGTAAGGCTTTTTATGCGTAACGTTCAAATAGCTGTATCTCCACACCCACTGAAAATTGGACACATGTTTATATGAACTTATTTACTCGGAACAGTCCATACTACCACCTCCTAAAATATTTACTATTCCTCCTGAAACACCCTGTATGTACACACATATTGAAACACAGAGACTGGAAAACACATTGTACTTTGTCCTTTTGATTTGAGTGAACAACAAATGTGACCTTAATTTTTGGTGTATGCTGTACATATATCACAGAAATATCTACATTTCTGTACTATTTAGCTGTACATTGCAACAATAGAATCTAAATCTTGGATGAATGATAGCAGACAGCAATTGCTTTAAATGTAGTGGCTACAGCCGAGGCGGCTGTGTACCGATATTTGACAAGACATTATGGCAGGAGGTCATGATCTGAAAATTGGTTTGCGCAGACGCTCAAAGGGTTCCGTAATTTCAAGAAACCTCACCTTTGTAGTAGTCTTAAGAAAGCCCGATATTTTACTGTATGTTAGGCCAGTTGAATCCAGGCCAAATCTTATTTGTGTCTGCAGGTTACTTAAGGTTACTTAACGAATTTATCACTAATTCCTATCATAGAGCGTCGAAAATTTACACGATAGAAATAACAAGCGAAAAATAAAATGTTTTTCTTGTATAAACCATGAAAGCACACAGGCGAAGTAGAACTACGTGTATCCCCACACATTCTTAACCTCGGCAATAGATGGCCGTGAGTAATCAACATCACTCCTCGGCCAAATTATTCCGGTACCCATTGAATGGAAAGTTGGGTGGGCCCCAAAACCAGTATGGACGTTTTGGAGAACATAAAAAATTTTGCTCTTTCCGGGATTTCAATCCCAGGCCACCCAATCCCTAGCCTACTTGCCACATCGACTTCGCCATCTCGGTTGCTGGATGATACGAATAATGATATGGAAACAATGAAAGGAAGCAGATAGGACACGAACGACGATAACATTTCGGATTTCACGTAGACGGATGCAGCAAAATAACAGGCTTCGAGACCGGTGTCTAAAAATCGATACACGTAACACAAGTTAGAAAGCCCGTCACTGGAGTCAAATTGCTCGGCAGTCGATATCTTCGCATGAAAATTTTATGGAATATATTTTGAGTATCAAATCCTATTTATAACTGAATTTCCACCTGTAAGTCTCCCCTGAGTTGTAAGAACCTAATTTTTAGGAATATCTTTTCTTACCTGCTTGCTATTTATCCCACCCCACATTTCCTTCAGTTTAATCACACTGCTAAAGCTCATTCACTGTGATCATTAGGCTACGGGCTGAACAGTCGAGGTGCTGAGGTTCGGTTCCTGGCAAGGAAGAATTTTATTTCTTCTTTTAAACGTATAAACAGATATGGGGCCCCCCTAACCTCCTATGTAATGGTTGTAGGGGTATCTTTCTCAGAGAGAACAGCGGCCCCACCGTGAAGCTGACTACGAACCTTAAGAGTGCCAGGAGCTGTTTTTATCCCCCCTCCCCATATGGCTTCAAGTCTTGCACAGAGACAAATATTCATTAACAAGCTATCCTATGAAGCCTTTCCCGCCTGTGTAAAAGGTACAGGTGGCTCTCTCTCCGAGAGAATTCTGCCGAGGCGTGAAACTGGCTACCCACCTTAAGAAGGCCTAGATCTATGCCTTTATGCTCTCCACCCCTCTCCCCGTATATGCTTTCACGTCTTCCACATAGGCAAACTTTCTTGAAGTTTTTTATATATTATCTTTAATATGATAATGATAGTTGGCCCTTATTATTCCGTAAGACGATCCTCTCTACTCTGCCCTTTTTTAGGCAGAGCAATTTTCAAACCCATGCAATACCTACTGCAGTAATCAATTCAGGTAAAAATACCTCTCGAAGTGGATACTAATAAAGTAACATGTACACATATGAGTCAAAGAAAGCGTTAATATCGCGCATTGAGGGAAAACGGCCCCAGCAGGGAGTATTTCTTCGCATGAACCGCGTCTGACCGGATCTTCGATAAATTCCACACTCTATCGTGCCCTGGGAAGTAGACGTTTCCTTCCCCGTCATGCCTCGGGTTAAACTGTTCTGGATCGGTCCGCCATCAAAGAACCGCAGGCCTTAAAATGTGGCCATAAAGGAAACATTATACACGAACCTCAGATATAATAACAGTAAGTTGATAGAGCATCTATGGGGGTAGATATGGAATTAAGGCTGACAGAGCAAGTTCCATGTAACCTTACATTTAAACTGAACAGTCTTATATAAGGAATATTGCTTTTCTGAAGCATGGCTCCTACTGCAGTTCAGCGCGGATAAGCATTTTACGGCAATGCAGCTTTGATATATCAGTTATGAATCGTTCGAGAGTTTGAACATATCTGTTTGTTTTTACGACTAGGTTTTATGTCTTCTAAACTGAACTAAGGCTTTCTTAATATTTTGAATTATTCTTTATAAATACATGAGAAATTAGCAACTATTACGATATAGTAATAAATAACTACCGAATGTATTATTATTATTATTTAAAATTTAAAATTGCAGTGAACAACATAAATACACAAAAATTTCTGGACAGGACATCCCTTTATATTACGAAAATGAACGTATGTAGCGTATTACGTCAGACTAATAAAAAATATTTGTCGGAAGGTAATATTAAAATGAAAATGCCCCCTTTCTCTCACATAATAAATAGGATTCACTTTTAAGAGAAGCGGTGTATTACAATACCTCCTCGAGCGGATTTATCATTATTAATACAGAATGTTATATCATTGATGCATAAAAGTATACATAGTCTCAATACTGAATGGCTGTGTAGGTTAAGGAGCTTCGTGCAACCACTGATCCAATGGAAAAGCAATAAGTATTGCATATTATGAATGTGTATTTTCAGCCTTAGGTATCCAACGTGCAATGCGCATGCGTCAGAGCCATCTATAGCCTGTCCGGGTCTGTCAGACATTGCCACATTAGTTCATAAATTGCACGATTATCGGACACAAGTTACTAAACAGAAAATTCGTGTTTTGATTTTCTCTACAAATTATGTGTGAAAAACTTCTCATTGTAGGAAGAGCGAACTGTTATCATAAACACATATAATTTTCATGTAAATTTTCCGTTATTCTTGTCAGATTGTAAATAAACTTGAATTTTCTCGACAGATTTTAAAAAAATACTAAAAATATCCATTTTTATGAAAATGGATCAAGCGGGAACCGGCATGTTCAATGCAGAGAGACGAACAGACATGACGAAGCTAATAGTCGCTTTTAGCAATTTTGCGAAGGCGCTTTAAAAGCCACTGTCTAGCGGCCCAGAAGCACAACTGTAAAATTGTCCATGTGCGCGCAATTCATGAACGCATAAGAGTGAGTGAAGGTAAAGCCTTCCTCATTTTTACCCTCGGCCTTGCATGGAGGTGACTGCTTACTTAACTCTCCAGCCGCCCTGTCCTTAGGTGAAGAGCCACCCCTGCCTCTGGAACAGTAAGCTGGATATGCCTCTGAGCAAATCTGGATACTTGAGAAAAGATAAATTTTTGTCTCCCCCATGATTCCATTTACGAATACCCGGTCGTCCTGCCCCAAGCCCAGTAACTATGTTGACTAAGCTATTCTGCCTTTAGAGAAATACAGTAATGTGTAGGTTATTAAAATAATTTGGCTTCGACTAATTAATATTTGTTTATACATTATTTATTTTATTTAAAATGTACCACCTCATTTGTTTGCTTTCTTTCTGGTAAGAAGATGCATGACACAGTTGCTAATGGGCTGGTCAGCGTTCATCCAATTCGACTACAGATTAGTCATATTGAGACCTATTTTTGTCATTTGAGTCACAAGATGCTATGCACACTTTGGGATCCCATCATGTTTACATCCATGGAATTATTCCATGGAAGTAGCACACTGTGACTCAAATGACAAAAATAGGCCTGAAGATGACTAATCTATAGTCGAAACCTGTAGCCTATGTAAGTACCTTGAGTAATAAACTAGTTGTGCTGACGTACACTATTTAGTATTATATTACGTTACAAGTACATCGTGATGCTTCCACTCAAAAAAAAGTTCATCCAATTGTTTTATGAAGACACATAACAAAACATTACTGTTTATCTATGGTTAGAAGAGTGTGGATATAAATCGAGACAGTGAAAGAGACCTTGTGGATTCACTGACCGAAAATTATAAACGTTATAAGAATTTTCTTCCATGTTTTTATGAAATTTTACCTATATTCCACATGCAGAGTTAAATGGCTGACCCTTTATCACCATTTTGAAATATTGCCCTTATCGATCTGAGTTTAGCTGCGAACATTTAGTGCGTCTGAGTACATACAGGAACATACTGTTTGCTTCATATCAAAGCTAATGTACAAAATCAGGTCGTTTATTTACTTTATTATTTACAAATATATATTGTTAGTTACGAAGCTCTTATTGAGGTGTAAGAATTTGGTAAATTTACAACATTCTATCGAAAGCTGTGAGAGGAAATATTTGTAAGTGTGTGTGTGTGTGTGTGTGTGTGTGTGTGTGTGGGTGGGGGGGTTTGTAATACCTAATAAAAAATGAGATGTTCAGTTACAAATCGGAGTTGCTCCGAGAGAAACTGGTTATATGTTGTTTCAAGATTGCAGTGGTATTTATTTTAAATGTGAAGAGAAGAAATAGGAACTTTAGGACGTAAACTGCGAAACCGAAATTTGAGACCTTCTACTCCTCAGTACGAATCCAATGCCGTTCTCCTGTGCCAGCGCAATTCATAACAGTAGAGGGAGTATATACTTACTACGATATTTATAACTTGAGATTCAGTATACAAGTCCTGAGTCCTACCTGTAACACCCCGATTTCAGTTTCTACACAGATGCTGACAATTCTCGCTGAGACTTTTTTTTGAGTTTAGTTATTTTCTCCATCAGGTCCAAAATAGCAGTCCAAATTAGGCCACGACCAATTGTCTCCCACCTACCATACAGTAGTGCATATAAGATCACACAGGTAGAATTATACATAAAATTTTAAACACACTGATTCAGTATTTATTCTGTGCACTCAATTGCATGTTGCCCACATGGTGACCATAATGTGCTGAAGTTGCCAGCACCACATAAAAGGTTGGTCGGACCAGAGCCTGGTGATGTAAAAATAAATTTTATTAACACTTCCTTGGTTTAATTTCCTGTAAACCTAGCAGTTTTTACAAATATAACGGTAGAGTTTTTTCCGGGGAACAAGACCTAGGCATGTACCTCCATTCATTCTTCACCTGGGCACAAAATGGAAGATAACTACATAAATTGTAACCTTGAACACAACTATGATTTGGTATTTATTGAAGCAACCTGTTTCGACTCACATGGGTCACCTTCACGCTGAATATAATTAAAAAAAATTAAGGGGGTTATGCATTGTTTTCTGTGAACACTGAGATCTCAGAATTCACACTGTTATTAACATCGCTACTTTATTAAGTTGTTTATCTAAACATTCCCCTCAATATGCACCATAAACTTAACAATATTATGGCGCCTATTGTTGGTAATATTTAGACAAATTGAGATCTGTTTACAAATTTGTCACATTATGTGTTAATATTTTTATTCATATCCAATGGGAAGTAGGTGGTGATAAGGTAGTTTAGACACCCGGTATAACTGATTGGAAGACGTGAAGTTACTGGTTGTTTTGCTCATAGGTACGTCCTCGGTTTCACACTAGCAGAAAAAGACGGCAATCTACAACCTGATAACGAAGCTGCTACCTCTCTTGCATAAGTACAACAACCGATAATTTCACGTCTTCCAATCAACTATATCAGATGTCTGCACCACAACATCACCACTTGCTTTTAATTGGATTTTAAGAAATTTGACACACAATGTAACAATGCAATGACTTTGTAAACTGTAGATATATGTTGACAGAAAAATAATGTACATTGCCTTTAAGTGTTTATCTATGTATTTAGCCTAAAGATGATCCACGTGGGTAAAAAAATATTGCAATAATAAGCACCAAAACTGAGAGGTGTGACAGTTATAATGTATACATTTGTCATAAGATCACACAAGGGGATGTCCATCTTAAACGAAATGGAAAATTAGTCACTATGAACTGCTTATAAAACTACGAGTACATACAGAGAAAGACATTTTCAGGACGCCATTTTTCAGAACATGATTCCTGTACTTGATGAACGCTAAATCACTCACATCCTTGTTAAAAATGAGGTGTTAAGATAACCTATATTCTCCTCCTGGCTATCGATGAAATTTACGAAGGAAGAATCACCGTTAAAGAATCGTGCATTGTTCTTCTTTCTTATGTAGAAGTAGAAAAAATGACAGTTTTTTTATATATGACTAAACGACTTGTAAATTACATGGACGCCACTCGAAGCACAAAATTACAGCTCTTGTTTTATTTGTAATTCATCACGTCCATTAACAGCCTTGTTTTCTAGCCCTTCTTCCGGAAACCAATGCATCAGTAGCTCTTCATTTTGAGAGATCATTATACATGTAGTTATGTAGTTTCAGTCCTTATACCTATGTCACTAAGGCCCCCTTGAAAAGTACATTAATAATCACGTAACCCGACTAAGATCATGGTATATTATTATGTACAATCAGGTTACAACTACGGAGTTTAAATTTCCACGGTGAGGAGGCATCTCAAGATTTCTATATCTAGACGAAGCATTTAAAAGAAAAACTGGCGAAATACCTGTTGTGATAAAATTTCATGATTTCAGTTCGATTTCGACAGGGATACTTTTTATCGCTGCTCTAGTGTTGAGAACGGCTTCGCCGTCCTTCTCACACTTCCATTCCATGTGTCATGGTGGACTTCCTCCTTGAGTGTGCAGCGGTATATATGTAACACTGACGATACGCCTTTAAGTAATGTCGAGTTCAAAAATGTATGAAGCTATACCTCATGTCCTCTATAAGCATTTCTGACTACACAGGCACAAATATATACCATCATTTTAACAATTATTCGCAATGGTATAGAGAAAGTAAGCACGTTCCTGCTCTTAATTATGTACCACCTAATGATGAAGTGTGTGGGATATCAGGCATAAATACACGTATATTCTAATTTAGAATAGACAGCGGTGATTGATGATATTCACGCTCCGGCTGCATTATGCATTACAAGACAGCCTTTGATGCCGATTGAATAAGAAACATGATCGGTTCTGCCAAAATATATATTACAGGTACACGACGTAATTATGACAAAAATGAATGGTTTTTGGCATATTTAACAAATTTCTGATTGCGTTTGTCAGTGTATCAAGATATGAATTAAAATTATGTGGATTGGGCACACTTGTTCTTTCAAATATTGAAAGTGTCGCAGAGGTATGCTGACAAAGATTTTCTTCTGGAAGATGCAGCTGTGTCGAGGAAAAACGGATTCCACTGATTCGAAGCCGCAAGGCTGCCTGAAAACCGGCGGAATCTGATTTTTCAATGAAGAAGCTTTGCATTCCGGAAGAACGGAATTTCCGCGTGTGATTCTTACACTCACTTCTAAAGATACCAGAAACCGTATTTATTTCTTAAATATGTTTTCTATATTCTTCAACCACAGAGGCCTCTGTGGTCTAGTGGTCAGAGTTTCTGGCTACAGATACAGAGGTCCCAGGTTCGATCCCCGCCGCTACCAGATTTTCTGAGTAGTAGTGAGTCTGGAACGGGGTCCACTCAGCCTCATGAGGTCAATTGAGGAGCTACTTGAATGAAAAAAGTAGCGGCTCCAGGTCTAGAAAACAGAGATTAAC
>Ga0131853_10005090_pt1 | contig 23673 bp, 15 predicted proteins | sample TergutLab28metaG_FD_92764 | JGI IMG/M metagenome (GOLD analysis project Ga0131853, IMG submission 92764) | Labiotermes labralis P1 segment gut microbial communities from Petit-Saut dam, French Guiana - Lab288 P1 (version 2) (version 2) | ecosystem: Host-associated > Arthropoda: Insects >...
ACCTCTAAAGTTGCATTTTATATATTTATTCAACAAATATAGGTACTGAATATTTTAAACATGGTATATACTCTCCGTTTTTCTCTTCAAAATGCAGTTTGTTTCATAATTCTAACGTATTTGATTTCTGTATTATTCACATTTTTTTATACAGGGTGTGCTAAAATTTAAAAAAATTATTCCGGCGCCAAAAGGTTAATTATACTTTGGTCCGTGAAAGCGTCCACACATACTGAACTGTACGATTTGGCGCACTAGTAGCCTTGAGCCATCTGCAGTAGAACAGCCTATGATTCACTCATATTTCCCTCATGTTTGTAACAACAACCGTATCCCATCGGACGACCATGGAATAATTGCCACGAGGCTACATTCATTCACCTGTGATTTCTCAGAAGCTTATGTTAGCAACATCTTCGTCAATTAAAGGCCGGATGTATGCCATCCGAATACCGACAGAAAAAAAATTTGTTGAACAAATACATCGTAACGAGACATAGCAAGAAAAAACCCCAGGAACAGATACAAATGTCATCCATGACATATGAAGTTCTCTAGGAAATAAAACGAATATTAATATTTGTCTTTCTCAGAAGCTACACATTGTACCAGGTAGACACGTGTCAAAACTTCGAAACAACTTCTACTTCCACCTCCTACCCTTAAGATGAATGTTGACACGTATTTACAAAACGATATAACTTTATGTCAAACATTATATTTGTGAAATCCCGAGTTCTAAAATCAGCCTTAAAATCGGCTATACTAATAAAAAAATCTTCGTGGTATTCCTCAGGCCCTGCAGGCAAATCCAAAGATCGTGCCAAGACCGCGTCCTCGCATATACCTTCACATTCCTTATTATGTACTTACTCTTCATTTCTGCGTTGTATGGTCTCTAGCACTCACAGTATCGTTAAGAGTTCCACCAATATACGGCTGCATATGTCGTCAAAAGGCAGTAGGTGCGACTGTGTCCATTAGTAAATTGTATGTAACATTATGGTTGCTATCTCACACAGAACACAGACCCTTGTCCGTTATAAAGAATAAAGGTTAAGTTTCTTTTAGGATAATGAACGATATTTTGAGCATTACAGGATGCACATAAACATGGTGTTTGGCACATACTGAATTTCTTACCATTACAGCAGGTGCTAATATTCATTTCCAGTGGGTTGTAAACGGTTACGCGCACAACATAGTGAGGCCAATACCAATTTAATTGAGAGTAAATAAACTGCACGATACAACCATTACGCCCTCATAAAATAAGATTACTTAACAGTAAGTTTCATCTCTGCCATAACAAGCAGAATAGTAGTAAGTCTGATACTAGCAAACGGTTTCAGAAACAGTTGTATTTCGAAATAACATGCTGTGTGTATCCCTTACTACGAGAAACCATTCCTTCTGTTTGACTACCGTTTATCAACATTTGTGACAACAGAACAAAAATTAATGCTGGACAAATTGCTGGCTACTTTACTAATTGGGCGTTTGGAGTGACATTAACAAATGGCTGCCTGTAATGACCGTATTTCAAGGTTTTACAGCAGTACATACAAACACCAACACATACACTGAAATATTCAGACGTCAAAATTGCATATCGATTGACATATATAATATTTTCCGTTAATAAACGCTTGGAACTACAATATTAGTTTGGAAAATAAATTGAAAGTCGCACTATAAAAATGCCATGCCGTCTGTTCGACAGTAACATTATCTACGCTAAATCAGGAATGCTAATAAGATATGGTAGGCTTAATCCAGATTTTGTCATAATATTATTGACGTTTTTTCAATTTAAGAACCACTTTGTTAAGAATAAAAATATATTTTAACGTCAGTCAGTTTAAAGCTTATCCTATAGCCATTTATATTATCTGCCGATTCCGGCGACCGTGCGGTCCAAGGTGTGGGTCTGCGGCCGCTCACTTGCTGGGATCGCGGGTTCGAATCCCGCAGTGGGTATGGATATCAGTCTCTGGTAAGTGTTGATTGACTTCAGGTAGTTGTTTTTGCGACATTGACCTTCGACATACTATATTATCGCCAGGATCTGAAATTGACAGGAACACCAACGTGCAAGAAAAAGTACACCTACATGAGCAAAAGGAAATAGAAAAATCTAGTGTTCCTCCTCACACTTACGGACAAATTATGATCCACTCATTAACAACACATAGCATTAAACTGTACAGACCAAAGTTGACATGGTTCATATTGTCTGTGTACAAAGTATACTGTAAAGTGGACTTCTCCGTTGCAAGGAGTTAAAGAAAAACATGTGTACAGGGGACAACGTACATCCCTGTGTGCATTCCTCCAAATAATCGCCAAAGATGTGCTCCTTTTTCTGTATCTCTTCAGCTTTCCTGCGAGCACGCCGGAGGAAATCTGTGTAGTTGTGTAGAGTGACAGAACTCCCATTCCACAGAGCGTGGTGTAGGTTGTAACCTATCACTGTGTAATCGTGTGACGTTCTGTTTTCGGCCATATGATGACATTAGGGAGTACTAGCCACTGCTGGGGGACATATCTGTTGTCCGTAAGCAGTATCGCAGCAATTCTGTGACGTGTCCATTGCCATAGCTCTGAGAATGCAGTCCACGTTATCAATCTGTGGAGTAATGCATCGAAATAGTTACATTGCACGCACGCTTTCCTGTTCTGTATGTTGGTGCCGTGTACTAGTACCTGCGTGGCTGCCAGGTCGTGTGTAACGTTGCACCACGTCAATATCTTCTCATCCGACAACCGGGTATCATCTATGTTCTGTATTTGCGTCGTCTTTTTCTGTAATTTGGCAAGCTATATATTCAATTGTTCCATTTCACTCCCGCTTTATATGAGAAATATGTAGTTAGCATATTCTAAAATTTCGGTAATCTATTCATTTTCTGCTTCTGTACTCTTCTAAATTTAGGTTACATACTACAAAAAATCCCGCATTACCAAAGTGTGACTACTTTAAACTTGCTTACTCGTAATCCCAGACACTACAAAGAGACGTTTTCTATGTTACTTTCTTTAAGTTGAAGTTAAAATTGCCTCAATTTTCACTAGAGTCCGACAAGTCTTTTTCACCTAAAAGTGTTATCCCATTACCGAGAAGTTCAAACTTGCCTAGTCGAAAGTTTCAATTGTAAGGAAACGTCAATTCTGTAACGGAAATATTGATTTCCTAAATATTATCTTACTTGAATTTTCTGTGTTTGCTGATGTCATTTTCTACATTTTAGGAGCCTAAATATTCAATTTCTGCATTCCTTTCCATTTGTCCATAAGAAGGACGCACTCGCCATATTCGGTCGTTTCCAGGTTAATATTCGAGATTTGTTTCTGTGTACTAAGTAATCTAAAGTATAAACAAAGCCCACATTATCCCAGGTTCTTTAGTTCAAACTTGCTTATTGGAAGCCTCAGCCTCTGTAAGTAGATGTTCTGTATATCTTTGTTCACGGTGAAGTTGCATTGTTTCTCAGTTTTCGTAACTGAAAAATTAGTGCCTGTCCTTTTTGAGTCTCATGTATCATTTTCAATTATTGGTGTTAGCCCATTACGGAGGAGTTCAAATTTGCCTATTAGAGATAGTATATGGACAAATTTCTTTAACCTTATGTTGATTTCCTAAAATGTTTGTTATGTGTAATTTTTTCTGGTGTCATTTTTTTGCATTTTGGCATACTTAATATTCAGTTTCTGTATTGCACTACCTCTCAATTTTAGAAATATATACCCAATACTTTCAACAATATATGCATTTATGCATAGTCCGTTCCATCGCCACAGCCTAGAACAAAATTGCCATCCAGTTTTGTCACTCCATTTTGCTGGCTCTTGACCAAAATTATGTAACAGAATAATTTAAAACATATTTTCACTGCTAAAGGCGAAAATAACTTAACTAAACTGATGACTGGACCCTACAAACGATAATAAAGTTTATGACTAACGCAATAATCAAAGCGGGAAGGCCCGAAACTTCATGAGCACGCGCGTGCTACGTCGGCCGATAGTGTTCTTCCGCGTTTGTTGTAGCATCCTGATTGTATTGATAAAACTGTTTTTTGTTGCATTCGCTCGTTGTAGGATCGTTCGTTGTAGCATAGACGGCTGTATTAAATAAATGTATTTAATACGCAGACTTACGCAAATAGTGCTATATATTTATAGGCTTTTGAATAATATGTATGAAAGTAGAAAACTAAAATGTGTGTTTGCACTCTGCAAAAGTAAAACAAAACAAAACAATTAGAAATCTGTCATAATATACCGCCAAGCCTTAAAAAGAAGAAATAAATTGTAGTTATTCTTTGGACCCCAATTTTAAGCGTCAAATGCTCAATCTGCACACAAGTCCTTCTCAGAATTCTCAAATTTTAAAAAATTGCTCTATCCGTAATGTAAAGAAATCCTGTGAGCAATATACATAGATGGAATTTTAGTGGAAATTCAAACCGTTACCTCTTCATAATTACATAAATTTTGAATTCTTAGTCTGCCACATCCCCCCCACCGCATTTACCCGACGTCGAATTTTACCTTCAAGATGGAGATTCAGCCTTCCTCCGAGATGTTATCAATAAAAAACCACAGCGAACTTTATAAAAACGGTGAACTTTTGTCTACAATTTGAACGTATTTTTTTTTTCGTTTACAAATACTTATTCTTAAAGATTTTCTGATTAGTAGCCTAAATCCCTCTAAAGTATTAAAAAGAAAATTTGACAACTAATGTCTAGCTATGATTGACACAGATACCCCTTCCACTGAAAGTGTCGTATAAACTAGAGCCCTTGTATGATATTATGTATTCCTATTCGTATTCAATATGCAGGCCACGAAATTGGAAATTTCTTGAAAGGTAGATTGACGTCGTATACTCTGGCAGAAAAGCATTGGTTGTATTTATCCGCCAGACTAGACTTCGGCACATGTCAGAATAAGGTAATCGTAATTAATGAAAATTCAGGTTTCAAAAAATGCCGAGATAATACTTGACTAAATTAACCGTTATCGTGTTAACTTCTCAATAAAGTATCTCTTTACATGATTTATTTAGTTCATCATATAGACATAAGCTACATAACAGGGCAACAAATATGTCTTCCATAGTTCTTAAATTTTGATGTTCTATATATCAAGAAATATAGAAGAAACAGTTTTTGCAAACTGTAAATTTTTCGAGAAATTGGTATTTTAGGAATCGACAGATCGCCTGTCTCATGACCTATCGGAAACGTCGTCACCCATAAAGACGTTTAACTCTAACTTAAAGAAACTATAAAAAATTATGTAGAACTTCCTGCACGTTACGTTGTAGTGTAATACTGTATATATTTGTTGGCTAGGTGGCATCTGCTACCGTAACGTTACAAATAAATATCCTTAAACGCTGGTACCAGATGTTAGAGTTTCTTCCGAAACGGTGGCAATATATCCGAGGAAAGGCAACCTTCCCAATCACCGGTGTGAGAACTTTAAATCTACGTACATCTTACCCAAGGAAGACCGAACCTAGAGTATCTAATGACACGTTCTCTCTAACTGGACTCCATGTACTTGAAAATACATCCTGCATTCTCCTTCTCCTAAGGATACTAGGTTTCGTTTCTGGGAATAAGAGCGGCCGGGACGTGACGTTGACCATAAATACCCATGTAGAACCGAGGCAAAAAAAGTACAGCTATACTTCTACTCCCCATCTTGGCCTGCATGAAGTGTTCTATGATGAACTTTACGTATAAGCCTTCTCCTATGCCACAATAGAACAACTAAATCCCTATTTCCGACATTTCTACCAGATTCTTATAACCCCAAAGGAGTTACAGCTGCTTGCACTCAAGTGTCTTGTTGTTACTTCCAATTGGATGATAGTTCTCGCACCGCTCGCATCAAAATTACTCCCTCGCAAACCTTAAGTAATTCACAACATTGCTATTGGTTCATTGTACAAGTTAGTGTAGCGTACTGTAAACTTACCAAAGTTTTGGAGAAACTTACTGCTACCATTTCAGCATGGAAGAGTATACTGATCCTTCTTCTGGGAATACAAGGGCTGAGGACTTCGCCGGCGCTGTCCTATATTTGAATAATCTATCGAAAACGTTAAAATCAGACAAGAATAACGGTTACTTTACATGAAGACCTAAAAAAATGTACGATAATATCTCGCTAAATTCTTCATAGAATGATAAACGTTTCAGACAAATTTGTAGGGAAAATCATAACACACGTTTTATATTCAATAAATTTTTTTCCCAAGAATCATTTCGTTTATGAGGTAATGTTACTGTTACTTACTGTTCAGAAGTTAATGGACTCTCCTTCGTAGTCTTCGGTTTTTTTTTGTGTTAAGATTGGATGTCATGACGGAAAAGCTAGAGGAAATTATACATACGAACAGTTAATTTTAATTTCATTATGGGAAGAAGAAGAATATTTATAGAACAAAAAATACTGGAATAATATTGTATTCATAAAAAAAAAAAGGAAAGTGTTCCCGTTACAAGCCCGGTGTGGCCCGGAGGGTGGGTAGAGACATAGCTCTACTCTTCCATGACCACGGCACTAGACGGCAGTGAGTGGTCAGCAGCACGCCCCGGCTGCACTTTACACCCGGGAAAGACCCGGCATCCATTGTACAAGAGGCTGGGTGGTTCCAAGGGCCGGTCTGGACGGGCGGAAAATCTTGTCCCAACGGGGATTTTTTTTTTGTAATATACACAATTATTACTACTTCAGTAAACAAATGCAATGGTTACGTGGGAGGTAACTCAGTAATGTGGTGTGAACGGAATATTGTTCTTGTGAGTCGGATTTTGCCATTATTTGTTTTGTTACTGTAGGCCTTTAGTGACTGCACGTTAGGTTGGCGACGTTTTCTGTCGATGGTGTCCTTAACGGTAAGGTTCTGGCACTCAATGTTCCGGAAGCAAGATGGAGTGTGGTACTTCAGTTGGGGTGTGTCGGAGATTATAGTATCTCCAGGTAATTCCCAAATTTTCCCGCCGATGTGCTTTCCATCGGGCACGCCTCATGAAGTCAGCGCAGTCGGTGTTCGACACTCGATGCCGATGTTTTATACGTTAATACACCATGTGGGCAAGGATCCACAAAATTGCCCGGTGCCTCTGTGGATGCCAAAAGTGAAAACTCGTACAGACGGTCCATTCCGGTAAAATAAATTGCAGGTCCGTGCGCAGGATGATCGCTAGTCTTGAACGGGTCCACCTCCAAATGTTGGTCCCTTCGGTACATTCAGTCAGCCGACGAATCAGAGTGTCTGGTCGACCGCAGAGTTGGCAATGGTTCGTGGCACTACGTTGTGTCTTGGTTATTCTGTCACTTGTCGATATGAGATCATAGATGACCATAAAACAAAACGTTTTAATTTCCTCAGATGTTCAAACTGCGGGTAGATTCCGTCACACCTTGGACCACGGGGTAGCTGGACTTTGTCTCATGATCGGAATGCCCTGTGCCCCTTTCAGTGCCAGTCTCATGATTGTAGTGTGTTATAGTTACGTCTGCAGAAACATCGAGGGATCTCATTTTGTTCAGGTGGCGTAATTTAGGCCACGTTGACGACGTACACGTAGAGGTATGCTAATTTATTGGGGAACTGTTAGCATGTCGGCCAGTGATGTTCCACGTCTGTAACCATGCTGCTGTCGCCGTTCCCTCCCTTTGTCTTGCAGGTACATACGATGCAGGAGGAGCGTCTTACACTTCACTTCAATATCTGTCATCTCCGATTCTCCCATTTGTTTGGGTCGTTGTAGTGTCGATACAGGCACTCGGAAGCCTTCTCCTCTCCAGATGTACCATGCAATGGCTGTTGCTATTTGTTGGGTGTATATGTTTGGGGCCGGCAAGATTTGCCTGGTATACCAGATTTTGGACAAGAGAAAGGTGTTGAAATAAAGCATCCGGGTTACCAGGCAAGGGCCCCGGCCTTAGGCTCGCTTTGTCTGCCCTCGCACATTCCTTTTAAACGCGCCCAGGTGTCTTTCATCGTTTGCTCGATAGTGCCCCCGAAAGTGACGCCTAAGATGGTCACAGAGGGATGGTAGGCAATCCAAAAGATGGTCTCTTGTGTAACCAGCTTCCTGCCAAGAGGGTCTTAGATTTTCGAGTTTTTAATCGGGCCTCTGATGCCTGTTCATAAGGTGGACTGCTTCCTGCGTAATGACGAAGTCAGCAGCAGAGGTCACAAAAATGTTCACGTCATCGGCATAGGCCACAACCGATGTGGCGGTGTACGGAGTCCTATAATACAAATGGTAGTTTAGCTCAGGTAGGCGAAGGTATAGCTGGAGACACAAGTATAGAGGGCCACACTCATTGGACACCCCTGACGCACTGCGCAGCGAATTGGTATGGGTCCGTATTGGTGCCCATTGATTTGACTGACGGTGCAGCACCTTCATATATCCACTTGATGCCGGAGATAATGGGTTCGCCAATGCCGTATCCCTGGAGTGATTGAAAATGTAGTAGAGAGCGATCCTATCGAAAGCATTTTTAAAGCCAAAGGAAAGCACGCATAACGTGATCATTCTGCATTTCGCATACGCAGTCGTATCGTGCACCGTTGCCACCACGTCAATGATCTATTTCCAGGGGCCTCGAATAATTGGGTCTCCGTGAGATTATCTGCCAACATCGGACGCAGAAGTTGTGCGATAACACGATCAAGAATCCTGTAATCAGAGTTGAGGAGTGTGATGGGGCGGTAGTCTTCTGGAGTTTGGTTGCCATGTGCTTTCAGCAGGCAAATTATCACCCCTCGTTTTTGTTGCTGTGAGATGTTTCCTGCTCAGAATATTTGGTTGATGACATCACATAGGTCGTCTTTTATGATTGCCCAATTGTGGAATAGAATTCGCGCCCTAGTCCATCATTTCCAGGTACCTTTTACAGCCCACCCGATTGTATGGCTCAGTGTAACTCCGTTGGCTCAAAGGTCGAATCGAACATTCCCCCATACGAAGTTTAGAGATCGCAGTGGACTGCCTCCATTAATTTTTTTTCACGCTGGCATCGTCCACCTATATTGCATCATACATATACCACAGAAAGGTTGTAAGGGTCTGCGCTATGCCGCTCGATGTCGTATGCATCTGCACTTCTTCATCTCTCAGGCAATAGACGGTTCGCTCTGCACGTCGCCGATTCGTTTGAAGGGTGTGCTATATAGTCGGCTGCTTCAGTGGGGTCTATCAACATCGTTGTTGTCCTCAAGGATTTCATGTAGCCTTATGCTGTGTAGCCGCAGACTTTTCGCTTTTAAATGGTTTAAAACTGGTAGCGTTTTGTCACTGGGGGCCAGGTCGCTTCAATACAACATACATGCAATCATATATATGGTTCTCCATCATACGGTGTTCCCTTCGGCGCTCGGCTTGTTCACGTTGGAAGAGTAGTGGATTTTTCCTTTTACAGGAGCGGCCCCACCACATGGTTAAGACAGCAAAGGACTCTTTCTGCCGTTGTAGGCGTCCGCTTAGAGTTCTCAATTTCTCCGTGCAAGCATTCTCAGTTATGACAACGCTGTCCATTTTCCATAGCCCGCGTCCCATCAGCAGAATTGGTAGAGCAGTAGATATACGTAAACATACGGCAAGGTGATCAGTAAACGTTGTCACGATGACATCCACAACCAGTTCCCTCGCCAGCAGTTCCTGTGTGGTGTAAATTCTCTCAATCCTAGTTGCTCCGGACACGAAATAATAGGTGTAAACGTTGCGTGCGGGGTTGCCCTGCCAAGTGTCTGTCAATGTAAGGCCATGCACCAATTCCGCTAATGTTCGACCGTAGTTGAAGCCACCGGTAGAGTCCGAAGCCTCCAGTATGTAGTTGAAATCCCTGCCCAGTAATATATGAACCGATCGCCCTAAGAAGATAAGGCAATTCACTATTCTGGATGGGGCGTACTCATTAATTACACACACACCTCTCGGAATTTGGCTGCCATAGCGCGAACAGAAGGGCTTATAATGATATATTCTAAAGTGGATTCCATCTCTCGTGACGATGGCGGTACCCTGCTTATTTGCTCCGATGTTGTATTGTGTGAAGTAGTTCGTGACCTCATTCACTAGCAGGATGTCTATTTCTTGCGCCTGAGAAAAGCTTCGAGCATCGCTATTCTCGCGGGAGACGTCATGCCATTTATGTTTAAGGCTGCAATTATGATCGAGGCCATCAGATCAACTGCGGAGGGGGTATGGGCGAGGGTGTCCGTGAACGCGTTTATACTTTGTCCTTGCTGGGTTGCGATACTCTCGTTCTACTCGTCTTACGTTCCCGTATTACTTAAGTGCTTTTATCCTATTTCATATTTTTTCGGTTTGGGCATTGTCCCGGGTCGTCCGTTATGGGTACTTCATCCGGATGTGTGGTCGCGCCGTCCGCGGACACTGTGTCATCTTTGTCCAGCCCGTCTGCACTTCCGACGCCTGTCGCCGTTTCCTGCCTGGCGCCTTCTTCTCCCTGCATGTTTGCGTTCAGGTGTCGCGCAGTCTGTCTGGTAGGCCTGTCTTCCGATACCGTCATTTCCGTTTCCACGACTACCAGGTTTGAGGGATTAACATCGGTTGCACTGTAGGCGGGGGGGCTGTCCTCGTCCTGGGGCTTCAGTACGCGTCTTCTTGGTTGAGTGGGGTCATGTTGTTCCCTACCAGTAGAGGGAGGGGCGGGTGTGGTCACCGGGTCGTTGATCAAAGGGGGACTTCCCAAAGCCTGGTCATTCGGTTCACCTTCGTTCGACTCTCGTCGGTGCCGCGTCGGTTTTGGGAACATTTAGCAGCGACATGGCCCTATGTATTAGAAGGCGGGTTTGATGTCTCCGTACCTCTCCGCGCCTTTTGGGGCATGCCTGATACATATGTCCAACATCCCCACAACCGTAGCATGTAACTGGTTGACTGTCATAAGAATCCAATATCCTGTGTCCCGCAATATTCATGTGGGACGGAAAGTGTTTGTTCAGTTTCATCATAACCACTTTAATCCCGTTAACCACCGTGTAGCGGTACGCCTTAGACTGTGTTTCATCATGAATCGAGACTATTTCCCCATAAAGTGCCAAAGCTACTCGAAGGGTTTTATTTTTTGTACTTCTGGGGACAGGTTGGCTATCCGGATACGCCGCATACCCATGCCGGCCACCTCTAGAATTACGATTGACATTTCCCCCGTCACATGTCTGTATTCAACACGCCCATTCGTAGACTGCAGTACGTTCTGTACGTATGTCTCATCATCGAATTTCAGAAATACGTGCCTTTTTTTTTTCATCATTCTGTATCATAGTTAACGAGTGATCCGGTACCTGTATCTGGTCATGAATCCATTCCTGTGTTTCATAAGCAGAAATACGCGGAATAGTAGGGTCTAAAATACATACTATTGTATGTTGTCTTTCTGCCATGATTGATCTCACAACCTCCCTTTCCCCGCGTTAATCACTACACCACACTTTGTAAACACACTACCGACTCAACTCCTACTTTCACTGCATTCCGCAACGTAAACACTACAACACGCACCGACAACCTTCCTGCTTGCCTGCTCGTTGTAGACTGGGATTCGATCCCGGACCGTCCAGCCCGTAGTCAGTCGCTATACCGACTGAGCTTCTCGGACCACAATATTGAATTCATAGTCCTCCTAAAGTAACTCCAATACTCCTGATTAACAACACCATAGCTGTATGTTTTTGATGAAATAATACCCACACAGCAAACAGAAGTCCAATTTTAGCACATGTTTAATAAATTAATCAAAGCAGTCAAGTATAACTTTGATGATCTTCGCTATATGGAATGTGGAAATTGTAAAATTCGTTGTGCATTTGAAATATGATTACCAATAAAACCTAATCAGGCCTACCGGAAACAGAGCTTGATAATGATGTCAACTTGTTAATACATTGGTTTTCACAGAGTATCGCTAATTACAGAACGCAATTACGAATTTGGTGTTAAAATTATAAGTATAATAATTCTCGGATGCAATTTTGCAAAACTAAATATTTCGTTGTTGCGATACGTTTATTGTTTTAATTCACAAAATCTCAAATATGAATCAGCAAATGGAAAAGTGGTCCATAAACAAAGCGAAATTTCCCGTTTACATTTTTCCTGCGGATTCAAGTCTCACGGCTGATAGTTTAGTCGGTCTATTAGACTTTAAATGCAGGCATTAATAATTGTAACAACTTTTCACAGAATCTTGTTGCACCCATATTTATATCTTACGGTACAACAAGACAGTAGGCGAAATTGGAGAAAACAGTTTCGTCTGAAGCAATGGTTAACTATCTGTGGAATAAACTGAATTTGAATACTTAAAGCACGGTATGGCTCAAAACGCTTATTAATGAATTAAATCCAATGATATATTTCACATTAATGCAACACTTTTAATTCGCTATGTCAAGGGAAGAGAAAGATAAACACAATAAATAATGTAATGGCGACAAATATGGTGTCATTTCAAATACCCATGCACTTAACTTGATAAACTCTCAGCAATCATCAAGATGGTCGGTCAGCACTGCAAAAATTTACTAGCATTTTGGTCAAGGCAATAATTTGATACAACGTTCAAGCCTGCAATTCATGTCATAATGTTTAACTGTTGAATGTTTACCTTTCAGAAAAAATACTAATCTACTAAAAAGTCTACGTGACTTTAATTAGGAATAAAATTGTTGTTTTTTTTATCACAAAAAATATAGTCATTTATGTCAGCAAAATATAGTTTCTTAATGCGGAAGTAACCAACATAGGGTATGTAGTAACTGCTATTCTATGCAGGATAAAGCATGAAATGCAGAAAAACACCTTGCAGGTATGCGATTCACTATTTTGTTTATCAATTTTTTCTTTGGGCTACACGAAAAGAGAAAGAATCGAGGGTCCATACATAGTCATCGACTTGACACACCAGTTTATCGTGCATCGATACTGCCCAGGACCTGATCAGCGCTCAATCGCATGAGAGTTAACTGAAAATATTTTTTTTTTCATGGCATGACTGCTTCTAATAAGTCCGTGTGTCTTCATTGTCGAGACTTCACGATCGCACTCAGACACACCACATTCGGTAAAACTCCTCTTGACGAGTGATCGGACCGACACAGAGACCTCTACCTTACAACACACAACACTCAGAAGACAGAGCCATCCATGCTTTCGGTAGATTTAAACCCAAACTTTCACCAATTGAGCGGCCGCAGACCCACGCCTTAGACCTCGCGGCCTCTGGGATAGGCTGAACATATTTGTTATTCAGGCTTAATTAAATGTTATGTGAACCACTGTAGTAAAACGTCCATTAATAAAGCAGTAATTTGAGACAATTACGAAACTGTCATTTGGTGTAGAAATAGGTATGCCTGGTGGAGGTAACACTTATCACTAAGCGAAGAAATGCAAGAAACATTTCGCCCGATGATGCAGTTTCTGGTCGTAGGATGAGTAACAAAAGCCACCACACACGTGACTTAAGCCACTTGTCAATTCACTCCACAGGACAAATGCAGTTCGGTGATGAGTGTGGACCAGTAGCGTATCTAAGAATGTTGGCGCCTAACCCATAGGGGATTACTAAGTCGCCGTACTTAGCACATTTGTGACACACTGAGTTAATAATTTAGAGTTATGGCCATGTAGTCTTAAGTACTAGCCTCCAAAATACGAATACTATGATGTTTGAAGCTGAGGGTGTTCGAGAATAAGGTGCTGTGGAGAATATTTTGGCCTAAGAGAGACGAGCTAATAGGCAACTGGAGAAAACTACATAATGAGGAGCTTAATGATCTCTACTCCTCACCAAATATTATTCGGGTGATCAAAGCAAGAAGAACGAGATGAAGGGACATGTTGCAAGTATGGGAGATAGGAGAGACGTATACAGGTGTTTGGTGGGCAAACCTGAGGGAAAGTGACCACTTGGAATTCCAAGGCATAAATGTATGTTCGGGAATGACTGAATTGATCTAGCTCGGGATAGGGACAGGTTGCGAGTACTTTTAAAAGGAATAATGTACTTTTGGGCTCTATACAATGCGGGAGATTTCTTGACCAGCTGAGAACCAGTTAGCTTCTCAAGGACTCAGCAAATATGACGACCAAAGACCTCCACGCCCAATTCTGCGCTAATTCCTTCAATTCAATCTCTTAATCTCCACATTCGGCACTCGGATAAGAATCCCATTTAAATTTGCATAAAGACAGCATAACAGCATGCCCCGTATAATTGTTTGCTTGTCGGACACGGAACCACTGGTAGAAGTTAACTGTTAAAAAAATAAGCTGACAGAAAAGTTAAAAAGCGTTGTGTTGAACTAAATGACATTGTAAAAATGGCAGAGGTCTCGTATTTCGTAACGCAATAAAGAAATGTTTGTTGAAGAGAAGTCCCAGCAGTGTGAGCGGTAGTTACTAAACCGCCTGCACATATGGACCACACACCACTGTATATCGGACCCTTCTAACATTCCATGAATTTATTCTTTTCTGGTTTAGCTCTGTACACAGTACTGTTATGTTACATAAACAGCATATTTCTGGTCTAACATGTCGCAAAAACTTCAAATGCTCCTTTCACAACTGAGCCCATTTAAGTTACACCGCACACTGTGACCCGTGTTCAGTTTCCCGTCTTATTTCCTATTAAATCGTAGTGTGTTAAAAATCACGTATTCCTACTCTTTATTTATTAGATATTCTTCATATCACACACCTCCACTGTCACTTCTCAATAACTATAATTACAGGTAGTTGTTAATATGTCTGACTCATTTGGTCGACAGCCTTAATTGGGTACAGTTTGGCCACAAAACTATTTCTGACGAATAAGAGTCCTTCGTTATATCGTTGCCACAAAAACTCTGTTATGTTTTTGAATTTTCACAAACCTGCGTAATTTGATTGAGAACACTTTCCTCGTATTTTAATTTCTGTGAGGTGGAAATAATACTTTTACATTTATGATAGCGTTAAAACTTTTTCAAGAACCATGAAAAGAAAAATAGAAAATTTACAATCATTAAAATCATATATATTCTTTCAACACACTCAATATGTGAGCAAGCCAATACATAGGCCCATATACCTCCAAATTTGTAAGTTGCAGCAACGTAAAATCCGGAAAGAAGTGCCATTAAAATGAACCGGCTCTTCGCCTTTGCTTTTTGTCATGGATAGTTGCAGCAGGTTATTCCCACCCAGAATTCTATTCACTGGGCACCGGGGTACTCCGACGGGGTAAAGCGACAGAGTTCTGACGTTAATAACTTACTGCATGTGGTGCCGATGTTAAGCATGAGTTGAGCTACGTGTATCTGCTCGCCCATACGCCTTCCTGTTGTGGACAGGAAAAACATTACATTTTATCTACCCGACTACACTCTATCATAACCTCTAATACCACAATCTAATTTGTTTTCCGCCGGCGTAAATTCTTAAAATATCATATTGACTTTGTTGTAAAATACATCGTGCCGGGCTCATAAATCCGGATAAATTTCAAAAGGAAGTCTTTACACTTACAATCTCTGTATGTAATATTTTAGGGTCTTCTTCTAAACTTGGAACTGACACAAATACTTCATTCCAGGCACAACAGCCTCCGAGTCACTGAAATGTACCTGCACCCGTCCCTTCACAGCATCCGTTGATATAAATCAGCTTTCAGCAGTTGCGTTTATACCTATAGCAAATTTGATACTGTCGATTTGCTCGAAACATATAATGTGATATATTAACAATATATCATTATTAGACGTTTGCAGTTTCCTCCGCGTGCCTTTAGACTTCCGCTCTAACATTCTCACTTGGGCACGATGATTTTTGAATATACTTATTTTTATTTCTGAAAAAAATTAAACTTTCAGACCAATACGCATAGCTTAGTATTATGCACTGTTCCTGAAAAAAAAAAGTCTTTTTTATCACAAAGTGCATTTACCTTGGTTAATGGATGTTTCTTTAGGTTTTAACAATACTGACTCAACACCAGTGCGTAAGGGCCACAGTGAGAAATAAGGTGGGGAGATGATAACGTTTGTTATACGTTGTCCTGTTTGAGATATTAATGCAGGATTCGTCTGCGTAGATACAAAGGAACACTCGGTGAAGCAGACATTAGAACCAGATATCTGACGAATGCAAGTAATGAGTGTTAGTGAAGATTACAGCCTTCCAGCGTGTGATGCCATGGTGATGAGAATTTGTTACCCACATTTCGTAGTAAACTGATGACTCCATCTTCAGGAGAGATCATGAAGGAAATTATCTGTCAACACGATATCATATTTGTGAAGATTTTGATCTTCATTAACAGTACAGCAGAGATCTCAAGGCACAGAATGATTGTTGTTGTAGTACTAATCCGCTATTCTACATTCTTTCAATTTTATTAGCTCTATAATACTACTATTAATACTACTACTACTACTACTACTACTACTACTACTACTACCACCACCACTAAAATAATAGCAATCATCATCCTGAGCACAACAGGTACAGTAATTAGATATGACTGAAAGATCAGAGGCAAAGTTGGATACCCAGCAGCAGTACAATTCCTCTTCCCACCACCGCATCCACAAATGACCTGGTACTCTTTCAGCCTTTTGTTTTATGGACAGCGAGAATATATCCATTGGCATTAAGCGGTAAAATCTTAAAAATGGTCGCTCACGTCCACTTAGTACCAAAGTTAAAAATATATGGACTACACTGCACTCTCCCACATATCTTCAAGAAATAGCTATTCATTAAGCTCGCAAAGAATCTCAAGCAGTAATAATTAATAATGATTTATTTATACCATTAAATCCAAAAGATTGCTCCTCAGACCGGCAAGAGTCTCAGATTACACAGTGGTCTTCTGAGTTACTACACGGTTAAGGCGTTGAGTTCAATACCAGTTTTTTCGGAGGGACATTTTTGGCGTATTGATGGTGGTAGCTGGTTCGTGTAAAGCACGTGTCCACCAAGTGATCCGACAGCGAAACAAATCAGCAAGACAGTGAATTATACCGAGTTTACTCCTTAAGTGTCAAAGTACTCAGTGGGCGTAAGCATGTTATTTTAGTCAATTAATAAAAGTAAGGGAAGACATTTACTTGCTGGTCCTGTACAGGATATACACAAAAGAATGGTGCGGTTTCAGAAGTTAACAAGAAGTTTATTTCTCATCTTACACGGGCACAGCGCACACCGTCAGCAGCAGCAACTGTCCAAGTTTCTCACGCGTTAATCACACTCCTTCAATGTGTGCACCCTGGGTCACACGACACACATCCACACGGTAATCAAATTCATCCCAGACTCGGTGTAGCATGTCCGCTGTAATGGTCTGCAGTGCATGCGTTATCCGATCACGAAGTTCCTTGAGGGACATGGGTAATGGCGGTACGTAAACGCTGTCTTTAACGAACCGCCAAAGAAAGAAATCGCATGATGTTAGATCCGGCGAAAGAGGTGGCCAAGGGAGAAGTTGGTTGTCTCCTTTTGCAGCACGTCCGATCCAGCGCTGTTGAACACGATTGAAAACACCCGTACATTCATGTGAAAATGGGGGGGGGGGCACCGTCCAGTTGTAGAATGTAATCGTCATAATTGGTGTTCAGTTGGGGTAACAACCGGTTTTCCAACATGTCTAGAAATGAGTCGCCAATCACAGTTGCTTCAGTGAAGAAAAATGGGCCGTGCGGGATACCGCACAGGAAACGTTGACTTTTGGATAGTCACGCTGGTGCTCTATCTGTGCATGTGGTTGTTCGGTTCCCCAGATACGGACATTGTGTACGTTCACCTTGCCACTTATATGGAACGTGGCTTCATCGCAGAAGATGAGTCTTTCTACGAAATCCTTTTCCTCCATTTCAACTGCATCTCCTCGCAAAAGTCACGCATTTTCACTTTGTCTGCTGGTGTAAGGGCCTGCACCAATCGCATCTTGTACGGTTTAAAACATAGCCGCTTATGCAAGACCTCCCACGCCGTCATTTTTGGCATGTCCAATTCCATGCTTGCTCTAGCCACTGAATTGCGGGTACTTCGCAGAAACGCCTCACGCACCCTTTCAATGTTTTCATCAGACACACGAGGTCGACCAGAACTTTTTCCTTTACACAAGCATCCAGTTTCCGAAAACTGTCGGTACCACCTAGTTATGTTATTCCTGCATGGGGCGTCTTTTCTAAACCGTGCACGAAGCTCACGCTGCATTGTAATCACAGATCTGGACACCTCAAAACGGAGCACACGGAAAACCTTTTCCTGCTGTGATGCCATCTTGGAAACTGGCCCCTCGGCCCCGCGGCCCGTATGAGAAGCGAACTGCTGGTAGCGCATGAGAAACTTGTACAGTTGCCGCTGCTGACGGTGTACATTGTGTCCGCGTAAGGTGAGAAATAAATTTCTTGTTAACTTTTGAAACCGCACTATTCTTTAGTGTATACCCTGTATATAAAAGGAAGTGTGGGGTAGGCGCATAAGTAAGTATTGTCACTCTATCAATGGAAACAGCTCAAAACTTATTTATTTAATATGATGAAGAGATGCAGTTTGTATCCCAGTGTATACATACAGATTCCAGTCTTAGAATTATAAGTGAATAATGAATCTCACAGTATGCGAAAGAAAGCCTTTGTGCCCAACTGCAAAGTTTATCTCAGTATTTGCCATCAGGAAACCAATAAACACCAAAATAATTACAGTCAGAAAAGCGGGTCTTCGGACCTTTGAACCTGAACCGCCTCTGTAAGAAGTGATACTATTACTCACTCACCCGCTACATTATGCGATCTACTTACTGTTTATTTACCTTCTTAGATTTTATGGCGTTGAATAGGAGGGTGATAGTGAATAATGTACTGGAAATATTTTTAAAGTCGCGGCCTAGTTGGACTAATATCCTGCAATTTGCGTGGACGAATTAATGAAAATCACGATTAATTCAATCAGCACTACTGTTACGCTATCGATTTTCTAGCCGACTTCTTCCAAATACACAGGTGTAACCATCTTTGTCAATTCAGCCGCTCTAAATTCAGTAGATATGACAGAGCAGACTGGTGTAGTGGTAATGATGCAAGTTATCATGCTTGGTGCCAGATTCCTGTCTAGTCCAGAACTGAAGCCATACTGACTCGTTTTCCCTTGTTACCCTGTACACTAATATCGGATTTTGTCCTTATGATACAACCGCTTCTTTCAAATCTCTCCCTCAGTTCACCACACTTGCATCATTCAACCATTCGACAATACACAGTGTTTGAGTACCTAAAGCACACCACACGTAACAGAATCATAATACGCCTATGTTCTTGTTTAACCTTTTGCGCCTAATGTCAACTATAGTTGACGTACCGCAATGCTAACCTCTAAAGTTGCATTTTATATATTTATTCAACAAATATAGGTACTGAATATTTTAAACATGTTATATACTCTCCATTTTTTCTCTTCAAAATGGAGTTTGTTTCATAATTCTAACGTATTTGGTTCCTGTATTATTCACATTTTATATACAGGGTGTGCTAAAAGTAAAAAAATAATTCCGGCGCCAAAAGATTAATATTGTAAAAGAATCTTCTCTACACGATATTCAGGGTCAATAAGTGGTTATAGTTCCTTATTTTACCTTTGTTAAAATTAAACAAACATAAATGTAAACTATATTTACAGCAATATGTTCTGCTTTCATATCTACAAAACAGCCCAATCTCACATTAAAATTAGTCTCATGTACCAAACGTCACGGAGCATAATATTAATTTACTCATTCCTTGCATCACAAACACTGTGCAGTATGGTTCTCCTGAAAATGCTGGTTGTCACGCCGATGACGAAACACTGTGTTCACAGAAATGTACAGACAATGGCCAACCAGCAAATAAATCCATTCCAAACCCTTAAACGCCGTTTAATTAGATCCATGTTATTTTTATTATCCTATCCAAGGGTTCAAAAATTTCTCAAAACCTTACAACCGCTTCCAAACATTTGGCGCCAGAATGGTGACAAGAAGGTCTGTACTGAGGACCCATAAACATGACGGGGCACCGTTAAGAAATTTATTCTACCGGGCAGCCTGGTGTCCGGGATTCATGTACCCCTGATCCTGTTTAAGACCATGTCTCTATAGAGTAGTTTCTCCTACAGGATACCTACTCAGATTTTCTATAAATTTATCTCACCTAAATGCGCTGTTATGTGACCCGCCAATTACATTGTTCTTCATATGCTCACATTTGGTGAAGCTTACAAATTATGAAGTTCATCTGTACAGAACTTTCTCCAACCTCATCTTAGAGATTCTCTTCGGTCCACAATCACATTCTCCTCAGATTCCTGTTTTAGTGCCCTTCACACAAATATGTACTTCGCAGACCGACATAACAAACTTCACATGCTTCATCTGAACGAGATCCCTTCGGATCACAAAGACACAGACACACGTTTGTATACGTGCTGCTTACAGACTGCAAATATCAATGAACTTGTGCCTGGAACGGCTATCACATAGTTTTAGTATCACACCATTGTTAGTTTATGCTAATTGATTTCATGTATTTTTAGGATTCTAATTCCAATAAGGGCGAGTCACACCTAGAATAGTGTCCGTACAAAATGAACCAACAGGATTCACTATTTACTACTAATTTATATCAATAATAAGGTTTATTACTGAAATAAATTAATTGTAAATAGTGCGTCCTTTTGGTTCATTTTGTACGGCTATATCACGATGCACGGTCAACAAACATTAAACTAGAATAGTGTATTGGGATTACATTCCGTTGATCTGAAATACTCCCTGAAGAATACACCCCGGTGCCAAAACATGTAGGTGATTATTATTTATCATCAATTGTATTTTATTAAGTGCATTTTTGGTTGATGTATTAATTATAAGAATATGCGCGGTATGAAGGCCATAAACATTGTACACTCAGCCGAAAAAATGTGCATCGTCCTGATATTTCGTATGTCAGTAGGCAGTGATATGCGGTACAGTTGCCATCATAATTCGAATCGTTTTACTTTCCCCATATTTGTGCATTCGTGGCGTTTCCCCGTCTTCCATTTATTACAATCAATCACACCGCGTATATATTAACCGAAGACAACAATACATTTGCTTAATTTGAAATGAAAACATTAATTGAACTTCATTAGATTTCCCAGGCGTGAGGTTAGCTAGCAAGCTAGCTTTGCTGCTAGGGATGCATGAGTCGACCGGCCCGTTCCGTGCTTAATATCAGCAGGCGTAGACCAGGCAGTTGAGCGCGTGCTAGCAGTAGCCTTCGGAAACAAACTATGTTGGTTCGAGTCTCACTATCGGAATATTTCTTTATGTAGGCCAGGCAGTGGGATACGAACCCACAGTCTCAGCAGGCGAGGGGCCGTAGACCGCCCGGCCACTGGGACCGGCGAAGTATCACACCTTACCATATAAAATGAAAATGAATACTTTAGCCCTCAAAAGGGCTGTTTTCAGAAACTGACCTCTTTAATAAGAAGTCCAGAACCCTTGTGCTTCGACCACTGATTTCATTCGTCATGTCATGGACTCAGTACAAGATTTTACACTAGCTTATGGACAGGAATACTTTTTAGGTACAATACACTGAAAAAATAATGAGTTTTTGTGCTTAATTAGCACCATATCTTTAAGTATCATGCCAAGTAGCTCTGGTTTCATGGATTCTTTTTGTTACCTGTGCATTAGATGCAGATAAATCGTCTGCTAGACCAATTGGGAAAACACTATCGGTACACATTAAGTGGGAGGCTGGGTGAGCCTCTGGAAAATTATATAAATGGTGGTGAAAGGAGTTTCTACCTTGTCAGGGAGTACAATTTTGAACCCAGGGAAATCACTACACTAACTCCGTTTTTCCTTTTCGCTGGGCGAAGGCAACAGCAGTTAAAACATGAGACAATAATTAATTATGAAAAGATAAGCATTTTAAAGATGTGCTTTTAGTAGCAGAAGTATTAAAATATTAAACGTAACGGATGCAAAAATGATAGTGCATTAGCACATCACCTCCAAATGTGTCGGTGGTAAAAGACTCATACGAGCATAAGATAGGTGTGTAGTATACGTGATTGACGTGGGTCACACGACGGATCGTTGGTTAGTAGATTGTACCTTATCTGGAGAACTGAATCTGTATTGAGAGACAGAAAAATAGACAACTGCACATTTTCTATTGGTAAAGAATTTATTACAGCCGGGGTAGCGTAGTCTGTATAGCGACTCGCTACCGGCCGAACTGCCCGGGTTTCTGAAACCGGCAGGGGCAAGTGATTTTCTCTTCTCTAGGAACTGTTTGGACCGTCTACGGGGCGTTCTTTTTCAGTAGTAAAGCGGCCGTAGCGTGATGTTGAGTACATACCTCCACCTAAATCCGAGGTTAAGAATTAGTAGAACTGAACCTCTGCTGCCCCCTATACGCCTTCATAGAGTGTATAGGGACGACTTTACCTTACAGCGAAAGGATGACTTTTACTTTACCTTATTTTCGTCTTTCATATAATCGCTCTCATATCTTCAGCAAGACATGCTTGTTCCGGTTCCTTTGATACGAGATCTTGTGTTCTTAACTTCCTTCTTCACATTTGAAAAGCTAGTACTTTCATCTCTGTGATGACGCTTTGTGGGATAGGCCTAATACCAGTTCCGTCAAGTTATAAGCAAAAAGAACTATGGCGATAACTGTAATAATATGTTTTATTTCTCCCCAGAAAATTCATTTCCGTATTTTAACTGAATCCACAACATTTCTTCTAGAGACGTTAATAATCCCCCAGTTAGTCAAGAAGTTCCCCAAATATTATAAAACACAAACAATTAATCTAGCTTTCATAAGAGCATGCCACTATTCCGTACTCTATGTCACATTAATCCAGTCCACGTCCTCCCAACCGTTTCTTTAAGATACATTCTAATATTATACTCCCATCTATGCCTAGGTCTTCCAAGTGATTTGTCAGGTTTTCCCACCCTACCGTTGCATGCACTTCTCCTCTCCCTCTATACGTGCCACATACCCTGCCCATTTCATTATTCTTGATTTGATCAACCGGATATTATTTGATCAACCAGATATTATTTGATCAACCGGATATTGTTTGATCAACCGGATATTATTTCCCCTTCAGATTTTATAGGTACAAAATAATAAAAAATGAGAAACTGACAAAAGACATATTATTGAAGTTTCAGCATTTCACTTAAGTTTAGTTTCAATGTAGATTTTATTGATCAGTGATTATGAAAGATAAGAGCTCGGCTGTATTGCAGGTGTTTCGGACAATTTGCCTGCCTCCGTCTTCAAGGCGTTACAACCACATAATAACAACTGCCAATAGGCCTATTTGTGCGTAAAGTACATGATGTGAGATCAGAAGTAGCTAATGAGTAGGCACTTCCTATTGAAGATGCAAATAACAAGGACTTCTGAACGTACATAATTAATATAAAGTAACGTAAAGTGAAACTACATACATTAGAAGGCTAAGATAGAGTCAGTGTTCTCAAGTGGTAAATATGGGATATCTGCAAGACAATGTAAGGATATTTGTTTTTATAACTTGTAATTTTAACATCAACCCTACT
>Ga0131853_10005091_pt1 | contig 23673 bp, 24 predicted proteins | sample TergutLab28metaG_FD_92764 | JGI IMG/M metagenome (GOLD analysis project Ga0131853, IMG submission 92764) | Labiotermes labralis P1 segment gut microbial communities from Petit-Saut dam, French Guiana - Lab288 P1 (version 2) (version 2) | ecosystem: Host-associated > Arthropoda: Insects >...
ACCATGCGCTTAGCCGTTGCCACATATATGTTGCCTGGGCCGACAATTTTATCCACCTTTGGTATACTGGCCGTACCATAAGCTGCGGCGGCTATTGCATGTGCCCCGCCTATTTTATATATGGTTTTAATACCGCAAACCGCCGCGGCTGCTAGTATAATTTCCGGCACTTTTCCGTCAGCTTTTACTGGGGTAAATATGGCTATATCCTTGACCCCGGCAAGCTTGGCCGGGATAGCGTTCATTAGTACAGAAGACGGGTATGCTGCTGTACCCCCAGGGACATATAGGGCAACCCGGGCCAATGGGCGTATTATTTGCCCCATTACTACGCCATCGTCCTTGTACACACTCCAGGATTTTTCAGCTTGGTTTCTGTGATAATCTTCGATTCTATAATAGGCACGGCATAACAACCGGTTTAAATCAGGGCCTATGTTACGCCTTGCTGCTGATATTTCCTCTATGGAGACCTGTATATCTTCGCAGGTAAAGCCGTCAAACTGCTTCGCATAACGGCGTACAGCTTCGTCTCCATGGATTTTTACATCTGCCAATATTTTCTCTGTAGAAGCAATAACATTTGCGTCTGCTTGGGATTGATAGTTTTTTATTGTATTTAAATCACGGTTTAACCGCATTTTGTAACACCCCTATCATTGCCGTTATATTTGGGTCATACTTTAGCGCTGCTTTGCTTACTAGTATCTTGGTCTGGATTGGCATTGCTTCTTCGTAGATAACCAGCCCGTTTTCTACAAGGGCGCTGCCGGTTTCTACTATGTCAAAGATAGCATCCACACCGCCATGGGCTGGCATAAGCTCTGAAGAGCCGGATATTGTTACAATGTCGGCAAGGATACGCTGCCCAGCAAAATACATAGCTGCTATATTTGGGTGCTGTGTGGCCACTGTAAGGATTTTTTCGTCGCTTTCCTTACATTTATCATAAAAACCCCTACCCTGAGGCAACCCTGCAACGCAAAAGCGGGACTGGCCGCAAAGGGCTAAATCCGGAAGCAAATCTGTAATAAAATTGTCGCCGCGCATGGCCCGGCCACCCATTACGCTAGAAAGCTCATACTCCCGGTAGCAATCAAATGCTGTGAGGCCAATCTCTGCCCAGTTTCTGTCTACATACTGGGGGATGTCGGCGTTGCGCACTAGTAAGAAGGCAGCTTTACCACAATCACTGTCATGCTCTAGCTGTTTTTGGTCTTTGCTTGCTATTGCCTGCTCTAAAGTGGCTGATGTATAGCCTGCTGATTTAAATATTTTATAAGAAAGGGCCAACAGTCTGTGACCCTTTGGTAGTGCTATGATTATTTTTCTCATGGAGGCAGAACGCTCCTTTTCATTGTAATTGCATTGCCTGCGTGAAAGGGTTACCAAAAACGTCAACGATCGCTTTTACCAAAAACGACAACATAAGCCTATGTTATATCATTGGCCTGATAGTCACATCTTTACTTGCAAGGTAGGCCTTTAATTCTTCCACAGTATAATTCCGTGCCATACGCGGGGAGTACAGCATGCTGCTTATAATCGCAGCCTGGGTTTGTGTCTGGGTAAAAATATCACTCAAATGTTCTGGAAGCCCTGCGCCGCCGGAAGCGATAAGTGGAACCCGTACTGCTTCTTCCGCCATTTTCATAAGGGGGATGTCGTAGCCTTGAAGTGTGCCGTCCTGGTCTATGCTGTTTACACATATCTCCCCTGCCCCTAGGGCTTCGCCTTTTTTTATCCATTCAATAGCATCAAGCCCGGTGGCTTTTCTTGCCCCGTCTATATAAACTTCGTAGCCGCTTGGGGTATTGGCCCCGCGCTTTACCTGGGTAGATAGCACAATACACTGGGAGCCAAAAGCCTTTGCCCCTTGGGTAATAATATTGGGGTCACGCACGGCCATGGAGTCTACACTTATTTTTTCCGCACCGGCTTTTAGCACTTCGTACATATCATCAATATTTCTAATCCCGCCGCCTACGGCAAAGGGTATGAATACATTGGCCGCTACTCTTTTAACGGTTTCTATATCAATTGGGCGTTTTTCTGCACTGGCGGTTACGTCGTAGAATATGATTTCGTCTACTTGGGCGGTATACATGGCCTTTGCCAGTTCCTCTGCCGGGGCTACATCAATATTGTCTTGAAATTGTACTGCTTTTGTAACCCTGCCGCCTATTATGTCAAAACATGCAATTAATCTTTTTGTCAGCATTATACTTCCCTTTCCAGGCCAAGGAAGCCTTCAAGTAAGCTAAGCCCCGCTTCCCCGCTTTTTTCTACATGAAATTGTGTGCCATAGACATTACCCTGGCGTATGCCTGCTACAAAGCCGCCATTGTAATCAGAAAGTGCCCATATATCGGCTTTGTTTTCCGGCTTTGCGTGGTAGGAGTTTACGAAATAAAAATGGCCGTCTTTTTGGGTTTTTATTGGGGATTGGCTGGTAAAGCGTACTAAGTTCCAGCCCATTTGGGGGACCCTTACTTTGGTGGTATCGTATTTTTCTACATGGCCTTTTAGCCAGCTTAGGCATTTGTAATTGTCTTCCTGGCTGTGTTCAAATAATATTTGCATCCCTACGCATATGCCCAGGAACGGGATTTTTTTGTTTAGCACCATTTCTTCAAGCTTTGCAGGCATATCCATGGAAATAAGTGAGTCCATTGTGGCTTTTGCGCTGCCTACCCCTGGCAGGATTATATGGGTGGCGTTGTTTAGGTCTTGGGCTTGCCTGGCAAATTCGGCTTTGTAACCCATATGTTTTATTGCATGCATTACACTTGGGGCGTTGCCAGCTTTGTAATCTATTATTTTTATCATTTGGCCCCTCCTTTCTTGTAATAATATCATAAAACCGCGCAAAGCGCGGTTTTTCTTCCTATCAGGTTATTAATGGTAATTGTATCAACCATGCATGAGGTGTTTTGCCGGAATTTTGCCGGAATTTTGTAGAAACAAACCCAGTATATATAATGGCTGAAGCGCTTTTACCAAAAAAGACATCGTCCTATTATTTCATTAGATTTTGCGGCTGCCAGGCTTTACTATCTCCACACCTTCTTTACAAAGGGGGCATTCTTCCGGGGTATATGAAACTATGGCTTTTGAATATGCCGCTACTACCTTTGCCCCAAGGTCAACCTGCCCGCCGCTGCGGTCTACCATAATGCCTACGCCCACAACCTCCGCGCCATGGGCTTTAGCAATTTCGATTACTTCCTTGGTTGTACCGCCAGTTGTTACTACATCTTCTGCTATTACAACCTTTGCCCCTTTGGGGATTTCGAAACCCCGGCGCAGGGTCATTTCTCCGTTTTCCCGCTCCACAAACAAGCTCTTTGCCTTTAAAGCCCTTGCCAACTCATAGCCCATCACTATACCGCCTATTGCCGGGGCAAGCACTATATCCACTTCTTGGCCCTGGAAGCCTTGTGCTATAACTTCTGCTATATATGCGGTATGTTCCGGGTACTGAAGTACCTTTGCGCATTGCATATACTGCTGGCCATGGCGGCCAGATGTTAATTGGAAGTGGCCGTTTAACAGCGCACCTGTTTCTACTAGAATTTGCTCTACTTTATTCATTGGGCAATCCCCCTTATTTGATTTATATCGCTTATTTTTTCCCTGTCCATGTATTCTTCTATCCCTTGCAAAATATCTATTGTGACACCTGGATTGGCAAAGTTGGCCATGCCTACGGCCACAGCCGTTGCCCCTGCCATTATAAACTCAATGGCATCTTCCCAGGTCATGATACCGCCCATGCCAAGTATGGGCAGGCTTGTATTTTTTGCAACTTGATACACCATCCTAAGGGCTACTGGCTTAATTGCAGGCCCAGATAAGCCCCCTACTATATTGCCAAGGAGGGGCTTTTTTTTGTGTATATCAATCTTCATGCCAAGCAGTGTATTTATTAGGGATATCCCCGCTGCGCCACCAGCTTCGCAGGCTTTGGCTATGGACACAATATCGGTTACATTTGGGCTAAGTTTTACAATTACCGGGGCGTTGGCCCGGGCTACTACAGCTTTGGTTACTGCTTCGGCGGCTTTTGGGTCTGTGCCCATTGCCATCCCCCCTGCTTTTACATTTGGGCAGGAGATATTAAGCTCATATAAGTCTATGCCTACCCCGGCAAAGTCTTCTGTTACGGCTACATAGTCCTCTATTGTGCGGCCGCACAGGTTTACTATTATTTTTGTGTCGTACTGCTTTAGGAAGGGCAGCTCGTATGCAATAAATGCCTTGGCCCCTGGGTTTTGCAGGCCTACCGCGTTAAGCATCCCCCCATAGGTTTCCGCTATGCGGTGAGGAGGGTTGCCTTCCCATGGCTCGTGTGACAGGCCTTTTACGGTAACTGCCCCAAGGCGGTTAAGGTCTGCAAATTGGCTGTATTCGCGCCCGCTGCCGAAAGTGCCAGATGCTGTTACTATTGGGTTTTTTAGTCTTACCCCGGCCAAATTAACATTTAAGTTTTTATCCATCCCAATTTACCTCCTTGCTATCGAATACTGGACCGTTTAGACAGCATAGCTGATACCCAACCATGGTTTTGACAACACAGCCCTTACACGCGCCAAGGCCGCAGGCCATCCGTTCTTCTACTGATACTTGGCAGGGGATGTTTTTTGTTTTTGCATATGCAGCCAAGGATTTAAGCATTGGGATAGGCCCGCAGGATAGGATACTTGCATAACCTGGATTTTCAGGTAAAAAGTCTGTTACATACCCTTTATTTTTGCCCTGCCCGTCTTCAGTGACTATACATAGGTTATCAGCCAGTGTTTCAAAACACTTGCACAATTGTGGGATTTCGCTGCGGAAACCTAGGTATACGTCCATCCACACACCCAGCTTATTTAGCTCCTTTGCAAGTAGGTACAAAGGCGGGATACCAATGCCGCCGCCTACAAGGGCTACCCTGTCGCCGGCTTTAAAGTTTTCTAAGTCAAAGCCATTACCCAGCGGCCCAAGTACTTGCAATGTATGGCCCACAGGCCATTCGCTTATAACTTTTGTGCCTTTTCCAGCAATGGCATATACCAGGGTGATTTCACCCTTGGCCTTATCCACATTGTACAGGCTTATCGGCCTTGGCAGCATATGCTCGCCTTCACCCAGGTAAACCATCACAAACTGGCCTGGAAGGGCATCTTTGGCTATCTGGGGCGCGTGTATAGTCATTGTGAAAACCCCATATGCACTGGTGTGTGTTTCTATTTTTGCGCATTCATATTTTTTAGTAATCATAGATTTGCCTCCAAATCGGCTTTCATGTCCAAGGCTGCCGCCCTTGCTGCTTTGGCAAAATCTTTTTCGCCGGCTTTATATTTTTCGGATTGATATGCCCCGGTTATGCCCCGGGAATTGTTAACGATGATTCCCAATCCATCCTTGTTAACCATCCCCTTAAGGTCAGCAGCCTTGCCCCCTTGTGCCCCATAGCCTGGTACTAGGAAAAATGTGTGTGGCAGCATTTCCCGCAGCTCTTTGCCTTGGCTTGGGTGGGTTGCCCCAACCACGGCCCCTATGCTGCTAAATCCGTATTCGCCTATAAAAGCCTCGCCCCACTGGCTTACTTTTTCCCCAACATGGGCATAAATAGGCCGCCCGTCAGCGGCCAGCATATCTTGGAACTGGCTGCTGGATGGGTTTGATGTTTTTACTAATACAAACAATCCTCTATCATACTTTTTACAATCCCCAAGGTATGGCTCTATGGAGTCGTAGCCCATGTATGGGTTTACTGTTATAAAATCTGTATCACAAATGGTGTGCATTTCACCATCAATGCCCGTCTGGCCTAGGTGTGCATCCGAATAAGCCTCGGCAGTGGAGGCAATATCCCCCCGCTTTATATCCCCTATTACAACAAGGCCTTTTGACTTGGCGTATGTTATAGTTTTTACATAGCATTCAAAACCTGCCGGGCCATATTGCTCATACATTGCTATCTGGGGTTTTACTGCCGGTACAATATCCCATATATGGTCTATTATTGCCTGGTTAAAGGCGTATATTGCGCTTGCCGCTGCCTCTGGTGTTTTTCCTTTTTCTGCAAAGGCCGCCTCTTTTATAAAGCTGGGGACCTGGCTTAGCCTTGGGTCTAAACCCACCACTATTGGGGTCTGGGTTTCTTTGATTTTCTTAATCAGCTTGTCGATTATCATACACAACTCTCCCTTCAACTATTGTATATATCACATTTCCTTGAACAGCGCGCCCATGGAAAGGGGTATTTCGGCTTTTGGATAGAAATGTGTTTTTGTCTATTGTGTGGTGTATGTTTGGATCTATTATGGTGATGTCGGCCATTTTACCAATGCTAAGTGTTCCTTTATCAAGCCCTAGAATTTGTGCGGGGTTGATTGTTAGTTTTGCAATAAGTTCTGGCGGGGTGATTAGCCCTGGCTGCACCAGCTCGGTTATGCATAGTGGTATGGCGGTTTCAAGGCCGATTATGCCGTTTGCTGCTTTTTCTATTCCACAATTTTTATCATCTTCGTGGTGTGGGGCGTGGTCTGTGGCTATTACGCTTATTGTGCCGTCTTTTATTGCAGCTTTTAGAGCTTCTATGTCTTTAGGGCTTCTTAGGGGCGGGCTCATTTTGTAATTTGTGTCTAGGCCGGGGATATCCTCGTCGGCTAGGGCAAAGTGGTGAGGGCATACCTCTGCGGTTATGGGAAGGCCTTGGCTTTGAGCCTCCCGTATATATGCAACCCCCTCAGCGGTGCTTACATGGCATATGTGAAGCTTTGTGCCTGTTTCCCGGGCTAGATTTATATCCCGGGCGATTATGCTTGCTTCTGATTCATTGGAAATGCCCTTTACACCCATGGCCTTTGTATGTGGGCCAGCGTTAAAATGGCCGCCGTCCACCAGCTGCAGGTCTTCACAGTGGGACAGTACGGGAATGCCCAGCGCAGCGGCTTGCTCCATTGCTGATTTAAAAAGGGCTGTGTCCTCTACGGTTTTGCCATCGTCGCTTATGGCGCATATGCCTGCGGATTTCATTGCAGACAGCGGGCTTATTTCCTTCCCCTCTAGGCCCTTGGTAATGCTTCCTATTGGGATAACATGCACTTGGCCTTCTTTTTTAGATTTTGCGATTATTTCGGCCACAACCAATTCATTGTCTGTTACCGGGTTGGTATTGGCCATTGGGCAGATGGTGGTAAAACCCCCCGCTGCTGCTGCTGCTGTGCCGGATGCTATGGTTTCTTTGTTTGGCCAGCCTGGGTCACGCAAATGTACATGCATGTCAACCAGGCCTGGTGTTACCCACATGCCGGTTGCGTCTATTATTATTGCCCCATCTGGTGCTTGCAGGTTTGCGCCCCTATCCTGTATTGTTCCGCTTTCGATGTAAATATCTTGTACTGTGTCTGTATTGCTTGCCGGGTCTATTACCCTGCCATTTTTTATTAGAATGTTCATATATCCTCCTGACCGGTTTTTAGGCATAAAAAAAGTGCAGACAAATGTCTACACTTAAAAATCAAAGCCGGTGGCCTTAGATGCTGCCATTAAATTACTATTTACATTGCAAGAGTATCCGTAAGCTGCCAACTTCAACGTAAATCACCCTTTCGTATTTCCAAAAGAGTTTATCATACTAAAATGTGGCATGTCAAATTAACGGTTTATTATACCCAGGTAATCATTGACAAAAGAAAATGCCAATGGTACTTTGTCTTTTAGATACAATGAACATAAAAAAGGAGGCACCAAAATGAAAAAACCACGCATAGGCGTAGTAGGCTGCGGGGACATAAGCGGAATATACCTGCAAAACCTGACCCAGGTATTTACAGAGATTGAAGTAGCAGGGGTTTGCGATTTGGTAGATGAAAGAGCAGAAAATGCCGTTAAAACCTACAACATACCCCGTAAGTACAAAGATATGCATGAAATGTTTGCAGATGAAAGTATAGACATTGTACTAAACCTTACCCGCCCATACGAGCATTTTGAGGTAAGCATGGCCGCAATAGCAGCAGGCAAGCATGTATACACAGAAAAACCCCTAGGGGCCACCTTAGAAGAAGGGGCAAAAATCCGGGATGCCGCCAAAGCCAAAGGCTTGTATGTAGCCGGTGCGCCAGACACCTTCCTAGGCGCAGGTCTTCAAACCTGCCGCAAGCTTATAGATGACGGATATATAGGTAAACCCGTAGCCGCAACAGCCTTTTTTGCCTGCCGCGGTCATGAGTCTTGGCATCCAGACCCAGCGTTTTATTACCAATATGGCGGCGGCCCAATGCTGGATATGGGGCCCTACTATGTAACAGCCCTGGTTAGCCTGATGGGTGCAGTAAAATCTGTAAGCGGTATGGCGCAAAAATCTTTTGCCACACGCCGTATTACAAGCCAGCGCCATTATGGAACATTTATAGACGTGGAAGCCCCAACCCATGTAGCAGGTCAGATGAATTTTGCCTGCGGCGCAGTGGGTACAATCATCCAATCCTTTGACATGCACGCCCACAAGCTGCCCATACTAGAAATTTACGGGACTGAAGGCACACTGTCCGTACCAGACCCAAATTACTTTGGCGGGCCAATATCACTGTACCGGCCAGAGAGCAAGGCCTATATGGAAATACCACTAACCTTTGGTTATGCAGAAAACAGCCGCGGCCTTGGCGCAGCAGATATGGCAAAAGCCATCCAAACCGGGCGTAAGGCACGTGCAGGTGTGGACTTGATATACCATGCGCTGGAAGTTATGACCGGCTTTGTAAAGAGTGCGGAATTGGGCAAGCATGTGGATATGACCACAGCGCCGGATAGGCCCGCGCCAATGCCTACGGGGTTGCTGCCAGGGGTGTTGGATTAATTAATTTAACCCGTTGTTTTGGCTAAATACTGGGCCTGAAAAAGGTTTACCAAAAACACCAAGTCAAAATATACCATTTGCCAACATCGACAAGGTGAGTGTTTTGTTAATAGCCTAATAGCACAACGGGTTAAATTAGATTTTATATATTTCTCACAGAGGCACAGAGAACACAGAGAAGGGATAGGTTCAACACTCTTGAAACAAGGATTATAACGAATCAGAAACGGCTTTCTCTCTGTGTTCTCTGTGCCTCTGTGAGAAAATTCGTAACATGTTTTACCTTTAGCACAACGGGCTAATTTAACAAATCCGGTCGTTTAACTCGCGTCCTATCCAAAGCCTGGGCTTTCCGCCAGGCCTCTATCTGTCCATGATGCCCAGACAGCAATACATCTGGTACAGCCCTATCACGAAACACAGCGGGCCGGGTATAGTGGGGATATTCCAGTAATCCATCACTGAAGCTTTCATCTTTGTAGGAATCCGCCTTACCCAAAACCCCAGGAACTAGCCGTGACACAGCATCCATAAGCACCAGGGCAGCAGGCTCGCCGCCGGTTAGCACATAATCACCGATAGATATTTCATCAGTTACAATTTCTTCAATAATACGTTCATCCAGCCCTTCATAATGGCCGCATAACAGGATAATTTCCGGTTGTGCGGCCATTTCTTCGGCAATTTTTTGGGTAAGTACCCTACCCTGGGGGGACAGGTAAATAAGTGGTGGTTTGCTTTCCCCTTTACCCGCCACAATAGACTGATACGCATCATAAGCAGGGGGTGCCATCATAACCATCCCGGCCCCACCCCCATATGGGGAATCATCTACCTGCCCATGCTTATTTACCGCAAAATCCCGTATGTTTACACAATTAACCTGAATAAGGCCGGAGCGGATTGCCCGGCCTAAAATACTATGGCTGACTGCCTCGTTAATCATATCTGGGAACAAAGTCAAAACATTAAAAATCATAGCTCCCTCAATCCTTCTAAAAGCCGCACTGTCATGGTTTTAGCTTCAAGTGAAACCCTCAGCACTACATCCTTGATTGCCGGTATCATAAAGGTTTTGCCCTCGCTATCCTCCACAACATATACATCATTGGCCCCTGTGGGGAAAACATCCTTTATGCGGCCATATACCTCCCCATCCTCTGCCTGTACACAAAGCCCGATTAAGTCCCGTATAAAGTACTCATCTTCATCCAAAGGAAGTGCTTTTTCTGGGGGAATAAGCAAAACACCCCGCACAAGCTTTTCCGCAGCGTTGCGGTCATTTACCCCTTCAAGCCTTACAAGCACAAGGCCCTTATGCTGCCGGGCAGATGTTAGCTTATACACATCCTCCTGCCCCTTAGGAAGCCGGACATGTACTTCTTTTAAAAGACCAAACCGCTCTGGGTCATCTGTTGTGGGCAGTACCCTAAGCTCACCGCCTATGCCCTGGGGCTTTACTATAATGCCAATTTCAAACCAATTATTCACTCATATGCTCCTTTGATGCTTTAGTTTTTTTAAGTATTTCTATCTTCTTTTCTAACCGTCTTTCTTGTACATCATCCAATAAACGCGAAAGGAATGTATCTGCGGCAAAAAGAATTAATATTCCATAATAAACCGTCTTGAAATAGTCTGTTAAATATCTTAAAACAGGAAAATCAGGGTCTGCTGAAACAAGCGCATTGCATATTAGCATAACAAAATAAAAAAGATAAAGGGATGTCTTAAAGGATGCCCCGGTGAAATAATAAATTGCCATTTTTTTAAAGATGCCAGGTTTTTTCTTTTCGCTTGACAGCTTCAAACTTATAACAATAAAAAAAACCAATAGCAATCCATAAAGCAGACAAGAAATATAAAATTCGTTTTCTAATGACATGCATGATAATTTGCCCCCGATTTATTTTTATATCAATTGTACACGGCTTTTGTATCTTTGCAAAAAATTTTTATAATCCTCTTTTGTACACATAAGGGAACCTTCCCGTACAATCGAAGCTGCCGCCGCAGCCGAAGCCATCTGTAGCAGCACGGGTTCTTGCGCGTTTTTTATAAGCCCACATGCCAGCCCTGCTACCATAGCATCACCAGCACCTTGTAAGCCCCGCACAGTCAAGTCAAGCCCAGGCATAAAAAAAGCACCCCCATGAGAAACAAGCAAAGCACCATCAGCCCCCATGGATACACAAATAATACCAAGTTTGTATTCGTGTAGCAGCTTTTTACAAAATGCTGCAATATCTTCCTTTGTGGGAAGCTTTACCCCAAAGCAGCTTTCAAGTTCATAAAGGTTTGGCTTTATGCAAAAAGGTGGCTTGCCCCCTGTCAAAGCTGTTATAAGGGCTTCCCCTTCTGCGTCCAAGATTACTTTCCCTGGCCATATTTCACATAGCTGTTTGTAAAAGCCAGCAGGGACACCGGCGGGCATACTACCGCTTAGCACTAGAATTTGTGCGTCTATGTTTTTTATTTTTGTATAAAGCTGGGCCAAGTCTGCCTCTGGTACAAAACATCCTGGTTGGTTTAACTCTGTCATTGTACCGGTGGTGGTGTCGTATAATTTTATGTTTATGCGCACGGCCCCATCCACAGTTACAAAATCGTGCTTTACACCCCATTCATCTAATGCATTGGTAATAAACGCACCATTTTGGCTGAAATTTATGCCGGTACATAATGGGTTTTGACCAAGGTTTGCAAGGGCGGCGCATACATTTATGCCCTTACCCGATGCGTAACGGCCTACTTCTTGTACACGGTTTAAACCGCCGTATACAAAGCCCAGTACTGTTACCTGCCGGTCTATACATGGGTTTAGGGAAACAACTGCAATACTCATTTGTTCACCTTCTATGTTTTAAATTGTGCTGCTACTATATCATGTATGTAGTATTTTCGTGTGATATAATGCGTAGGTATCTAGGTTCTGCAAAGGTGTGAAAATATTATGAAAGCAAATGTACATAAATTATTTCTTCTGCTTAGTGCTGTATTAATTATGTTTGGTATCATACTGGGACTTACCGGCAGTGGACAAATCCAGCTACTTCCTGGTATTGGCGGTAGTGGGCGATTTCATATTCGTGCCCTTAAGACATTTACATACCAAAGTAATCTGCTGCTAGTTTTTGGCTTTATTGCTATGCTGGTACATAAAAACGATAATGTGAAGCATTATATTTCCACCGCTGTAATACTGGCTACAGTTGTTACTGGGCTTGTGTATAACGTTCTGCTTGTTCCCTTTGCTGGCGCACCTATGTTTTTCTCAAACTATGTGAACTTTTCTACACATGTGCTTGCAACTGTATTGGCACTTGTTAACTATTTCGTTTTTGAGAATAAGGGATTACTAAGTTTCCGGCACTTACTTGTGGCTATGATTTTTCCCGGTTTATATTGGGTTGTGTTTGTTGCTATTGGGGAAAGGATTGACTTCTTTCCTTATTTTTTTATGAATCCTAATGCTGTTGGCTGGTTTATGGTTTTTGTATGGTTTATTATATTGTTATCTGTCTTTATGGGGCTTGGGTTTTTACTTTTGCTGTATGATGGGTTATTTAAAAAAGTCCAGATACGGAAAGTGCCGCAAGAATAGTTCACAGTAGAAACCACAATAAATAAAAATCCACATCCTGCTCTTGGTATCGACAACGGCAGGGTGTGGATTACAGATGAGTTTATAAAATAAAAATCCCTAAAACGGCAAAGTATACTCCACCTCACGGCACACATCTGTATGCCGGTAACCCAATCTATTTCCAAAAGGGGCAGTATCCCAAGTAATGTTAATGCTGTCTTGTACTGTAAAAACCTCGCCCCTATGCCAATTCTTCTCTACTATATCCCTATCAAAATCCCATTCCAGCGCATAAATAGCAATCTTGTCCCCAGACTCAATAGGGTCATACCCTTTTTGAATTACATGCCCGTCAAAGTAGCGCACCCCTTTTATCCACCCCTGGGGGTTGTGGCGGTTGAAGACAACCATAATGTCCCCGTCCCTGCCATTAACCTGGGCCGGGATGGCATAAAGGCGGTTTCTGGCCGTAGTCGCAACTGGGTAAAGGCTGACGCGCTGGTTATTTATGCTGGGCCATAATAAGTCTTGGGCTGGTGTAGCAGTTTGTAAAAGCCCGGACATACGGTACCGGTTTTGGCCCAGGGGCTGCCAAAGCACCAATTCTGACCGTACAGGTGTAACAACATTGCCCCGTTCCTGTTTATTAATAAGGCCGTTAAAGAAATGATGTAAAAACTCTGTATATCCATTATCCATTTCTAAGTCTGTATAAGTGCGGAGGGAATGTACCCCTTCCGATTTACCGCCATAAATATAAAAAGTGCTAAGCCCATATAAATCTATATCTGAATTGTGCCTATTGTAAACCACACACCGGTTTAGAGCCTGCCGCAAAGCAAGGCTTTCACGTGGGAATAAATCCATAAGCTGTACCGCCATATCCCCTATATCCACCATGTCTGAATAATTGTCTCTGGGGCTGCCCTCCCCAAAGGTTTTGGTAGCGCCGCGCCTAAGGGCCAGCTCGTGAAAATCTGCCCTTTGGGGTGACATCATGCTGCCAGAGCCGCGGGCCATTAGCCGCCCCATGGCTTCCATTACAGGCTGTACATGAGCCAAGTCTGTAACGCTAAGGCTTAGTAGCTCATCACTTTTTGGGCCATAGAAATCCATAAATGTGTCAACAATTACTTTTCCTAATGCAAACCCATCCATATGGGGTGTGTGGTTTAGGGCAGACAAAAATACATAATCCCACCCGTCTCCAGGTTCCAAATCCTCGGACGCGATAAGCACATGGGCATAATCCGCAGCTATTATTGCCATTTCTATTGTGGCCATTAGGCATGCGTCAAAGCCCAAAAACTCCAGCTTATTATTCCCGAGCCCTGCTTCTTCAAAGGCCAGCTTCATGTCTTGTAATGATAAACTTGCGTCATCAAATTTTTCGTCATGGCCAAACCCAGCTATTGACCCGCCGCCATGGTCCCACATTATTAGGCCATATTTATCTGCGGGGTAATGTTTCATGCTATAGGTGATAAAATCCCGCAAGGTTGACGGTTTGCCCATATTTACATTACCCATGCTTGTGACTTCGTAAAGCCAGCCGTCGGCTACTTCCCATATAACACATTTCCCTGCAGGGATAACCGCGTTTTGCCAGCGGTTTGTGCCGCCGGTAAGCAGCACAACATTTGCGTTGCGTGAGTCAAGGCCCGAGTCCAGCATTTCCACTATGTCGGTTGTCGCTGCCCCAAAATCACTTTCCAGGTCAGAGCCGTTCATATATATCATTATTGTATATGGCTTTGTGGCTGGGCGGCCTTCTGCTGACGCACATAGGGCTATGATGGCTATTGTTGCTATAAGAAGGGTTGCTTTTCTGATGTATTTCATAATCTCACTCCGCTAAATTGATAAAAAATGGGTATGTGGTGTAATAAAGAAAATATTACGAAGGGGGAATTTATGTTGGACATTGTATATGGGCCTATATATGCGGATCACTTTTATTCAAAATGAGAAAACCATAAAACCGCGAATATGCGCGGTTTTATGGTTTTATTTACCTAATTAGTGCATCCCAGTATGGGTAGGTTGAGACAATGCTGACTTTACAGTGTTTAAATCCTGGGGTGTAGCTGGTGGCGAGCAAGTGTAGTAACCTTTTTGCTCTGCTATTTTGTAAAGGTCATATTGGAATTTTTCGTCGCCGTCACGCATTTGCTGGAAGGTTTGACGCAAATTTGGGCAGGCGGTTTCGCTAATAAAAGTGGCATAATGGGAAAGGCTAGACTTTACGCCGCTTAGCACGTCAAGTACGATGTCTTTTTCTTTCATGGCAATTCTCCTTTGATATTTTTGTCTACAGCATTTGAAGAAGCTTGTTAGCAGCCTGGGTGGCCTGGGTGGAGGCTTGGGAAAACATTTGCTTAAGCTGTGGGTCTTGCACTTGATTGGCGTAATCGCTAAGTTTGCCTGCTGTAAGCTGGTGGCCTGGTACTACTTCGCGGATCCAATTAAGCTCTGATTGTTTAAGTCCCGGCATGGTATTGCCCCTTTCTGGATTATTTGCTATTAGTTTTACATAAAAGAGAAATATTATGCGCGGGTAAAAAGATAGGGCTTTTCATTGCGATATTTTTTGTGCACAATGGCAGGCTTTACTCACCATAAATCCGCTTAATAATATCTTCAATACTAGCCCCCCGCAGGGAAAAATCCTCAATCTGCCCTAACAAAGCCAGCTTAGACAAAATATCCAAGGCTGCCATCTTAGTTTTGTCAAAAACAATTACCCAAGTGCTACCATCCCTTTTCTTTATGTCCGCCCCATCAGGCAGGTTAATATTATCAACCGCTCCATTGAATCTTACTTCCAACACAGCCTCTTGGTCATATTTATTGATTACAGACCCCAGAGAGTCATCCACAATTATTTTCCCGCTATTTATAACAACTAAACGCTGGCATACCTCTTTTACATCTTGCATGTCGTGGGTAGTAAGGATTATAGTCACCCCAGATTCAGCGTTTATTTTAATTATAAACTCGCGGATGCGCTCTTTTGCGATTGTATCAAGGCCTATTGTAGGCTCATCAAGGTATAGGATTGCAGGGTCATGCAAAAGTGAAGCTGCGATTTCCACTCTCATGCGCTGGCCCAGGCTAAGCTGGCGTACTGGTGTATCCATGTATTTATCTATTTCCAAAACTTCAGAGTAGAGGCTCATATTTTTTTCATATACCCCATCTGGTATCTGGTAAATTGTCTTTAGCAGTTTAAAGGAATCACTGACAGGCAGGTTCCACCAAAGTTGTGTACGCTGGCCAAATACTGCGCCTATACGGCCAGAACTACGTTTTCGTTCCTTATAAGGCCTTAAGCCATCAACATTGACACTTCCGCCATCTGGCACCAAAATCCCGCACATCATCTTTATTGTGGTGGATTTGCCCGCGCCATTTGGCCCCAAAAATCCTACTATTTCACCTTTTTCTATGTTTAAGCTGATACCATCAACGGCCTTTACTATTTTCTTTTCGGGGCTTACCATCCCTTTTATAAAAGAACCTAGCCCATTCCCTTTTTTGTAAACTATAAACTCTTTTCTAAGCTCCATTACCTCTATCAGTGCCATATTGCCACCCCTTTCTATGAACCAGTAGATTTATACCGGCTTAGCCCAAATTTCCAAAACTGATAACTTAGTGCCAGCAATAAAAAAGGCACAAGCAGCAACATTCGCCATATAAATATGGGCAGCGCGTCATATTCAGCATTAGATAACAGCACCCCTGCAGGCACATAACTGGAAAAAGCCAGCGGTATAACAAAAAACAACACAAATTGGATAAACCGGTTAAACAATGTAACGGGATACCATACAAAGTTCCTTAGATTGCCATACAAATCATTTAAGCTGCCTGTGTTTTGCATAAAAAACCCGCATGTGCCTATTACAACAGTTATTGCCCCCTGGGCTACCCCACCTGAAATAATCGCAAGCCCAAGCCATAAAAAAGCACTAGGCGTCCAATCAAACCCATATTCACCCCTAAAAATCCATATCATTAGCAGCCCAAAACCAATATGAGCAAAGCTGCCTGGGTCAAAGCGTGTGCCCATAATCTGTACAAAGGAATTTACCGGCCGCAGTAAAAAACGGTCAAAAGCCCCTGAATTTATGTGGGTACCCAAATCTGTAAATGGGATAAAAAATAAACACCTAACTCCATATGCCGCGAGGGATAACCCATATATAAAGACTATCTGCCCCCGAGTCCAATAGCCAATGGTGTCCATGTCCAGCCGCTCTAAAATAATCCACAGCCCAAGAAAACTGGAAAAATAAATTAATCCAAGGCCGACAGTATGTATTACCGGGCTAAGGGGGTGCACAAACCGGCTTTTCCAATAAGCAGCCACAAGCTCTTTATAACACCTGTATGTATGAACCATCCTATCCTCCGTTAATTTCCGTTTTTTTAATACCTGCCCGCCATACCAGCATGGCCAAAACACCAAAAAATACACACCATGTAAGGCTTATAACCAGGTGGCGGGGGGCATCTGCAAGGCCGTATGTTCCTAGTAAAAAGGCAATGGGGGTATACACAATATTCCTAAATGGTAAGAAATTAACCACTGGCAAAATCCACATTGGGTAAAACCAAAGGGGAATAAACCCACCTGCAAAAAACTCCCGCACCGCATTATAGATATACTCCAACCCGCTAATCTCATAAACCCAAAAGGCTGCCATCTCTACAATCCGGCTGATAAAAAAATTAATAGTGAAGCCTAACAAAGTAAAAGCAATAAAAAGCCCAAGACCTATTGGTGATATAGCCCAGCTTATGTTAAATAAAATGCTAAGAATAACCAATGTTGGAATACCCCGCACCAAAACACCGAATACCGCGTCCCCAATGTTTTGCCAATACAATGTCACAGGAAGGGAGACAGGGTAAAGCAAATCCCGTGCTATTGAACCATCTTGTATCCGCTGGAAGATGGCATTTCGTGGCCCAGAATAAATGATAACGAATAAAAAGCCAGACAAAACCATGTATTGTATAGTCTGCTGGGCAAGGTCAGACCCTATTGCGCCAGCATTTGCACTTAAAACAACAACCCACACCGCAACCCTTGCATATGAAGAAATAAAGCCTGTGGCAAGGCGGATAAAAAAATCTATTCTAAAATTTGAACGCTCTTTCAAAGACATTGAAATATATCTTAAATAGCGCAGGTTACCCTTCCAAGTCATTTGCAATAATCACCTCAATGCCTATTTCACTAATTTTTGCAATTTCATCTTCTGGGGTGTCCCAATCGGTAATAATCGTGTCAAACCTGTCCCCATCGCATACTTTAATAAAACCTTTAAACCCAATTTTATGATTAGGAAGTAAGAGGATTTTTTTGCGGGAATTTTCAATTACCGTCAACTGAAAATCAGTTTCGTCCTTCCCATTGGTGAAGCCGTATACAGCGTCATATCCTGCGCCAGACATAAAGCACATATCAAAATGCATGTTTCTTGCAAAAGCTGCGGCATAGCTGTCGGAAAGGGCTGCTTCTGTGTTGTGCATGACCCTGCCGCCTGGGATATACACGGTCACATTGTCCCAATGCTTTAGTTCGTTAGCCATTGCAATAGAATTTACAAACAATGTGTAACTTATATCTCGCGGTAAATATTTAAGCAATACAAAACCTATAGAACCGCTTGTAATATAGGCCACATCGTTTTCTTTTATTAGCTGTGCAGCTTTTTTTGCTATTGCAACATAATTGGGAAGGTCTCCGTCTTTGCTTATATCCCTGTACATAGAGTGGCCAAGATTTACTTGCTGCAGCATAATAGCGCCGCCATGGGTGCGCTTTACAAGCCCCCGCCCTTCCAAAAGACGTAAGTCGCGGCGGGCAGAATCGGGAGAGACATTGAATTTTTCCTGGATTTCGTTAATTAAAATCCGTCCGTTTTCTTTAATAATTTCTAGGATTGCCTTGTGTCTTTCTTCTATAAACATGTTGCGTTCTCCTTTTTGCATGCATGTATGTTCACATATTAGCATGAAAGTTAACGCTATGCAATGATATGTGAATATTCGTTAATTATAAAAAGGTCATTTGGGTATAAGATATTATTTTGAGTAAGCTATAACTAATGGGCCACAGAAAAAGCGGAAAGGGCGGATTAACACAGATTTTTAAAAGATTTTATCTGTGGAAATCCTGCCTTTTCCGCTTTTTCTGTGGCCCATTAACTATAAATTTGCACAATACGTAGGGATAATCTTAGCTCAATAACATTAAATCACCCCAGCCGCTGCCGCACAGCCTCATAAAGCAGCACCCCACCAGCAACCGAAGCATTAAGTGACTCAACATCCCTAGCCATAGGTAAGCGCACCAATATATCGGCCAAAAACGACGCGCCAACAGTAAGCCCATGTGTCTCATTACCCACCAGCCAGCAAAATGCCCCCTGCAAATCCAAATCATAGGGCAGCACATCCCCACCCAAATGGGCCGCATACACAGCATAATTATTTTCCTTTAGCTGGCTAATAACTTCACTCAAAACTGCGCCCACAACAATAGGAAGACGCAGTACCGCACCAGCAGCAGAGCGCAATACCTTAGGGTTATAAATATCCCCGCTGCCTTCTGTAAGCACTAGCCCGGAAGCACCCGCGGCAGCGGCTGTTCTTATTAGTGTGCCAATATTTCCTGGATCATTAAGCTGTTCACCTGCTAAAATAAAGCCTCCTGGCTGTAATATATCCTCCACCTGGAAGCACTTCTGCTTAACTACCGCAATAATCCCTTGAGGGGTTATTGTGTCGGCCAATCCGTCAAATATACTGTCCTTTACCACTTCCACGGGGGCGCGGTTTGTGTACACAGTTAAATCCCGCCCATGTGCAAACCGCTGGGCTAGTACATACTTCTGCACGTCCCATTCCCCTGGTATTTCCCTTACAAATGTCTCGCCCTCTACCATAAAAAGGCCAGTGGTGCTGCGGCCTTTTTTTGTTTTCAGCAACTTTATTTCCCGGAATTTACTCATGGCTCACCTTCAATATGTTATTATATTCCCTATGATTATAACAAAAGGAGGCCAATATGACTCATAATCCAATTATCACACAGGTAGCCAAAGACAGCGCAGCCCTTTCTCAGTGGTTTGTAATGGCTGGCCACACAAATATCCTGGTGATTGCAGATGATAACACCGCGGATTTTGCCAAAAAAGTAATAGGAAACCTAAGCACAGCCAAGCTGTTTACCCTTTCCCCTGCCCTTCCAAATACTGATCTTGTCCCTGATGAAGCGGCTATTGGTAAGATATTTGTAGCAGCAAAGCCTTACCAGGACAACCGTGAATCAAGTGCCCTGCTTGCTGTTGGCTCTGGCACAATATGCGACTTGGTGCGGTATGTTTCCACCCGCTTGGGGTTAACATATTATATAGTAGCAACGGCAGCGTCTATGGATGGCTATACCTCTACCGTTACTTCCCCCATAGTAGGCAATATTAAGCAAGCCTATCCAGCAGTCCCCCCAGCTGGGGTAATTATAGACCCGGCTATATATGAAACCGCCCCTGGTATCCTAACCGCAGCTGGTTTTGGGGATATTATGGGTAAGTTTGTAGCCGTGATTGACTGGGAAATGGAGGGCCGGGTTATACCAGATGAAGATATGTTTTGCCAAGATTTGGCCAACGAGATGCGCCAAGTTACAGAAGAATGCTTTAAGGCCAAAACCCCTGCATCTATAATGGACGCCCTTGTAGATTCTGGGCTAATAATACAAAAGGCTGGCCATTCCAGGCCGGCAGCCTGTTCGGAACATCATCTTTCCCACTACTGGGAAATGATGGCCCTTATGAAAGGCCACACCCCGGCACTGCATGGTGCCAAGGTAGGAATGGCTACATTGGCAGTATTGCAAGCCCAGGAGTGGCTCTTGGAAGAAGAAATAACCGATAGCATGTGGGATAAAGCCGAAGAAAATGCCGCAAGCTTTGACACTGCACTATGGCAGGAAGATATCCGCAATCATTATTCCTATGCCTCAGAAGAAATATTGGCCCTGTGGCCAGACGAAACCCCTGCAACCCGGGCAGCACTGATTAAAGCCATGCGGGACAATTGGCCCAGTTTGCGGATTATTTTATTCCAAGGGACAGGGATGGGCGAAAAAGTAAAAGAAGCCATCGCAGACCTTGGCGGCCCAACTACCCCGGCACAACTTGGGGTTTGCAGGGATACATTTGTGTCTGGGGTACTTTATTCCAACCGTATAAGGCGGCGTTTTTCTACTTGGCGGCTGTTGGATTTGCTTGGGCTGCTGCCATCTTATGCGGAACGATTGGCTGATCTATTTTGCGAGTAGGGCCTATTGGCAGTAGTAACGGCAGGCCTCAATCTACCACTTGAAAAAGGTGCAGTAAAAGTATCAAAGCCAGTAAATATACGGGCTTAAAAGGTTTTGCAAAAATAACAATATTCGTATCAGGTGAACTTAATGACACATAACAACAAACTTAACAAAGAAGCCATCTTTAGTGATGAAACACAGCAATTTGTAAAACCATACAATCCATCCCCTGGGGATGTTGTGGCAATAAAACTTCGTACCGCAAAAAATAATATTGACATTGCCCGGCTGCATATTTGCGGCGAATATGAAACTGTCAGGCCAATGGCCAAAACGGCTTCTGATTCTTTATTTGATTATTACACTGCTGCAATACCAGCTTCAAAAGAACATATGCGCTACTATTTCGCTATCCTAAAAAGCGAAGATATCTTTTATTACAATAAAAACGGACTACACCAAAGCCCAGACCCTACTTACAATTTCCGCCTAGCATCAGGCGTAAATGTACCAGAATGGGCCTGCGGCGCTGTTATGTACCATATATTTGTAGACCGCTTTAACAACGGAGACCCAACCAACGATGTAGTAAATCACGAATATCTTTACCTGGGGGTAACTGCAAAATCCATGTCATGGGACAGCGATGTGCAGGCCTTAGATGTATGCAACTTTAGGGGCGGCGACTTGCAAGGCATTATTGATAAAATAGATTACCTCCATTCCCTTGGGGTGGAGGTAATATTTCTTTCCCCTGTTTTTGTATCCCCCAGCAATCACAAATACGATACCCAAGATTACGACAATGTGGACCCACACATAGGTGTGATAATTGACGATGGCGGCGAAGCCCTGCGATTCGAAAAGGTCCATAATAAACATGCCACAAAATACAGCCACCGCACCGCAAGCAAAGCCAACCTGGAAGCCAGCAATGCCCTTATGGAAAAATTAATAAAAACGGCTCACAGCTATGGTATGCGCGTGATTCTTGACGGGGTTTTTAATCATTGCGGATGTTTTAATAAGTGGATGGACAGCCAAGGTTTTTACAAAGACGCAGGCTACCCAATAGGCGCGTATCATAGCCCGGACAGCCCATATAGGGATTATTTCCTATGGCATGAAAATGGTAAATATGATGGCTGGTGGGACAATGAAAACCACCCGAAACTAAACTTCGAAGATTCTGAAAATCTACGTAAATATGTATTGGGAATAGCAAAAAAATGGGTATCCCCACCTTATAATGCGGATGGCTGGCGCTTAGATGTTGCTGCCGACTTAGGCCGCAGCCAAGGGTTTAACCACGAATTCTGGCGCCAATTTAGAAAAGCAGTAAAATCCGCAAATCCTGAAGCCATAATCCTTGCAGAGCATTATGGTGACGCCTCCCCATGGTTAATCGGTGACCAATGGGACACAATCATGAATTATGATGCCTTTATGGAGCCTATAACCTGGTTTCTTACCGGTGTAAGTAAACACAGTGACGAATCCCGGCCACATCTTAAAAACAACGCTATGGCTTTTGAAAGTGCTATGGGTTATCACATGGCAAGGCTTAATATCCATGCATTACAAACCTCGATGAACCAGCTTTCTAATCATGACCACTCCCGTTTTCTTACCCGTACAAATGGGGCCACCGGGCGGTTGCAATCAGTAGGGCCGCGGGCTGCAGAGGTTGGGGTAAACCCCAATATACTAATGGAGGCCATTGTGTTCCAAATGACATGGCCCGGTGCGCCAACTATTTATTATGGTGATGAAGCCGGTGTCATGGGTTGGACAGACCCGGACAGCCGCCGCACTTTTCCCTGGGGCAAGGAGGATACTACATTAGTAGAGCTGCACCGCAGTTTAATATTGATGCGGCAGAAATACCCGGTGCTTAAAGGCGGCTCTGTTGTATTTTTATGGAATAATTGCGGATTTATATCATATGGGCGCTGGGATGACATACAAAAAATTGTGGTTGCCATAAATAATAACACCAAGCCCATAGAGGTAGTTTTACCTGTCTGGAAGCTTGGTGTTATTAATGGGCATATGATGCGGCTTATTCTTACATGTAATGGTGGATTTACTTGTGATAGTACATGTTATCAAGTTGATGAAGGGGATGTGAAAATTACCGTACCTGGGTATGGGGCTGTGGTTTTGGGGTGAAATTATTCTATCATTGCTTTAATGTGAGGCTGCTTATAACAAACCCCCATCAGCAAAGCTATAATAAATACATTAGCTACACCATTTAATAGTGATATCGCTGCCCGTGGCAGCCATATAAATATAAATGGTAAATCCCGCCATCCAGGCCATACAAACCATAGCACAACAGAGTTTGCAATATTAATCATAAGGCTTACAAATATTACAGTCAGGGCCAAAGACATTACAGCCCCATTCCAAGGGCCGGTTAAAGATGTGAAAAATTGCTTTAACCTACCATTTGTCATATCACCGCTTTCTTGCGGGTCAATATTTTCTATTTGAGGTTTATACAAATATGATTTAAATTGTTCATCTTTCCCAAATTTCTTAGATAAAACATAATCAATCCCCAGCAGTAAAAGCCCAAATACACTTGCCCCAATAGGTGCAAAAATCGCTTCATCTATCCTATTAGATAGGATTGCGGAAGGGTTGCCTGCATTTTGGCTACGGGTAATTACTAGCCTGCTCATTAAATTCATTTCAGAAGCATCTATAGCAGTTGGGTCTTCGATACTTTCATAAAAATTGCGGGTAATGCCTTCAAACCTTAGCTGCACCATGCTAAAACTACCAAAAGCTAAAAATGTTGCTGTTATTGCAACAACAGCAATACGGGTAGCAATGGGGCTACGGGCGCGCAATAACCGCCACACCCATCCACGCACAAAG
>Ga0131853_10005093_pt1 | contig 23668 bp, 13 predicted proteins | sample TergutLab28metaG_FD_92764 | JGI IMG/M metagenome (GOLD analysis project Ga0131853, IMG submission 92764) | Labiotermes labralis P1 segment gut microbial communities from Petit-Saut dam, French Guiana - Lab288 P1 (version 2) (version 2) | ecosystem: Host-associated > Arthropoda: Insects >...
AAGGTTGTGCCCGTGAACCCCTTCGAGACCATTGATGACGGCGTCATCAAGCTGGTAGACCTTGCCTGCAAGGGTGGACGCGCTACTAATGCAAGCCTGAAGCTAGGCGTCTGTGGTGAACACGGTGGTGACCCTGATTCTATCGATAAGTTCGCAGCCCTGGGCCTGAACTACGTCAGCTGCTCACCTTACCGCGTACCCGTGGCAAGACTGGCTGCTGCACGTGCAGCCATTGCTGCCAGTCAATAAGAGCGGTGTATCGATAGCGACACCCATTAAAAGAATCGACCTTGAAAGGAGGGAGCGCGCAGAGCTCTCTCCTTTTGCTGCCTTTTCTGACGCAACACGGGGACGCGAGACAAGCCGTCCCCTCGATGAATATCGCACAGAGTTCCAGCGTGACCGCGAACGTCTGCTGCACTGCAAGTCTTTTCGCCGCCTGTCACATAAGACGCAGGTCTTTCTGGCACCGGAAGGTGACCACTACCGCACCCGCATGACCCACACCCTCGAGGTCGCACAGATTGCGCGTTCGATTGCGCGCACACTGGCCCTTAACGAAGACCTCACGGAAGCTATCGCGCTGGGCCATGACCTGGGTCACACACCCTTTGGACACACTGGTGAAGCTGCCATTGATGAGGCACTAAAAGAACTGAGCCAAGCGGCACACACGCAGGCAGAAGGCACGCCCCGCAGCTTCAATCATGCACGCCAGTCCCTGCGCGTGGTCGAAGACCTCGAATACGAAGGTGCCGGCCTGAACCTCTGCTGGGAGACCCGCGACGGCATTCTGGGGCACTCGGGCCAGCATATGCCCGCAACACTCGAGGGCCAAATCGTGCGCACCGCAGACCGCATAGCCTACATTAATCACGACATCGATGATGCCCTGCGCGCTGGTGTGCTGCAGCCAGGCGACGTCCCCCAGCAGTACTGTGAAGTCCTGGGGCATACGGCGCCACAGCGTATTACGACGCTGGTGCAAGATATGATTGAAGCTTCCGTCGGACGCGACCTCATCGCCCTCTCAGAGCCCATTAACGAGGCCATGCTGGGTCTGCGCAGCTTCCTTTTCGAACAGGTCTACCTGTCACCGGTGGCAAAAACCGAAGAGCCGAAAGCAAAAAATGTCGTCAAGGCGCTCTTTGGGTATTATGTGAACAATTTCGACGAGGTCCCGCTGGAGTACCGTGTTCATAAGGACGGCACCCAGGTGGAGTGCGTCCAATCCTGCATCGACTACGTCGCCGGCATGACCGATCGCTATGCCCTGCGTCTCTATGAAGAGCTCTTCATCCCCAGCAGTTGGGATGTGTAAGAGTAGGCATGGCACGCTACAGCGACGAAGACATTATCAGGATTCGCGAGGCGACAAACGCTCTTGATTTAGTGCGGGAATACGCACCTGACTTAAAACCCAAAGGGCGTGACTACTGGGCCTGCTGTCCCTTTCACAGTGAAAAGTCGCCCTCCTTTAAAGTCGACCCTCACACGGGGCGCTGGCACTGTTTTGGTGCCTGCAGCGAGGGTGGCGATGTCTTTAGCTTTGTTCAAAAAACTCAAAACCTCAGTTTTCCCGAAGCAGTGGAATTCCTTGCTCAGAGGGCCGGTATCGAAATTGCGGTTGATCCGCAGGCAAAGGCTGCGGCTGCACGCCGCAAGCGGCTTCTTGCTGTTTGTGCTGACACCGCAGATTTCTATGCCACCTATCTGCGTAGATCACCCACTGAGGATGCCAAGGTTGCGCGCAACTACTTGACGCGACGCTCCATGGGATCTGAAGTTGCTGCTGCCTGGAAGCTGGGATTTGCGCCAGGTGGGGGAGCCCTGATAGCGCATCTTCGCAGCAAGGGTCACCGTGATGAAGACATGATCGCAGCTAACGTTGCAAGCCCCAGCCGCTATGGTAATAAGGATCTGCGAGACTTCTTTTTCAATCGCTTGATATTTCCTATTTCGGATGTACAAGGCCAGGTCATAGCCTTTGGTGGGCGCGTGCTTGATAATAGCGAGCCTAAATACATCAACAGCAGTGCGACGTCCCTTTTTGACAAGAGTCGAAACCTCTATGGCATCGATCATGCGCGCGCGGGCATCCACGCCCACAAAATGGTGCTGGTGGTCGAGGGCTACACCGATGTTATTGCTCTGCATCAGGCAGGCTATAACAACAGCGTAGCTATCTTAGGGACCTCATTAACCTCACAGCATGTCAAGATTTTGTCTCGCACGGCCAGTCGCATCATTTATATTCTGGATGGTGACAATTCGGGCAAGCAAGCAGCAGCGCGCGCTGTCCAGTATGTGGACAGCGCCTTGTCACCGGAATATTCTGCAACACCTGTTAATTTGGACGTTATCAGCCTGCCCGAAGGTGCAGACCCGGCAGACATGATGGCCCATGCCGAGGGCAAAAGGCAGTTCGAGGCACTGCTTGAGCGCACGCAACCCTTGGTTGAATTTGCCATCGACCTGAAACTCGATGACTGGGATCTCGCACGTCCCGAGGCTCGCATGCAGGCACTTCATGCAGCACTACCTATCCTGGCGCCGCTGAAAGGCACCTTGATCGTGGGCAGTTATGCGAACTATTTGGCGGACAGGCTGACACGGGCAGGCGGTAATTTCACCGAAGAGGTAGTGCTCGAGGCTTTGGAGAAAATCAAGGCTCCCGCAACGCCACGTGCACAAGGCAGTAGCCAGACGTCGGCTGCTCACCAGCAGGCACCTGCCTATGAGGGGCCAATCGACTTTGAAGCTGCAGATGAAGGGGCTGGTGTGGACGTGCTCCCCCAATTGTCACAGACAGAACTTGATGAGAGAGAGCTCTTGGCTCTGATGATCGTTCAGCCGTCCGCGCGTGAGCTCATTTTTGAAACGCAGACAGATTGTCCCTTCACCCATCCGATGTACCGGGCGATTTATGAGCAGATGGAAGAATCAATAGCGAAAGGCCAGCCAATTGAGGTGGCAGCGCTAGACGAATCTATCCCTGGTGTGGCACAATTGATAGCTGCCTATAATTTTGAGGACTCGGATGTGGCGGCTCGTGAGCTTGCTGGAAACCTTCTGTACCGTCTGAGGGAATCAGCACTCGAGCGAAAAATACGAATCATTCGCAGTGATCTTCAAAGGGATGAGAGCAATAAGACTCTGGTAGAGGCATTGACGCAGGCAAGCCGAGAGCTCCATGGGATACGCGCACGGCGCTTCGAATAGAAATGAGCCAGCTTGCACGGTCAAGAAATCCTGAGTTGTAAAAGAGAATAGTGGCAACGGCGCGCTTTTTTGCGTGTTGTTGTGCGAGCGCGCTTGCTTGAGGCAAGTGCGTAGATTGACGCCCATGTGTTAGCAATCGAAAAGGGATGTGAAGATGGCTCAGAAGAATACCGAACAGACTGAAGATAAAAAGCCTGCGGCAAGCAAGCCTGCTGCAAAAAAGCCCGCGGCAAAGAAGCCTGCTGCGAAAAAGGCAGCGGCAGTAAAGCCAGCTGCAAAGAAAGCGGCACCTGCGAAAAAGGCGCCTGCGAAAGCTGCAGCGAAGCCAGCGGCTAAAAAACCTGCAGCGAAACCAGCTGCGAAAAAGGCACCCGCGAAAGCTGCTGCTAAACCCGCCGCAAAGCCAGCTGCAAAGAAGGCAGCAGCTACCAAAAAGCCTGCTGCGAAAAAGCCTGCTGCAAAAAAGACGGCAGCGGCACCACAGGAAAAGGCCGTTGACGGCTTCATCAAAGAAATCATGTTTGGCGATGACGTTGCCCAGCAGTTCCGCCTGCTTATTGCAGAAGGCAAGGGCGCGGGCAAGCTCAGCGATGCGCAAATTCAAGAGGCGCTCGAAAGCGCTGTCGAAGAAGATTTTGACGCAGACCGCATCTACGGTTTCATCAAAGACCAGGGCATAAAGATTGATGACGCCGTAGCTAAAGAAGAAATCGACAGCGCAGAGATGATTGCGCTGCTCGATGACGAAGATGACAGCGAGGAAATTCCTCAAGTCAGCTCGACAGGCGTTGATGACGACGATGATGACATCGATTCTGATGTTGAAATCGCCGTTAGCGTAGACGAAGACAGCGAAGAGGTCGAGGTCGATGTCGAATCGATAGAAAAGATTTCTTCAGGCAAAAAGTCTGTCGACATCGATATCCGCGAACTCGAATCCATTATTCGTGAAACGGCAAAGCCCAGTGCCAAAAAGGGTAAGCAAACAAATCGCGAGCGTCAAACCGCGGTCACGATGACCACCGACAGTGTCCGTATGTACCTGAAAGAAATCGGCAAGGTCAACTTGCTGACAGCGGCCCAAGAAGTCGACCTCGCAAAGAAAATCGAGATCGGTCTTGAGGCTACCGACGAGCTTGAAAAAGCTGACGAGGAAGGCCTCAAGCTACCTCGTCCCATCGAGCGGCGCCTGATTCGTCAGGAACAAATTGGCCTTGAGGCTAAAGGACGCCTGGTCGAGGCTAACCTGCGTCTGGTCGTCTCTATCGCAAAGAAATACATCGGTCGCGGCATGTCCTTCCTTGACCTGATTCAAGAAGGCAACTTGGGTCTTATTCGCGCTGTTGAAAAGTTCGACTACACAAAGGGCTTCAAGTTCTCGACCTATGCAACCTGGTGGATTCGTCAGGCCATCACGCGCGCTATTGCCGATCAGGCTCGCACCATTCGTATCCCCGTCCACATGGTCGAAACCATTAACAAGCTCGTTCGTATCCAGCGCCAGTTGGTGCAAGAATTGGGGGAGGACCCCACACCTGAACAGATTGGCGAAAAGATGGGACTCGACGGTGACCGTATTCGCGAAATCTTGAAGATTTCGCAAGAGCCTGTGTCATTGGAGACTCCTATTGGCGAAGAAGAAGACAGCCAGCTGGGAGACTTTTTGGAAGACACCCTTGTTATGGGCCCCTCAGAGGCTGCCGGTCACGCCCTGCTGCAAGAAGGTTTGAATCGCGTGCTTGATGAGCTTTCAGATCGCGAGCGCAAAGTAGTAGAACTGCGCTTTGGACTGCTTGATGGCCATGCGCGTACGCTTGAAGAGGTAGGTCGTGAGTTTGGTGTTACCCGTGAGCGTATTCGCCAGATAGAATCAAAGACGCTCAATAAGCTACGCCATCCATCATATGCCGCCAAACTACGCGATTTCCTAGAGTAGGCTGTGCTATCATAATCAACCGACTGCTCCCATGGCGCAACGGTTAGCGCGGAGGACTCATAATCCTTAGGTTGTAGGTTCGAATCCTACTGGGAGCACCAACAAAAACAAATGCCACCTTTGCAGGTGGCATTTTTTTATTTCTCAGTGCGGCGAAAGAGGAGGAAGACAGCTGCCGCAACCAGGGCAAGCGAGCCTATCAAAACAGGTACGACCCAGGGATCAAGGTTGCGCTCGGTTTCAGTGACACCCGTGCGATACTCAATCAGGGCGGTGTATTCCTGACCACCTACTGCGTCATAGAAGACGCGAGCAAAAGAGCGCTCCCCATTGGGTCCGAGGCCCTCAAGCTCACGCACCGCCGTGTCAGGCACAGCAGCGTCAGCAGGGATGGCGGTTGCTAGCCACAGCTCTCCTACATCACTCAAGGGTGTGTAACTAAACTCAATGGCATGGTCTTCTGTCGATGGCACCGTGGGGTCTCCGGGAAAGGGAAATTCTATTTGGACGGCATGGGTTGTGTTCAAAACAACGGTGTAAATATCATAGTCGCCATCTGGGTAAACATTGTAGGGCGGCGCGATTTCTCCAGACCCAAAGGGCTGAGCTCCAAAACCAGCATAGACTTCACCGACCCAAAAGACGGGCGCACCGGCAGGGACATTGATCTCGACCGTTGCGGGCAATTGCAGGTCTTCAGAAATAACACCACGTATGGTGACGACCCATTCACCTTGCCAGTACATGACCTTGTATTGCAGGTTGTCAAAAGGCGAGGCAACGTCTGCACCCGCGCGTACGGGATTGTGCTGGGCGCCCTCCGCCACGTTTTCTTCAGCGGCAGAATCGACAGCGGTCACATCAGAATCAGTATCAGCCTCAGTTGCCCAGGCATAAACAGCAGGTGAACCTGCGAGAACAACAGCACACGCTACCAGCAGGAGTGACAGGAAAAACCTTCTCATGGACCTACTCCTCATCCTGGTTGTGAGCAGCACTGTTGCGACGGAACAGCAAGAACATTCCGACAGCAGCGAGGCCAACGAAGAGGGCAATACCGGCAACCACCAGGGGATCGCTGGTGCTCACGCCGCCCGTGTTGTCGCGGTAGGGCATGTTCACCGAATACTCAGTGCCACCCGTGGCGTTTTCAATCAGATAGCCAAAGATGGGTTCTCCCTCGGGACCTTCAGCCATGAATTCGAACTTTGGATCGGTGACCGCGCTGTTTTGTGGCAAAACGGCAATCAGATGGAGCTCTGGCACATCATGGATGGGTGTGTAACTGACGTTCATGCTGGGACCAGCCGCCGCGGGGCTTGCAGCAAGGGTGTAATCAAGCACGATGATGCGGCTCGAGGTCAACACACCCGTGTAAATGTCCAGACCGTTTTCGCTGCGGAACTGATAGGGGGTGGGGAACTCGGTGTCGTTTTGTTCAGCAAACCAGTAAACCGCGGAATGCTGCGGAACCGCAATCTCGACCGTCGCGGGCAGCTGTACATCTTCTGCGATTTCAGCGGTTACGCGCCCAATCCACACATCCTCAAGCGGGGACACCATGAACTGAATCGTCTTGAAGTTCGCAATGCCTGCGGGGGCAGGATTCGCAGAATTGCCCGCAGTTTCTGCGGCTCCTGCAATGGTTGTGGCAGATCCTACAACGGCAGCAAACAGCAGGGCAAAGAAACAAAGCGCAGCGCAAGGCGTCTTTACGCGTGGAATAGAAAGTTTCAACATTACATAAGCTCCTTCGTGGCATTTTCAACGCCTACTATTATACGCGGCACATAGTTTACGTGTCACTTTTCTCTGATCGATAGCTTGCAGGCACCGTACAGGCTGTTGTATACTTATCAATCGTGTCTTTGAACACCGTGTTTTGCTGTGTCAAAGCCACATAAATTGAAATGATATACCCAGATAGATTAGGTACCTCTTGTGCTGGCGCACAACGTACCACACAAAGAAAAGGACTCAGTATGGATGTCATCCGCGCTCTCGAGCAGCAGCAGATCAGAGAAGACCTTGCCCCATTCCAGGTGGGCGACAACGTAAAAGTTCACTACAAGATTATCGAAGGTAGCCGCGAGCGTATTCAGATCTTTGAAGGCCGTGTCATTCGCCGCCAGGGTGCTGGTAACCGCGAAACCTTTACCGTGCGTAAAATCAGCTTTGGCGTCGGCGTCGAGCGTACTTTCCCTGTACACTCACCAAAAATCGAAAAGGTTGAAATCGTTAGCCGCGGTAAAGTTAGCCGCTCGAAGCTCTACTTCCTGCGCGACAAGACCGGTAAGGCAGCTCGCCTCAAGGAAAAGAAGTTCTAGTCAAGCGCACACTCGTCGCGTGACTACTATAAGCAGCAAAGAACAAAAGCGTCTTGCCCTCATACAAAAGGGTGAGGCGCTTTTTGCATATGAACGCGAGCTCTATCAGCGTGGGGCGCGCTACGTCATCGGCATCGACGAAGTAGGTCGCGGGGCACTTGCAGGGCCAGTCACAGCGGCAGCTGTTATCCTGGGGCCTCGCTGGGACCCGTCCTGTGCCCCCGGTCTTGACGACTCAAAGAAGCTCAGTGCGAAAAGACGCTTCGAACTTGCAGACCAGTTGGCGGAGTGCGCCCAATCCTCCATCGCACACGTTGATGCCAACATCATCGATGAACGCGGCATTATGACGGCTCTTTATCAGGCCATGCGCCTGGCCGTAGAAGGCCTCGAGACACAGCTGGGCTTTAGCTTATCTGCAGACGACAAGGTGCTCATTGACGGTTTGCCGATTGGCCTTTTCCCGCAAGAAGAGGCCATCGTGAAGGGTGACGGAAAAATAGCCTGCATAGCTGCAGCATCTATTCTTGCAAAAGTAGCCCGCGATAACTTGATGCATTCTGCTGCAGACAGCCATCCAGCTTACGGCTTTGATTCCAACAAAGGCTACGGATCATCGCAGCATCAGGATGCCCTAGCGCAAAAAGGCCTGTCGCAGCTACATCGCAGAACTTTTTGTAGAAATTTCTTGCAAGATACTTTGTTCTAGAGTTTTGCTCAAAAAGGGCGAAAATCCTGTGTGAAAAATCGAATCTTTAATCTTTCTTTCATCTTTTATTAATCTTTCTTTCATCTTTTTTTAATCCTAATGCACGTTTGGATTAATGCCGCTTTAATGTCTGCCCCGTATCATCAGCTCAAGAAAAACTGATGTGAGGGGTGGAACATGACGACAGCTAAAGCACAGGGACAGGCAACGACAACTAAGAAGGGTCCTGACAAAAAAGAGCTTGCTCGCCTCAAACGCTTGCACATGGCGCGTAAAGGCGAAGATCTAGCTTGCGACTTTTTGGTACGCCATAAGATGAAAGTAGTGGACCGGAACTGGAGGTGCAGCTACGGGGAAGCAGACATTATTGCGCTTGATGATCGCACCCTGGTCTTTTGTGAGGTCAAGACGCGTAAAACGCGCAGTCACGGTAGTCCAGAGCTTGCCGTCACACGCAAAAAGCTGAGCCGCTATAAACAATTGGTCAATGTCTACTGCAGCCGCTGTGCCATCAGGCACCGGGCTGTTCGCTTTGACGTCATCACGATATTTGTCGATGAGCTTAAAGGTTCAGCAAGGTTGCGCTATATTCGAGACGCTTATGCTGGCAGCTAAGAGCGCTCAATATCACTACAAATCACGGCGCTACAGCGAGGTGCTTTCTGCTGGTATGCATGGGGTTGAGCCCAAAGCAGTGTCAGTGCAGGTTCATTTGACCACGGGTCTCACGGCCTTTCACATCGTAGGTCTCGGTGATCAGGCGGTAAAAGAGTCGCATCGCCGGGTTTGTGCCGCCCTAAAAAACAGCGGCTTTAGAGTCCCCGACGGCGTCATAACGGTTAATCTGGCACCGGCACTGATGAACAAGTCGGGTACGGGTTATGATTTGGCAATTGCCCTGGGGATACTGATGGCAGATGCAGAACTTGATGCTGCGCACTTCAAAAACCACCTCGTCGTAGGCGAGCTCGGGCTTGATGGTTCGGTGTCTCCGGTGCGCGGCATGGTTGGCTACGGCATTCTTGCGGCTCAAAGTGAGCAAACTCTCGTTTGTTCAGACGCAGCTTTGTATGACCAGCTCATTGACCTCAAGGTCGTCGAAATCAAGCATCTGAGTCAGCTGCATTACCTCGAAGATCTGCAGGCACGGCGGACTCAAGCCCTGGACGATACAACGCTTGCGCCGCCCATTTCTGCCTGCGGCGACTACGCCGATGTCGTCGGACAGCAGCAGGCTGTGAGGGCTTTAAGCATCGCTGCAGCAGGCCAGCACAATGTCTTCATGGTGGGACCTCCGGGCACGGGCAAGACCATGCTAGCCTCACGCCTGCCGAGCATCCTGCCGCCCATGGATTCAACGCAGCTCGTCGAATCTGCCCTGGTGTTTTCGGTCGCAGGCGCCGCCTTTGACCATAGCAGCAGGCAAAGACCTTTTAGGGCTCCGCATCATTCAGCAACGATGCCTGCCCTTGTTGGTGGGGGCATGCCCGTGCGTCCTGGTGAAGTATCCTTAGCACATAACGGCGTGCTCTTCCTTGACGAGATGCCCCAGTTTTCACGCACTACCTTGCAGGCCCTGCGCCAACCTATCGAAGAGGGGAGGGTGCGTCTCGTCAGAGCTCAGGGATCCTTTGAATTTCCTTCGAACTTCATGATGGTGGGCGCTGCAAACCCCTGTCCCTGCGGCTACTACGGCGACCAGGCAACTAACTGTCGCTGTCTTCCTCATCAAATTGAACAATACCAAAACAGGGTTGGCGGCCCGCTGCTGGACCGCTTTGATCTCTTCATTACCGTACCGCGCCCCAACCCTGACTTTTTCTTCAAAAAGGCAGCAGCACAAACACAGTCCGTCACTTCGGCAGAGCTCTACCAGCAAGTCAGCAAGGCACGTGCCTTTGCACAAAAAGCAGGTAGGCCTTCAGTCCACGGTTTAAGCAGGCAACAGCTTTGCGCCACAGAACTCATCGAGCCGGCAGCGGTAAATCTCTTGCGCAGGGCAGCACACAACCTGCAGCTGTCCGGTCGTATGATTGTCGCCTCGCTGCGCCTTGCACGCACTATTGCAGACCTTGACCAGTCCAAAAGAGTCACCGCGACGCATCTCAGTGAGGCTCTGTCCTATAGAAAGACGTGGAATCATGTTTAGTACCCTTTACCCACATCAAAACCTCGAACCAAGTCCACCAGTATCTACTGCAAAGAATTGTGCCTATCCCGACGGACTTCAAAGCTTCGAGATTGACAGCGATGATGCCTCCTATCCACAGATAGTGGGCGAGAGAATGCAGTCAGTACCCACGCTCTACGGCATCGGACGCGAAGACTCATTGCGCCCAGGAATAGCCATCATTGGTGCCCGCAATGCCACCCCCTATGGAAAGCGGATTGCACGCCTTGTGGGCAGTTGGGCTGCAGACCTCGACATGGTGGTCTATTCTGGCGGAGCCCGCGGTTGCGACCAGGCAGCACATCAGGGTGCCCTCGAGGCTGGTGGCATCACGGTTGCCGTCATGGGTTGCGGTGCTGACATCTCTTATCCAACGCGTGCCGGTAAGCTGCTGTCCCAGATTGCAGAACAGGGCGCCGTGATATCTAGTTACCCCTGGGGTGCTCCGCCCATGAAGTATCGTTTTCGGGAACGCAATCAGCTCATTGCGGCACTGTCAGACCTCGTGGTCGTCGTAGAGGCACGTCTGCCCAGCGGAACCCTCTCAACGGTTCATCATGCCCTCGAGATGGGCGTGGCGGTGGCAGCCGTACCCGGTTCAATACTGTGCCTTGAATCAGCGGCACCTAACAGACTCATAAGCGAGGGAGCAGCGCCCATTTGCTGTCGGGAGGACCTTGCCATTGCCTGCAACTTTTCATCAAACCGGCTCGAAGTACCAGCTATCTTCCAGCAGTCACGCTTTGACTTTGCTTCAGAAAAAGGCTCAGCACCAGATGCCCTGCTGCGTGAAATCGCAAGCATGCCCCTGTTGCCAGACGAGCTCGCGCTCAGCCTTGACAGAAGCGTTGCAGAAGTCCTCGAGACCTTGGGAAGCTATGAAGTTCAGGGGCTCGTTCAGCGTCACCCAGATGGACGCTACGGACTGCCAGAAAGCCAGGCAGAAAGGAGTCGTGCAAGATGTTGAAAACTCAAGAACAAAACAGGAGCCTTCCCTGGTCAAAGCAGCCACCCTTGAAGAAAACTCAGACTCTCGTAACGGTAGCAGGTCTCGAGCACAAGGTAGGGGCAACTCATCTGGCACTGTCTCTTGCGCTTAAGGCAAGCAAGCGATCTCTTGCTACAGGAATCATCCTCTCACCCGAAAGCTTTGATGCCTTGGCACAGTATTATGTGATTTCCGTCAGAGAAGAGTCCTGCGGGCAAGGAAAAAAGGTTAAAAGATTTGCGAGCTTTGCTGGGCTCAGCATTATGTCAGGTGTCTTGCCAGGCGACCTAGAAGGCTTTGACTTGCTGGTATGGGATTGCGGCTTACTGCCCCATGCGCACCGACGTTTTGCCAGCGGTGATCTTTGCTGCCTCGTCAGTGGAGGCCAGCCATGGGAGCTCGAGCCACTCAGCATTCTCTTGATGAATCTCAGTTATGCAGAACTTGAACAGTACGTTATTTGCTTGCGGGGCGCACGCGAAACAGATTTCGAGCACATTAGGTCCCAGATGGCGGGGAAGGTTCCCTGCATCAGCATCATGCACAAGCCAGAGTGGAGCGAGGTTGAGCTTCGTGAAGACTTGACCTTGATTTTGCGTCTCGCCGGCTTTTAGAATGTCAGGAGGATTCGATGTTAGAGATGAGTGCAAAAACCGTCAGCAATGCCCGCGACACAGCTTGCTTGCCAGGACTTCGCAGTGACCTACTAATAAGAGGACGCCTAAAGCGCGAGCAGGAACTCGAGCAAAAGCATCGTCAAGAACAGAAAAAGCAGGATCAAGAGGCAAGGCAGGATAAACGAAGGGAAATCCGCAACAAACCCTGGGTGCGGCTGTCAACGTCATTTGCTAATCTGCTCTGGGTGCTTTTCGTATCCCTTGTCCTAACACTTGCTGCCAGCTACCTCGTGTCTCATCCAGAGACTTTGGAGAGCATCCTGCGTCCCCTACAGCGCTTGCTTCGAACAGAAACAGCTGGAGCATCTGCGGGCCTCATCAGCGGTGGACTGCAGGGTCAGTTTCTGCGGCGCGTCTACGCAGATGCGCAGCTCAGTGTCTCGCAGGACTTTGGGCTCGAATACCTCGACAGACAAGCAGATATCACTGAAGTCTTTGGGCGTAGACGTGATTATGCGAATAGAGGCTATAGAGGTCAGTTAGGGCTTGAACGTGTAGAGCTCACCCCCGTTGTTGCTGTGCGCAGTAGCATCGTTGACCGCGTGGTGACTTTTGAGGATTTGCCCACTAACGATGTCGCCCAATTGCCTGCCCAGCAGGTCTTTCAATTGAGGACTGCAGAGGGGCTTGGGTCATTAGGTGAAGTGAGCCTGCAAGCTGCTCACTGGGAGTGGCTCGTTACAGATAGAGATCCTCATGGTCTTCCGCTTGCCTACACTGCTTTTGTCACTTTCAGGGGTGAGGAAAAGTGGCTTGAACAAACAGCGATTCGTGCAACTGCCTACTATAGTGGTCAGGCAGATAAACTCGAGATATTTGCCACAAGGGGAGGCGAAGCTCTTCCCAATACCAGTCCTGAACCCTTTACTGCGCCAGAACTTGATGAGATAGAAATTATCGAAAGCGAGACCTTTGTCGAAGAGTCCACGCGCATAGAACCTTCTTTTGAGGCAGCGCTTTTACCGGCGACAACCTTGAGTTCGGATGAAGATAAAACTAGCATCATACCCCTCCTTCTAGGTATCACAGCAGCTGCGGCGAGCGCCGCAGCTACCGGCGCGGTAGCCATCTACTGGCGCCGCAGAAAACGCGATGAAGACTTACCGTCATGAATTTTGTACCGTTGATGAACTAAATGTGCCCAATTTTCAAAAAGGAAATTTCGCACATTTGAATCTCAATTTCATATATTGTTGAAATATTCTGGTTTAGGTATATGCTCAAATTATTCATCTATTTCCTGTGCTAACGTGTTTCCCTGTTAAAAAATTATATATATTCGAAGGGGACCACTGTGAGCACTACGAGTGTACAAAATATTCATTCTGCTGGACGACCGCAACCTCAACAATTTTCATTGAAGAAGCGATGCATAGCTTTTTTCTTGGTGTTTCTCATGACCTTCACCAGTATCCCCACCCATTACTTCGGGGGTGGGCTCTTCAATTCTTGGGGTGTTTTTGCTACTCGACAAGAAGCAATTGCGAGTGAACCGCTGGAATTGTGCGAGTGTTGCGAGGACCTGCCCCCAGGGTCGCCCTGCTTGCTTGTTGGGCCAGATCGAAGCATTGAAGAGGGATATTGGCCTGCACCAGAGGGCTTTGAATTTGCCGAAGACAGCATTTCTGAATTTGTTGACCAAGAGCTCATTTATTTAACTGAAACTTCAAATATATTTTTCAATTCTGAAACCAGAGAAGAGACAGAAGAGTTCTTTTCGTTACCTGTCAGATTTGAAGACGGCGACGGCGAGCTTGTCGAAATTGATCCTTCACTTGTGGCTAGCAACATTGAGGGTATTGCTTATGAAACATCAGCAGGTCCCACTTCGAACTTCTTCCCTGAAGTAATCAGTGGAGCCAATCCATTTGTACTTACGAATGATAATAGAGAAATCAACTTCAGCATCTTGAAAGATGAGGAAGTTGTACTGCGTGAACTTGAAGAAATTGAATTTATTGATCCCTTCGGTGAAGCAGAAGACCGCCCACTAGCTGCTATATATGACATAGGGGACGAACTGTCCTTTCGAGTCCATTCAACTGACATTGGAATCAAAAGTGAATTCATTTTAGAATCAATGCCTGAATCCAACGTTTTTACCTATGAGCTATCCCTAACAGGGTTGCGCGCAGAGCTGTCAGAAGAAACTACAGCAGTCCTGCTCTTTTGTAGCGAGGACGCAACCACAACCCCGATTGCTGTTATCCCCGAAGGTATCATGTGGGACGCATCTGAAGATGGTGCCTATTCACATGATATAGCCTACGACTTGGTGCGTATTTCTGAAGGGAAGTACCATCTGTCCCTTGTTGTCAGTGAGGCCTACCTCAAATGCGAAACACGAGTATTTCCCATTACGGTAGACCCAACTGTGCAGTGGCAAGGAACAGCAGCAAGCAATGCTCAGTGGTTTTCAACCAATTGGGTTAGAAATGGTGCAGACGCGGCGAGTGTAGTTGGAAACACCAATTCCATGCCATTTGGTACTGGAGCATCAACGGGACGTGTTCACCGTTCATTTGTGCAGGCTGGCGCAAACTTTACAAACAACATCAGAGGAATGTCAGTCACTGCGGCTCGCATAGATCTAACCCATAGAACGCAGACTTCAGGTCTTGTTGTGCAAGTCCATCGGGTCACGGGAAACCTCCCATCTGGTGGTGTAGGAACCCTTACCTGGAATAACGCACCCGCTACGGCAAGCATTAGAAACATCACAACTGCAGGTGCTAGATCGGTTCATGGGGTAGATGTAACCGCCTGGGCACGAGGTGTTGCCAATAACACGATGCCAAACCAAGGATTCATGATCCGGGCAAATAATGAGTCTCAGTATGGCGAGTTCTATGGTGCAAATGATGCAAATGCTGGTAGGCGCCCAAGGCTAGTGGTGACGCGTGTGGCGCCCCCAACAGCGCCAACTGCCGTTTTCATCGGGACTCAGTTCTGGCGACCAGGACAAGCAAACCCGACCCTTACCTGGGGTGTTATCAATGCAGCGGCTGGCTTTAACCGTGCAGAATATCGCATCGTACAAGGCACCGTTTCAGGTGGCGTCCATGTAGGGACAGCTACCGCACACACCGGCTGGATTCACTTTAATCCGGGTCAAACCATACCCATTCCTGCAGCAGCAAACGGCTGCGTCCAAGTTCAAGTAAGAGGTATCGACAATACGGGGGTCGCAGGTCCACACGGCTTTGCTTGGCTCCATATTGCAAGAAATGCACCCAGCTTCACCTTGGGAGATATCACCAATCCTCCAAACAATGCAGCAAATTTTGCCGGTAGTAGAAATCCTGCCATCAATCTAACTAACATGAGAAATGACATTGCGTGCAATGCTACGACCCTGCGCATAGAGGCAGCTGTTGTTCGCCCAGATGGGATCACCGGTCCCTTTCGGGCAGTATATACGCGTGCAGGAAATGCCGTAACGTCAAGCAATTCACTGCCTGCAACTTTTGTAAATGACTTTATTCCTGGTCACAGTAGACCCCATACCATTCGTGTGCGCACTATCGATCAGGCAGGGAATACAAGTGCTGTTGCAGAAAGACCCTTCTTCTACGACTCGTCAATACTTGAGCTTCGTCAGGCAGGAATAGTTGATCTACCAGAAAGTCAATGGTTTACTCACACAGACTTGCCCGAGCTTTACTGGGCAGACCTTGTCCACACCACGGGACACAACATCCCCCGCGTAGATTTGCCTTATGACACCCGTCTCAGAGTATCTCGCACGCGCGACCCACAAACCAATCGGCTTATAAATCCAATCTATATTACTGACTTTGACCGCGCTGCCTCAGGGACGGTGCCCTTACCGCCAGAACTCTTCCCCGATGGGGTGCCCGATGGCAGACATCCACTTCACATTGAGGTGGTAAACGTTAATGGCAGAATAAGCCCGCAGACTAGGACAATAAACTATCAGGTAGATACAACACCACCAAAAATTAAGGTGAGCATTGTTGACCATATTGCCGACAGTCATCTGCCCATCGTGTGTAGCGACAACAATAATCATTTCTCAAAGGCAGAAGTGGTGGGGGGTAACTTACAGCTCAACTTTCAGATTGCTCGAGACTATGACTCTAAAGAGGGCGATACGGGTGAAGGTGTAACCAGCGGCTTTGTCGAGGGCAGATACCGAATTGAAGGGGTAACTTTAGGAACATCACGGCCGATAGAATTCCCCTTTGGAGGCTCTGAAACAGCGATTCACGATTTCGATACCAAGCATCCTATAACTGGTCTCAATGACGGCACCTATCGCCTAACCTTTACCGGCCGCGACCTCGCTGGTAACATCGCTGAGCCCGCCATTGTGTACTTTGAAGTTCAAAATGCCTTCATGCGCCCCACCATTCAGCAGGGCATTGATGGGGGCTTTGTCAATAATACGGGAGAGTTTCCCCTCAGCTGGTCCTTTCCGAGACCCCCTTGGCGCGAGGGTATTACTCCGGGCATACAGTGGGTCGTTGTTGGTGAACGCTACAATACCAGCGATCTCGAATCTCTCAACCGTCTTGACTGGACTGATGTCTATAGCACATCTGCAGCAAGCTCGAGCCAGGGGTCGTTTACAGCCGCGACACCTCGAGACGAAAACGACAATCCCGTCGAGGGTAGGTACCTGCTTTTGACCCGTGCCTTACCAGCATGCGCCAACGCTTCACCCGGCCACTTCAGAACAACACAGCTGCGGGTAACCCTGACCCCACCAGAGGTGGCAATTACCTCCTTTGATTCAGGTATTGTCTCCGGAACCATCAGAGGTGAACAATTTGACAATTATGAGCTGCTTATTAAACAAAGCGGACAATCCGACGCAGGCTTTGAGCAGGTAGGCGCAGGTAAGCGTCAAGCATATGATTCAGTGCTTGGTTTTGTAGATCTGGCACGTGACTTTGCTCCTGGACGTTCCTACACCTTGCGCCTGCGCGCCTGGGACATTGCAGGAAATGAAAACCATCATGACTTTGAAGTCTTTAACGCCGTTTCAGCAGACAGTCTAGCAAACGAAGGTGGTCTTAGTCTTGTGCTGCCAGACGCAAATACCGTTACTTCAAATGAAGATCAATTTGTGGTGGAGACTGACCAAGCACGCGACTTCTCAAGTTTTGAGTGGTTTGTAAATGGCGCATCGCGCAACTCAAGTGATACGGCAATCATACCACCAGCCTTCAGCAACTACTTTGCTTGTGCAGACTTCTATCCAGAGGCAAGCTATCACACCATTTTGGGTAAAGTAAGTAGGTCTGACGGAGCAGGCAAAACCACACCGACTGGCAGTGCTCTAGTTCCCTTAGCAGGAGACGCTGATGTCCTTGTCAGTGGTGGAGAGTTCCATGTACCCAGCAGTACCTTCTTTCCGCACCCTGATGCTCACACAGCACAACTCATCTTAGCCCCAACATCAACAGCGCTGCCCTTTACCGCACTTCGCCTAAAAGGGCTCGACGCTAATGTTAGCGGCTCTCTATCTGTTGGGGATAGTGATTTTGTTGCACTTCAGCGTGCAGGTGCAGAGCAGATTTGGCAGATAGAAGCAGATGCAGACACTGTATATGCCACCGATTTCAGACTCAAACTTGAGGTCGAAAGCCCGCAAGCGGTATCAGAAATAGTGCTTTCTGACCTTGACTTGAGTCTTGATTTCATCTCACCCGATGTCTTTCACATTGACTTTTTGTCTGCTGCAACACCTGCTGACTTTAGTGCCAGAAACCGTCTTGACTACCGCACACATTTCTACTGGTCTGGCAGTGAGCAAGCTCCTGCAGACCTCAGTTATGAAATCTACTACCTGCAAGCACCTGACTTAGAGACTGCTGAAAATATCCCCTTAAGCCGCTGGAGCAAGGTAGCAACTGGTATTAGAGAAAACGTCTTTGCTACCCCTAATCTGAACTTCTCTGAAAACTACTTCTATCGTCTGGTTCCTGTGAGAACAACTGAAATAGAAGATCAGGTTTTGACGCGTGTAACAGGTACACCTTCACGGGTGGTAGCCTCACGAGTAGCTGATGAAAATGAGCTTTTCAAAAGGCTCGGTATCCAAGACTACTGGGCCTATGAAAATATAGACACACCGCTAGGTAGCGCCATGGTCGAAAAATCGAGAGGTAATCTCGTCTTTCAGCAAACTGATAGAGCGCTCGAGTTTGACCCGATGCTACAAGATGGCATCACCAGAACCCATAATGCCCAGTCATCCCTTGTATTTTCATTTGGGCAGGGAACTTCTTTTACCTACGGTGTCGAGCTTTTGCGTCAGCAAAATACCCGTCAGTACACCTCAGGTGACTTTGCAGCTTCACGCTACAACTACTTCTTCAAAGACGCCACAGGTACTTTGCGTACCTTTGTCCAAGACGGCGAAAACAGTTTCTTTACGCGCGACTCTAAACGCATAAGATTGACAAGTTTTGCAGAACCTGTCCAGATAGAGGTCTGTACAAACTTTGGTAGGGGGGACACAGCCCACAGCTTTGAAGACTTGCTGGTAGGCTATGTCATAACTTCTCACAAAAAACGTGAATACTGGTTTAATCAGGGTGGACAGCTGATCTATATCACCGACACCCCAGGGCAATTACGTGCTGACATTCCAGAAGGACGCACACACAGAGCAGCAAATCATGAGGTAGCCTACCTGACCTTTGTCTACAGCGCACAGACAGGACTTTTAGAATCAGCAACCTCCAGAGGCATGAGAACCATTCATTTTGCCCACAATGCAGATCGCCTCATCTCACATGTCTGGCTACCTGATAGACTCACGGATAACGGACAAGATATCTTGGGTTCAGTTATCAGCTACCGCTACGAAGATAAGCGCCTTGTTGAAGTGCGTCAGCACGTAAATCATCTAACGCAAACTGACTTCTTGGGGGGCATAAGACCTGCCGTAAATGACGCTGAAGATATCTATCACAGCTATGCTTGGCAAGCCATTTCATATTGGGATCGCCCGCAAACAATCGCCGGCTCAATCTGGCGCGGGCTGACAGGCATATTTACTCAAAGCAGTGCTGATGAAAGTTATTTCATCTCTGAATTATCTGGAGTTCCAGTCCTCATTGATGGTGATTATCAAAGACCCGTAAGCACTTTTGACTTTGACCCTAACTCAAACCCGGTACAAGCAATATCTGCCACAAATCCGATAGGCGACCGGGTCGATATCAATCAAGTAGTGCGTTTCAGCTCAAGCAATACTCCCTATACGGTAGCTACTGCACTTAGGACACCTGCAGGAGTTTCAGATCCCACTTCTGCGACCCGTACAACGCTCAATCACCTCGGGCATCCTGAGCTTATTGAGGTCGGAACGACGCAAGACATAAGTGAAGGGCAGGCTCACACAACCAGACAGTCATGGTCTAACCACTTACTTGATATGACAGCTACTGCTGTTGAGTATCACGACCTGCTACCTTGTGGCACGGTCGTAACAAATACTGGCGAAAATATTACCCGTACGTCCTATAACAACAACCGCCTACCGGTAGTTACAACAGAATGTAGCGGAGTACGCGTCATACGCGAATATGACGGTGTGGGTATTAATTCAGAAGAAGTCAGTGAAGAGCTAGTGATAGATGCAGATGGCAGTGTCGACTACTGGGCGAGCTGGGATTATTGCGATGATGGCTTTGAAATAAGAAGTGTTGAAATAAGCCATGAAACCACAACGACCAGAAGCTATTTTGCTGATGGAAATCTGCATACTGAAACCACCTCACTGCAAAGATTTGAAGACGGCAGTCCAGTAGGAGCACCTGTCAGACAGGTGCACACCGTGATGGCTTATGATGTGTGGGGTAATCACATAGCAGAGACCCGTACCGAGTACGGAAGCCCAAACACGGTACATGAAACGCTCCGAAGCTTTGACTGGCAGGGCAGAACACTCTCTGAGCGCACAGGGGTCAGGGTAGGTGAAGCCTTGCGTGAACAGCGCACGACGACTAATACCTACGACAGCTTTGGTAGACTCACAGCGTCTCGCACCGTCGAGCCCTGCGGGACCGTAGTTGAAAGTTCATCGGACTTTGACAGGCGTGGTAATCTGACCCGTCAGGTCGATGAGCGCGGGGTTGTGACGACCAACAGCTTTGATTTAGGAGGGCGTACGACAGCTACGGTGATTTCAGCTCCCACACTTGAGGGTAATGTCATACCAGATCAGATCAGCACGACAGCTCTTGATGTCGCCACCGTTGAGGTCTTCACACCAGAAGGTACTCAGGTATATGAAAATGCTCGTCGCACCATGAGCACCGATGCTGCAGGGCTTGTCACGCGAGCCTACACTGACGCCTTGGGCAGGACTATTCGCCTGAACAAATCAGGGGTCAATACTGATACTACTTTCACAGCTTGCGGCAAAACCCTTGCCACCATCACGAGCCCCGAAGGGTCAAAGAGGTCAGAAGCAAGAGTGGTCGCATCCCTTTTTGATCGCGCTGGCAATCAGACGCATACCATCGATACCCCCGAGTTTGATCGCGGCAACTTCATGCTCAGTGATACGAGCATAGTGACCTCATCGGTTTTTGATGCCTTTGGCAGAGCAGTATCTACCACTGATGGTGAGGGGCACACCACCACCTTTACCTTTGATGCCCGCGGTCAAATGGCTTCAGCTTCCATGCCGGCAGCAGAGCATTTTACCTCGGACCGACAATCAGAAATTTTACAAGCAAGCGTCTTCTTCAGCAATGAAGAGATTGCAGATGGTGGCACAGTGAATACCACCAGAAATGCACAGGGCAACTACTCTCAGACGAGGCAAGACGCAAGTGGAAGAGTCCTTTCTATTACAGATTTTGGCAGAAGTTCTATAACGACAGTAACGGCCGGTGACCCAGCACCTGTAGCCACGACCTTTAGTCATAATGAACAAGGTCAGCTCACCCGCACCACTTTTGCCAATGGTGATCACAGACTTTACTCCTATGACCTGGCAGGAAACCTCATAAGAACCGAGTGGCGACGCGCAAGCGGGACCCTTGAAATGACCAGTACCAGCACCTTTGACTCGAGGGGACAAGTCACAACCATTACGGACTATTCTGGTGAAGTGGCTCCTGCAAATGTAGTCTATCATCAGGCATTTGCCTACGATATTTTAGGCAGACGAGTCTCAAGTTTTGAGGGTCACACAAGACCTGACGCTATCACGCCAGAAATGAAGACGCGTTACTACTTTGACGCTGGCAGTAGACTTGCTTCTTTGGATTATCCAGCACTGTCCATGGGTGTTCAACAAGCTGTTGCCGCATCAAATGTCGTCACTCAACTGTCTGCGAGCGCAGCTAATACCTTCGCCATAAAAAGTGATGGTACGCTGTGGGGGTGGGGAGACAATGAGTCAGGTCAGCTCGGCGTGGGCAACAGAATTCAAAGTGGCACACCTACTGAGGTTTCATCTGGGCATGTGAGCGGAGAGGCATGGAAATACATATCTTCAGGTAGCGGTTTTGCAATTGCAATCCGTGACGATGGTACGCTCTGGTCTTGGGGCAGCAATTGGAGCGGAATGCTCGGTCACGGTGACACACTGGGTAGATTGAGCCCTGTTCAGGTAGCCTTGCCACAGGGATCAAGTGGTGAATGGACCAAGGTCTCTGCAGGAGATCTGCACAGCATGGCGCTCAAAAGTGATGGAAGCATTTGGACCTGGGGTTCAGGAAACGATGGTCGTCTCGGAACGGGTGATAACACCAGACGATTTGTGCCCACTCGTATAACCGACTCTCATGTCAGCGGAAATATGTGGACTGATATATCAGCGGGACATTTCTTTTCTGCTGCTCTCAGGGATGATGGATCCTTGTGGATGTGGGGTCAGGGCTTTAATGGTCTGCTAGGTCAGGGAAGCACCGCTTCAAGCAATATTCCTGTCAGGGTATCGACTACTGGTGTTAGCGGTAATCGCTGGGTAGGAGTGTCTGCAGGGACGCAATTCACCCTCGGCATAAGAGATGATGGTACGCTGTGGTCATGGGGAATTAATGGCTTTGGTCAGTTGGGTAATGGCAGTACCTTGCAAAGGCTGGTCCCGACACAGGTTCAGTCAGCCCACGTCAGTGGTAGTAAGTGGACTCATATGTCTGCTGCAGGTCGTCACGCCATCGCTGTTCGCGATGACGGCTCACTGTGGACCTGGGGTTCTAGTTTGTCTGGTCAGCTGGGTCAAGGTGACACCTTGCAGAGAAACACCCCCGTACGTATTACAGACGATGCTATGAAGGGAGTCAGCACTATCCTACCAACAGGAGGAAATAACGCCTTCCACTCGGTACTTGCAAGAGGCGATGGTTCTGTTTGGGTTTGGGGTGATGATAACTATGGACAACTAGGTCTGGGCTACACTCCACCTGAACTAGAAGAGCCTGAAATTTGCTGCTGTGATGGTGGTCTGTGTTGCTGTGACATACTGCCTCCGTGGAATGTCGTCACTTCACCACAGCTTCTGCTTGAAGGGGGCGCAGCGCAAACAGAAGTGGCTGAATTGAGTGCTGCTGGTCAGAGATACCAATTCGATGGCTTTGGCAGGTTGTCTGCAATTGTTGCGCGCATAGAGGTCGACGGTGTTGAGGGTGAGGTTCCCCTCAGGACCTATTCCTATGACCCCTGGGGCAGGGTGGCTGAAATCAGAGACTTCAATCTATCAAGACCTGAGGCAGCCCCTGTGGTCAAAAGCACTACCTATGATAGCTTTGGTCGCGTCTCAAGAGTCGAATACGGCTTTGAGGCACAGGCAACACCTGTGCGTCCTACCAGTATTGAGATCATTTCGGGGCAGGTGGGGTCAACTGACCTTGAAGTCTTTGAGTCTTTTGAATACCGCTTTGACAAAAACCACAACATTGTACGGAAGCGCCACATTGTTAATGGTGAGCTCATTGATGGCCCTTCCCATAATGAGGTGCGTAATTACAGTTTTGACGCGGTGGGTAGACTCGTAAGCTCTGAATCAAGTGTTAAGGGCACTAATCTCTATGGCTGGGATAAGGCGGGTAATAGAAGATTTGTCAGTACTGACGGGATAGTTGAGTGGTCTGACTTCAATGGTCTGAATCAACTAACTTCAAAATACAACGCCAAAGCAGGTATCACCACTCAATACTTCTATGACGCCAATGGCAATCAGATAAGAGAAGAAGCGCCAGGGCAGATCAGAACCTTTGCCTACAATGTCTGCAATCGTCTGGCAGAAGTAAGAGCAGGCACTACTGCTGATAACCTCACAACCATTAATGCCAACACCTTCAGGGGTGACGGGCAACGAATCTCAAAGCTTGAAAATGGGCGACACGTCAACTATGTCTATCAGTCAGGATCAGTGCTCTACACAACAGATGCTAACCATGAGCTCATAAACCTGCATCTAAAAGCACCTGATGGGGCACTGATAGCTATGGTGCATGCAGATGCCGATGACAGCACTTTCAGCTCCATTACGACTGACATTCGCAGATCAACGAGCACCGTACTAGACGCACAAGGCAAGTTCACTACAGGCTTTAGGTACACAGACTTTGGTGAGACCACGAAGCTAGCAGAAACCGATGAGCTTATTGAAGTTGCCTATACCGGTGGTATCTGGGATCAGAGTA
>Ga0131853_10005094_pt1 | contig 23662 bp, 23 predicted proteins | sample TergutLab28metaG_FD_92764 | JGI IMG/M metagenome (GOLD analysis project Ga0131853, IMG submission 92764) | Labiotermes labralis P1 segment gut microbial communities from Petit-Saut dam, French Guiana - Lab288 P1 (version 2) (version 2) | ecosystem: Host-associated > Arthropoda: Insects >...
CAGGGTGCGACCGGCCCGCAGGGCGCGGACGGTCCGCAGGGTCCCGCGGGTCCGCAGGGTCCTCAGGGTGCTGATGGCGCGCCCGGCCCGCAGGGTGCAGTTGGGCCCCAGGGGCCCAAGGGTGCGGATGGTGCGCCCGGCCCGCAGGGTGCAGTTGGGCCCCAGGGGCCCAAGGGTGCGGATGGTGCCGCCGGCCCGGCGGGTCCTCAGGGTGCGACCGGCCCGCAGGGCGCGGACGGTCCGCAGGGTCCCGCGGGTCCGCAGGGTGCGGATGGTGCGACGGGTCCGGCCGGTCCGAAGGGGCCGCAGGGTGCGGACGGTGCCGTCGGCCCGGCGGGTCCGCAGGGTGCTGATGGCGCGCCCGGTCCGCAGGGTGCAGTTGGGTCCCAGGGGCCCAAGGGTGCGGACGGTGCCGTCGGCCCGGCGGGTCCGAAGGGTGCGGATGGTGCAGCGGGTCCACAGGGGCCCGCAGGCTCCCAAGGGCCGAAGGGTGCGGATGGTGCGGCCGGGCCTCAGGGTCCCGCTGGTCCCCAGGGGCCGAAGGGCGCCGACGGTGCGGCCGGGCCTCAGGGTCCCGCTGGTCCCCAGGGGCCGAAGGGCGCCGACGGTGCGAGCGGTCCGCAGGGTCCGGCCGGGCCTCAGGGTCCAGTCGGCCCACAGGGTGCGAAGGGTGCGGATGGAGTGGCCGGGCCTCAGGGTCCCGCTGGTCCTCAGGGGCCGAAGGGTGTGGATGGTGCGGTGGGTCCGGCTGGTCCGGCGGGTCCGGTCGGACCCGCTGGCCCTCAAGGCAGGTCGGGCGCTGACGGATCGGCCGGTCCGGCCGGCCCCCAGGGCGCGGCCGGCCCGCAGGGTCCACAAGGTCCGCAAGGTCCGGCGGGCCCGAAGGGCGCGGACGGGGCCGCTGGTGCGCAGGGTCCCGCCGGCCCCCCGGGAGCGACCGGCCCACAGGGACCGCCAGGTGGCCTCAAGCCGGTGCAGCTGGTCAGCTCGAGCGTGACGATGACGGCTCCAGCCGCCGGGTCCGCCGTCGAGACGACGGCCACCTGTCCCGCCGGGACGGTCCTGACGGGCGGCGGTGCCCGGGTCGACAACGAGACCAACGGCCAGGCCGTCATCCTGAACGACGACTATCCGGTCTCGACGACCCAGTTCCGCGCTCGCGCCGTCCAGACGGCTCAGCCGGTCGTCGGAAACTATCCGTGGGTGCTCGTCGTCACGGCGATCTGCGCACCGTCGCCGTAGCCTCAGGCCGCTCGCAGGGCCCGGCTGACGAAGGTGTCCAGATTGGCGACCAGACGGCGGCTCTTCTGCTCGGCGCTGAGTGTCTCCTGCAGCACGGGCGACGCGGCGCGCCGCTTGCCGCGCACGTAGAGCGAGCACGCGAGGTCAGCACAGATGTAGGTGCCGACCGAGTGCCCCGCCTGCCCTGCGCGGCCGGCGCGGGGGGCGACCATCAAGGCCACGTCTCCAATGGTGAGGCACAGCGAGCACATGGTCTTGCGGGCACCGCGAGGCTCCTGAGCGAGCCGCAGCCCGAACCCGCAGAGCCGACCGTCGCGCTCCGCCACGAGGTAGGCCCGCAGCGGCGCCTTGGGGTCACGCCAGCCGAGGTAGTCGAGATCTCCCCACGGCTGGTCGGCCAGGTCGACAGGCAGGTTCACGCGGCTCGCCTCGCCCTTCGTCAGATTGACGAAGGCGCCGCGCAGCTGGCGTGGGGTCATAGGCATCACGAATACTGATGGTAAGGTACCTAATACTGTTAGGCAACTGGAAGGGACATTCGATGCGCGCGGGACTGACGGTCGACCGGGTCGTGGCCGTCGGAGCCGAGCTGGCCGACGAGGTCGGGTTCGAGGCGGTCACCGTCTCCACGCTGGCGCGCAGGCTGGGGATCAAGACACCGAGCCTGTACAGCCACATCGATGGCTCGGACGACCTGCGCCTGCGCATCGCAGCGCTCGCGCTGGAGGAGTCCGCGGATCGCGTCGCCGAGGCGATCGCGGGCCGAGCCGGCGCCGATGCCCTGTCGGCGTACGCCGGGGCCTACCGCGACTTCGCCCGGCACCATCCCGGCCGATACGCGGCCACGCGCCAACCGGTGCCCGTCGACGCTGCCGAAGCGGGCGTGGCGGCGCAGGCAGCCTTGGCTCAGGGCCGGCGGCACGCGGACCTCGCGCGCGCCGTACTGCGGGGATATGACCTGCACGGACCCGAGGAGACGCATGCGGTCCGGCTCATCGGGAGCTTGGTCCACGGCTACGTCACCCTCGAGCTCGCGGGAGGGTTCGCCCACAGTGAGCCGTCGACCGAGGAGTCGTGGTCGTACGCCGTCGAGGCGATCGACCGCGTTCTGCGCACTCCCGCGGCCGAGTCTGCTGGACTGCTCGCATGAGCGAGGCTGATCTCTTCGGTCAGGGCGACTACGCCGTCCGGCTCGACTGGGGGCCGGTCGGTGCGCAGGCGACCCGTGCGGAGGTCGCGGTCGTCGTCGACGTTCTCAGCTTCACCACCGCGGTGACCGTTGCCGTCGAGCGCGGCACCCGCGTCTACCCCTACCGCTGGCGAGGCGCCCAAGCGGCGGCGTTCGCAGCTGAGCAGGACGCCGTCCTCGCGGTGGGACGGCTCGAGGCATCCAAAGCCGGGACGCCCGCCGCGCCATCGCTCTCGCCGGCCGGCCTCCTCACCGGTACGCCGGTCCCACGGCTGGTGCTGCCCTCGCCCAACGGCTCGACGATCGCGGCGGCCTTGGAGCGCAGCGGGGCGATCGTCGTCGCCGGGTGCCTTCGCAATGCCCGCGCGGTCGCGGCCTGGCTTGTCCCGCAACTCGCGTCCGGTCGCTCCGTCGCGGTCATCGCGGCGGGGGAGCGCTGGGGCGAGGACGACTCGTTGCGGCCTGCGCTGGAGGACCATCTCGGCGCCGGGGCGATCGTCGCCGCCCTCGCGGCGCTGGGGTACGGCGACCGGATGAGCCCCGAGGCCCGGGCGGCCGGCGAGCTGTTCGAGGCCGGGCGGCCCTCGCTGCTCGAGCGCATGCACGAGTGCGTCGGCGGTCGCGAGCTGACGAGCAAGGGATTCGCGGCGGACGTCGACGTCGCGGCAGCGCTCGACGCCTCGACGACCGTGCCCGTCCTGATCGACGGGGCATTCTCGGCGGTCAGTGGGCGAAGTGCTCCGCGGACGACTGCACCGACCCGATCTGCTGCAGACGCGCCGTGACCGCGGACAGGTCCTCGGCGAACCGGCGGGTCAGGTCCGCGGTGAACCCGTGTCTGAGCACGATCCGGAGCACCGCGACCTGCTCGGCGTTCGCCGGCATCGTGTAGGCAGGGACCTGCCACCCGTAGGACCGGAGCTCGTGGGAGACGTCGAAGACGGTGAACGGGGTGTCCGCAGGCAGCTCCATGGCGAGCACGGGGAGCGCCGTACCGTCGCTGATGACGTCGTAGACGGGCAGTTGGGCCCGGATGTACTCGGCCAACCAGCCGGCCTGCTCACGCAGGGCCGTCATGACGCGGGTGTAGCCGGTCGCCCCGAGCCGCAGGAAGTTGTAGTACTGCCCGACGATCTGGTTGCCGGGGCGGGAGAAGTTCAGTGTGAACGTCGGCATGTCGCCGCCGAGGTAGTTCACGTGGAAGACGAGCTCGCCCGGCAGATCCTCCGGCTCCCGCCACACGGCGAACCCGATGCCGGGGTAGGTCAGGCCGTACTTGTGGCCGGAGGTGTTGATCGACTTCACCCGCGGCAGGCGGAAGTCCCACGCCAGGTCGGGGTCGAGGAAGGGTGCCACGAACCCACCGGAGGCGGCGTCCACGTGGACCGGCACGTCGGGGCCGCCCGAGGCGGCGATCTCGTCGAGGACCTTCGCGATGCCGGCCACGTCCTCGTACTCGCCGGTGAAGGTGGTGCCCAGGATCGCCACCACGCCGATCGTGTTCTCGTCGACGGCCTCGCGGACCTGCTCCGGGGTGATGGCGTACCGGCCGGGCTCGACCGGCAGATAGCGCGGTTCGACGTCGAAGTAGCGGCAGAACTTCTCCCACACGACCTGCACGTTGTTGCCGAGCACGAGCACCGGCCGATCGGTCGGCTTCCCCGCCGTACGACGTGCCTCGCGCCAGCGCCACTTCAGCGCCAAGCCGGCGAGCATCACCGCCTCCGAGGAGCCGATCGTGCTGACGCCGGTAGCCGAGTCGGGGTTCTCGGGGTCGAGCCCCGGCGCGTGGAACATGTCGGCGACCATGCAGACCAACCGAGACTCGATCCTCGACGTCGACGGGTATTCGTCGTGGTCGATGGAGTTCTTGTCGAAGGCCTCCGCCATCAGCTGCTCGGCCTCGGGCTCCATCCAGGTCGTGACGAAGGTCGCGAGATTCATGCGTGCGTTGCCGTCGAGCATCAGCTCGTCGTGCACGGCTAGGTACGCCTCCCGTGCGTCGAGGCCGTCGGCCGGCAAGGAGGTGGAAGCGACGCGTTCGAGATCGGTCCGGCGGTCGAGGTTCGGCACTGGCGCACTCCTGGTGGGTGGTTCGCGGACGAGATTCACCGTAGCGCCCGCCCCCGAACCGTCGCGATATCGTCATGAGGCAGCAGAGTCGGTGTCCAGGTCAGCGCACCTCGTGCGTCGCGCGCAGCGGAGAACTGCCATGGAAACAGCGGTCAGCACCAGAGCTGAGGTCGGCCATGTCGACTGGCACGCGATCGCAGCCCAGGACGCCGTAGCGCAGCTGGGCACCGATGGCGACCGAGGTCTCGATGTCGATGAAGCGGCCGGTCGCGGGCAGGAGTACGGCCCCAATCGGCTGCCCGAAATCCGCAAGCAAGGGCCGCTGGTCCTGTTCCTGCTCCAGTTCCACAACATCCTGATCTACATCCTGCTCGGCTCCGGCTTCATCAAGCTGCTGCTCGGGCTCTGGCTGGATGCCGCGGTGATCTTCGGCGTGGTGGTCGTCAACGCCCTCCTGGGATTCCTGCAGGAGGGCCGGGCCGAGCGCGCGCTCGACTCGATTCGAACCATGCTCTCCGCCGAGGCCCGCGTCGTGCGCGACGGCGCCGTACGGCTGGTGGATGCCGAGGAACTGGTGCCCGGCGACCTCGTCCTCCTCGAGTCGGGCGACCGGGTCCCGGCCGACCTGCGTCTCGTCGAGGTCAAGAACCTTCAGACCGACGAGGCCGCGCTCACCGGGGAGTCGGTGCCCGTCGTGAAGTCCACCGACGCAGCCTCGCCCAAGGCCACGATCGGCGACCGCGACGGCATGGCGTTCTCGGGAACACTGGTCGCCTCCGGCCGCGGGCGCGGGGTGGTGGTCGCCACCGGCTCCGAGACCGAGCTCGGCCGGATCAACCAGATGATGGCCGCCGTCGACGCCTTCGACACCCCGCTGCTGCGGCAGATCAAGCAGTTCGGCACGGCGATCACCTGGGCGATCGCGGTGCTCGCCGTGGCGATGTTCGGCTACGCGCACTGGGTCCGCCACCTGCCGTTCGTCGAGATCTTCCAGGCGGTCGTGAGCGCGGCGGTCTCGATCATCCCCGAGGGGCTGCCGGCGCTGATCACGGTGACGTTGGCGATCGGCGTCCAGACCATGGCACGGCGCAACGCGATCATCCGCCGGCTGCCCGCGGTCGAGACGCTCGGCTCTGTCTCCCGGATCTGCTCCGACAAGACCGGGACCCTGACGCTGATGGAGATGATGGTCGTCTCCGCGGTCACGGCGGATGGTGAGTACGCCGTGACCGGTGAGGGATACGCGCCTGAGGGCCAGGTGCTCGAGGACGGCGCACCGGCGGCCACCGACGCGGCGCTGAAGCTGATGGGCCGCGTCGCCGCCCTGTGCAACGACGCGGAGCTCCGCCGCGACGAGGGCGCGTGGGCCGTGGAGGGTGATCCGACCGAGGGGGCGCTCTACCCGTTCGCCAGCAAGCTGGGCCTGGATCGAACGGCCGAGCGGGACGCGCACCCGCGCATCGACGCGATCCCCTTCGAGTCGGAGCACAAGTTCATGGCCACCGTGCATGCCGATCCGGCCGGTGCGCCGTACATCCTGGTCAAGGGCGCGCCCGAGGTGATCCTCGGCCACTGCGATCGGCAGCTCACCCGAGGCGGGGAGATCGTCGCGCTCGACCAGGCCGGGTTCGAGGCCGCCGCCGACCGGCTCGCCGCCCGGGGCCGGCGGGTCCTGGGGTTGGCCTGGGTTGCCGAGGCCGGCCTCGATCGGGGAGAGCTCGGGCCCGAGGACCTGCCGACCAATCTGGTGCTGCTCGGACTCGTCGGCCTTCTCGACCCGCCGCGTCGTGAGGCGCTCGAGGCGATCCGGGAGTGTCACGAGGGCGGCATCCGGGTCACGATGATCACCGGCGATCACAAGGTCACCGCGGCGGCGATCGCGAAGATGCTCGACATCGGCGACGGTACGACGGCGATGACCGGCGCCGAGATCGAGGAGCTCGACGCGGCGGCGCTGGAGGAGCGCGTGGCCGACGTCGACGTCTTCGCCCGGGCGAGCCCGGTGCACAAGCTGCGGCTGGTCCGGGCCATCCAGGCCAGCGGGCAGGTCGTCGCGATGACCGGGGACGGTGTGAACGACGCCCCGGCATTGCGGCGCGCCGACATCGGCGTCGCGATGGGCATCAAGGGCACCGAGGTCACGAAGGAGGCCGCCGAGATGGTGCTGGCGGACGACAACTTCGCCTCGATCACGGCGGCGGTGAAGGAGGGGCGCACCGTCTACAACAACATCGAGAAGGCGATGCTGTTCATGCTCCCGACCAACATCGCCCAGGGCCTGGTGATCGTCGCGGCGATCTTCCTCGGCTTCACCACTCCGATCACCGCGCCCCAGATCCTGTGGGTCAACATGGTGACCGCCGTCGCACTCGGCCTCGTGCTGGCGTTCGAGCCGCCGGAGCCCGACGTCATGCACCGGCCCCCGCGCGCGATCGACAGACCGATCCTGAACGCGTTCGGGATCTGGCGGATCGCGTTCATCGGTGCACTGCTGGTCGGGCTGACCCTGATCTTCTTCTTCCAGGCCCGCTCCGCCGGGATCTCAGACCCGCACGCACGAGCGATCGCGGTGAACGCGCTCGTGATCGGTCAGGTCTTCTACCTGCTCAACAGCCGGTTCAAGACCGACTCCTCACTCACCCCGCGCGTCCTGAGCGGTAACAGGTATCTGTTGGCCGGCATCGCGGGAGTCGTCGTGGCCCAGGCGCTCTTCACCTACGCGCCACCGTTCCAGGACCTCTTCGACACCGAGGGCATCCCCGCTCACGAGTGGCCGTGGATGCTCCTCGGCGGGGTGGTCCTCTTCGGAGTCGTCGAGGCCGAGAAGCTCGTGGTCCGTCGGATCGGCCACTCCTCGGCGAGCACGGCGTAGGAGAGCCCGTCGATCCACCCGAGCCGCCGGTGCAGGGACTCCTTGACGCTGTGCAGCTCGCGCCGCATCCCGAGCCGCTCCATCAGGCGCCACGACGGCTCGTTGTCGAGGAAGCAGTCGGCGTGCACGCGGCGCAGGCCGAGCGGCCCGAAGCACAGGTCGATCAGGGCATGGACCGCCTCGGTGGCATGCCCCCGGCCGCCGTACGCCGGATCCAGCGCCCAGCCGAGCTCCGCCTGGGTACGACGAGCCTGGTCTCGGGTGGCGTCTTGCGCCCAGGCGTCCTCGATGCGCAGCATCAGATCCCCGATGACGACGCCGTCGAGCTCGACCATCAGGGTCACGGCGAGCCGTCCCGGTTGGATGAACAGCTCGGCGAAGGTCGCGGGGTCGGTGGTCGTCGTGGACAGCCAGTCGTGCACCTCGGGAAGTCGCCGGTAGTGCCAGGCGGCATCCACGTCATCGGGGGCGCAGCGGCGGATCAGCAGCCGCTCGGTGTGCAGCGGCCAGTCGACGGCGTCGAGAGGGTCCGTCTCGGTCATGGACCAACCCTGCCAGAGCCTACGGATGCCGCGCCGCCGACTTCCTCTGCTGAGGGCAGATCCGCCGTCGGCGGATCCGCTTGGACCGCGGATCGCCGACGGCGAGGCTCGGGGCATGAGTCAGACCTACGAGAACGCCGCCGGCCCGCTGGACGACCAGCTGACGCTGCGGCTGCAACACCAGCGCATCATCGTCCTCGGCCGGGAGGTCGACGACCCGATCGCCAACCGGATCTGCGCCCAGCTGCTGCTGCTGAGCGCCGAGGACCCGCACCGCGACATCAGCCTCTACATCAACTCCCCAGGCGGCTCGGTGACCGCCGGGATGGCCATCTACGACACGATGCAGCTGGTCCCGAACGACGTCTCCACCCTCGCGATGGGGCTCGCCGCCAGCATGGGGCAGTTCCTGCTCACCGCCGGCACGCCGGGCAAGCGGTTCGTCCTGCCCAACGCCGAGGTGCTGCTGCACCAGGGCTCGGCCGGCTTCGGCGGATCGGCCAGCGACATCGAGATCCAGGCCGCACGGCTGGCCAGGATGAACGACCGGATGCTGCACATCACCGCGGAGCTCACCGGGCAGCCGGTCGACCGCATCCGGCAGGACTCCCTGCGCGACAAGTGGTTCACCGCCACCGAGGCTCGTGACTACGGCCTCGCCGACGCCGTACTCAGCGACGTCCACTCGGTGACCCCGGCCCGCCGGGCGGCGTTCGGCCTCACCGGCGATCAGGCGAAGGTGGGTGCCCGATGAGCAGCTACACCATCCCGTCGGTGGTCGAGAAGACCCGCAACGGCGAGCGGGCGGTCGACATCTACAGCCGCCTGCTCACCGACCGCATCGTGTACGTCGGCACGCCGATCGACGACGGCGTCGCCAACGTGGTCATCGCCCAGCTGCTCCATCTCGAGTCGGACAGTCCCGACGCCGAGATCAACCTCTACCTCAACAGCCCCGGCGGAGAGCCGACCGCGATGCTGGCCGTCTACGACACCATGCAGTTCATCCGAGCCCCCGTCGCGACCACGTGCGTCGGACAGGCGGCGAGTACGGCGGCGGTCCTCCTCGCGGCCGGGGCGCCGGGGCGTCGTACGGTGCTGCCGCACGCGCGGATCGTGCTCGACCAGCCCTCGGCGGGCAGTCGTGGGGCGCTGCCGGACCTCCAGGTCGAGGCCAAGGAGATCGCGCGGCAGCGTGCGGAGCTGGTCGAGCTCCTGGCGCGGCACACGGGCCGCGGGGTCGAGCAGGTGCGCGCGGACACCGAGCGGGATCTGGTCCTCGGGGCGGCTGACGCCGTGGCGTACGGCGTCGTCGACGCGGTGCTCGAGAGCCGGAAGCCGGTCGCGGCCTGACGCGCTCAGGCCGCCATGGCAACCGGTCCGCGGGGTGGGCCGGCGAGCCGCAAGCGGCGGGTGACCCGGGCGGTCAGGTCGACGAGCACAAGGCCGAGAGCGCCGCCGGTCGCCTCGATGACCTCCGAGCTGGGCTCTTTGCGGCCCCGCTCCACCTCGGAGAGGTACTGCGTGGAGACGCCGGCCTGTTCGGCAACATCCGCGAGGGTGCGGCCCTGGCGGAGCCGCTCCTCGCGGAGCTCGCGGCCGACGGCCTCGCGCCACAGGGGTGCGACCGGCTCGTCGGTCGTCGGCGGGACCTCGCGCGGGAAGGGGATGACGTCGCCCATACGGGCACCCTAGGCACGGTCCGCACCCAGCGGCACCGCCGTTCGCCGCGGGCGAACAGCATGGCCCCGGCGCTAGGGTCGCCGTGTGAAGTTCTCGCTTTGGCCCCATGCGAGCAAGCCCCCGGCGGAGATCCTCGAGGAGGCGCGCGCGGTCGACGCGGCCGGGTGGTACGGCGTCTGGGTGGCCGACCACTACATGCCCAACACCGCGGACGGCATCCCCTCGGCCGGCGACCAGCACGAGGCATGGTCGCTCCTGCCCGCGCTCGCTGCGGTCACCGAGCGCGTCCGCATCGGTCCTCTCGTCTCGCCGACCTCCGTGCACCACCCCGCGCTGCTCGCCAACCGGGCCGTCACGATCGACCACCTCTCCGGCGGCCGAATGGTGCTGGGGCTCGGTGCCGGCTGGCAGGTCAACGAGCACGCGGCGTACGGCATCGAGCTCGAGGCGCCGGGCCAGCGGGTGACCCGCTTCGAGGAGGCGATCAGGATCATCCGATCGTTGCTCGAGGAGGAGCGCACCACCTTCGCCGGGAAGGTCTACGAGGTCACCGACGCGCCGTGTGACCCGAAGCCGGTCCAGCAGCGTCTCCCCATCCTGGTCGGTACCGCGAGCCCACGGATGCTGCGTCTCACCGCGCGATACGCCGACGAGTGGAACACCTGGGGCGTCCCTGAGGTCGCCGCCCAGAAGCGCGCGGGGCTGCTCGAGGCATGCGAGCGGGTGGGGCGCGACCCCGCAACGATCCACTCCTCCGTCAACGCGCTCGTCGACATCGGCGGTGAGCCGCAGCCCGGGCCGCCTCGGTTGACCGGCTCAGCGCAGCAGATCGTCGACCTCATGGGGCACTACGCCGCGGCAGGCTTCGACGAGTTCGTCGTGCCCAACGGCATCCTCGGCGAGACGCTGCCCGAGCGGCTCGACAACGTCGCCCGGATCAAGGCCGAGATCATCGACCAGCTCTAGCGCGTCGTGCTTCGATGAGCCCATGACCGACGCCCCCGAACCTCGCGTCGTCCGCGCCTCGCGTGACGTCGCCGCGCCCGCCGAGACGATCTTCGAGCTCATCGCCGACCCCTCCCGGCAACCCGAGTGGGACGGCAACGACAACCTCGGCCACGCCGATCCTGGCCAACGGGTCACCGGCGTCGGCCAGATCTTCACGATGCACAACCGCGGCGGCGCGATCCGCGACAACCACGTGGTCGACTTCGTCGAGGGCACGGTGATCGCATGGCGCCCGAGCGTCCAGGGCGGCGAGCCGATAGGGCACGAGTGGCGCTGGGAGCTCGAGCCGGTCGACGAATGCCGCACCCTGGTCACTCACGTCTACGACTGGACCGACCTCACCGATGAGAGTCGCCTGGAGCGGGCCCGCGCGACGACGTCCGACAAACTGCGGGCCTCATTGGACCGGCTCGCGACGGCCGCCGAGGGCTGAGGTCCGGTACGCCGGCGCCCGGGCGTCACGGTGCGGTCCGTCATGGCCGCGCGGAACTGTCGGTGGAGCAAGGCAGGCTTGATCGCGCCGTCACGGGCAACTACCATCATCCGCGTAACGCCCCGGTGACTATTCGGGCCTCACGGCCCGGACTCCCGGGGCAACAGTCTTTTCAGGGGTCGTGTTGGACGCCGGTTCCCTCCTCGGGCTCGAAGCGCTCCTCAGCGAGCCACGCTTCGCCCCCTACCTCAGCCGGTATAAGGGTGACCGCGCTCTTGCCCTTCGCCTCTACACCTGGAACCTCGCTGTCTGCTCCGCACTATGGGGACCCATCAACGTCATCGAGGTCGCCGTCAGGAACGCCATTCACGACCGCCTGGTCAAGCGAACCGGCCGCGGCGACTGGTGGAACGACCCCCACGTGCACCTGTGCCGGAACGAGCGGGCTTCCATCGACTCCGCCGTCACCACCCTCGTTCGACGAGGGACGGCCGAACCCACGAGCGATCAGGTGGTCGCGGCCACGTCCTTCGGCCTCTGGGTAGGGCTGACGAGCCCCGGGGTCGCTCGCGATCGGCTGTATGACTACGAGACCACGCTGTGGCAGCCGCGCCTCCAGCACGCCTTTCCGCACCGTGGGAACCGGCGGCGGCGGAAGTACATCCACGCCAAACTCGACGACATCCGCGTGCTTCGGAACCGGATTGCGCACCACGAGCCGATCTATCGCTCACCGCTCGGCGTGCTGTACGACGACATCCTGGAGATCGCCGCGATGATTCATCCCGAAGCCCATGAGTTCATCGCTGGCTACAGTTGCGCCGGCAAGGTCATCGCAGGGATGAAGGACGCCGTCACCACAGGAGACGTGCGGTTCTAGTCGTTGCTCTCGCAGAGCGTGGCGGGCCTCATTGGACCGACTCGCGGCGGCTGCCGAGCGCTGAGGTCCGGTACGCCGGCGCGCGGGCGTCACGGTCCGCCGCGCGCTCGAGCAGCGGCAGGACGCGGTGCGGCACGATCGTGCCGAGCACGACGACCGATGTCGTCCGCACCACCGAGGCCGAGCGGTTGAGCTCGAGCAGCACCTCCTGCAGCCCCGCATGGGATTGCGCGGCCACCCGGCACAGCACGTCGAACGTGCCGGTGGTGACGTAGGCCTCGAGGATGTTAGGAAGCGCCTCGAGCTCGGGCGCGAGCTGGTCGAGCGCACCCTGGGCGATCTCGAGGGTCACGAACGCCGTGACGTGCTGACCGGCGGCCTCCAGGTCGATGTCGGGGCCGTACCCCGTGATGACGCCGGCCTTCTCGAGCCGTTGGAGCCGGGACTGCACCGTCGCCCGGGCCACCTGGGTCCGCCGTGACAGCTCGACGTCTCCGGCGCGCGGGTGGGCCCGCAGCGCGGTGAGCAGGGCGAGGTCGAGGCGGTCGAGCTCCATGAGCCCATGGTAGGCCGAACACTAGGCGATCTGACCAGATCGCACGGTCATGGTCCGGTCTAGATAGCCGGTTTGCGCAGTCGCTTCCGGCCAGGTTGCGCAGTTCCGGATGGGGAGGTTCAGTGTGTTCCAGCTCACGTCACGAAAGGACGCCGATGTCTCTCGCCCAGCTCACCGATGCCGAGCGCCTCGCCCACCTGGATCTCGACCAGCTCCGCCAGCTGGTCGGTCTGGTCGACTACGACGAGACGACCGACCCGTTCCCGGTCACCGGCTGGGACGCCGTCGTGTGGTGGGTCGGCAACGCAACCCAGGCGATGTACTACTTCACCCATGCCTTCGGCATGGAGCTCGTCGCCTATGCCGGCCCCGAGACCGGCCAGCGTGACCGCCACTCCTATGTCCTGGAGAGCGGCGCCGTCCGATTCGTGCTGGAGGGCGGCGTGGACCCGGCCAGCCCGGTGATCGCCCACCACACCAGGCACGGCGACGGGATCATCGACATCGCCCTGGAGGTGCCGGACGTCGACCGCTGCGTCGAGCACGCCCGCGCCCAGGGCGCCACCATCCTCGAGGAGCCGCACGACGTCAGCGACGAGCACGGCACCGTACGACGTGCCGCCATCGCGACGTACGGCGAGACCCGGCACACCCTGATCGACCGCAGCCGGTTCCACGGGCACTACCTTCCCGGCTACGAGGTGCGTCGTACGCCGGGTGTCGAGACGCCCCGCGAGCCGCTCTTCCGCGCCCTGGACCACGTGGTCGGCAACGTCGAGCTCGGCAGGATGGACCAGTGGGTCGACTTCTACGGCCGGGTCATGGGCTTCACCAACATGGCCGAGTTCGTCGGCGATGACATCGCCACCGACTACTCCGCGCTGATGAGCAAGGTGGTCGCCAGCGGCAACCACCGGGTGAAGTTCCCGCTCAACGAGCCCGCGATCGCGCGCAAGAAGAGCCAGATCGACGAGTACCTCGAGTTCTACGACGGCCCCGGCGCCCAGCACCTCGCGCTCGCGACCGACGACATCATCGACATGGTCGACCGGATGCGCGCGGCCGGTGTCGTCTTCCTCGACACCCCCGACTCCTACTACGAGGACCCCGAGCTGCGCGCCCGCATCGGTGAGGTCCGGGTGCCGATCGAGGAGCTGCAGCAGCGCGGGATCCTCGTCGACCGCGACGAGGACGGCTACCTGCTGCAGATCTTCACCAAGCCGATCGGCGACCGTCCGACGGTCTTCTTCGAGCTCATCGAGCGGCACGGGTCGCTCGGCTTCGGCAAGGGCAACTTCAAGGCACTCTTCGAGGCGATCGAGCGCGAGCAGGAGCGACGAGGCAATCTCTGATGGCGCATTACCAGCGGCGCGGCTCGATCCCTCCGAAGCGGCACACCCAGCACCGGGCGCCCGACGGCTCGCTCTACCGCGAGGAGCTGATGGGGGAGGAGGGGTTCACCTCCGACTCCTCGCTCCTCTACCACCGCGGCGTGCCCTCCGCGATGGTCGATGCCCGCATCTGGGAGCTGCCCGACCAGTCGACGACGCCCAACGCGCCGCTGATGCCGCTGCACCTCAAGCTCCACGACCTGGTCCAGGGCGAGGAGTGGAAGGCGCTCGATCCGGTCACCGGTCGCCGGCTGCTGCTCGGCAACGCCGACGTACGTCTCCACTACGTCGTAGCCGGTGAGGCCTCGCCGCTCTACCGCAATGCCGTGGGCGACGAGTGCGTCTTCGTCGAGGCGGGATCCGCGGTTGTCGAGACCGTCTTCGGAGACCTCGAGGTCGGCGAGGGCGACTACGTGATCATCCCGCGCTCGACCACCCACCGATGGGTGCCGGGCGGGGAGGGCGCGCTGCGGCTGTACGCGATCGAGGGCAACAGCCACATCGCGCCGCCGAAGCGCTACCTGTCGCGCTACGGCCAGCTCCTCGAGCACGCGCCGTACTGCGAACGGGACCTGCGCACACCCGGCGAGCCCCGGATGGCGGATGAGTCGGGCGATGTCGAGGTCTACGTCAAGCACCGCGGCGCCGGACCCGGCGGCCTGGCCGGCTCGGTGCACGTGGTGCCCGAGCATCCGTTCGACGTCGTCGGCTGGGACGGCTGCCTCTACCCCTACGCCTTCAATGTCAGCGACTTCATGCCGATCACCGGGATGGTCCACCAGCCGCCGCCGGTGCATCAGGTCTTCGAGGGAACGAACTTCGTGATCTGCAACTTCGTGCCGCGCAAGGTCGACTACCACCCGCTGTCGGTGCCGGTGCCGTACTACCACTCGAACGTCGACTCCGACGAGGTGATGTTCTACGTGGCCGGTGACTACGAGGCGCGCAAGGGCTCGGGCATCGGGCTGGGCTCGATCACCCTGCACCCGGGCGGTCACAGCCACGGACCGCAGCCGAGCGCCATCGAGGCGGCCCTCGGCGCCGAGCGATTCGACGAGCTGGCCGTCATGGTCGACACGTTCCGGCCGTTGGAGGTCGGCGAGGGTGGGCGCGCCAGTGACGACCGCGCCTATGCGTGGTCCTGGACGGGAGGCCGCCGTTGACCCCGCTGCTGACGGGCCTCCTCGACGACGCGGCTCTCTTCCCGCCCGCCCGCATGCCGCTCGCCGACGCGGTCGCCGAGCACGAGGAGTGGCGACAGGGGCCGTACGCCGACCTGGTCGGTCCGTTCGTCGCGCCTGAGGAGCTCCTACCCGACGTGCCCGGCGACTTCCCGCTCGCGCTCACCGTGCTGCGGCCGGAGCGCGCCGGGGAGGTCATCGCCGCGGCCGGCCCCCGGCTCGCCCAGCTCGAGTTCGGCTCCGGCGCGCCCACCGAGGTCGCCGAGGCCGTGCGCGGCCAGGTCTGCGGGATCTTCGTCTACGTCGAGGTGCCGGTCGCCCACGTAACACCGTCGCTCTGTTCCGAGCTGCGCTCGGCCGGGCTGCGACTCAAGCTGCGCACCGGCGGCCTGGACTCCTCGGCCTTCCCGACGGAGCCCGCGCTGGCGTCGGCGATCTACGCCGCGGTCCGGGCCGGCGTACCCACGAAGATGACGGCGGGCCTGCACCACCTGGTCCGCCGTACCGATCAAGAGACCGGCCTGGAGATGCACGGGCTCGGCAACGTGCTACTCGGCGTCCACGCGGCCCTCGACGGCGCGGACCCGATCCAGATCGCGGGCACGCTCGCGCAGCGAGACGACGAGGCCGTCGCCGTCGGGCTGCGCCGCCTGCACGGCGAGCACGGCCGCGAGGTCCGGCGCGTCCTGCGCAGTGTCGGCACCTGCAGCGTCCGCGAGCCGCTGGACGAGCTGGCCGCTCTCGGGCTGCTGCCGGCGGTGCGCGCGTGACCTGGCTCCCCCTCGCGCCCGAGGACCACTTCGGGCTCACCAACCTCCCGTACGGCGTCGCGGCGACCGGACACGGGTCCCGCGTCGTCGTACGGGTCGGCGAGCAGGCACTGGAGCTGCACCCGGTCGCCGAGCGGCTCGCACCCGAGCTCGCGCCGCTGGTCGCCGGCAACCTCGACGAGCTGCTGGCCGCCGGGCCGGCCTCCTGGGCCGCCCTGAGGGCGAGCGTCACGCGCTGGCTCTCCGAGGAGAGCACCCGTGCCTCCGTCGAGCCGCACCTGCACGACGTCGGGTCGCTTCGACTGCTGCTGCCGTTCACCGTCGCCGACTACGTCGACTTCTACGCCAGCGAGCACCACGCCACCAACCTCGGGCGCATCCTCCGTCCCGGCCAGCCGGCGCTGCCGGCGAACTGGAAGCATCTGCCGATCGGCTACCACGGGCGCGCGGGGACGGTGGTCGTCTCGGGCACCGAGGTACGCCGCCCCGCCGGCCAGCGGAAGATCTCGGCGGGCTCGATCGAGGGCGAGGTCGTCTTCGGCCCGAGCACGCGGCTCGACATCGAGGCCGAGGTCGGGTACGTCGTCGGGACGCCCTCGCGGATGGGCGAGCCGGTGCCGCTCGACGCGTTCGCCGACCACGTCTTCGGGGTCTGCCTCGTCAACGACTGGTCGGCGCGCGACCTGCAGGCATGGGAGTACGTCCCGCTCGGACCGTTCCTCGGCAAGTCCTTCGCGACCTTGGTCTCGGCCTGGGTGACGCCGCTGGCAGCGCTGCAGGCGGCCCGGGTCGCGCCACCCTCACGGGACCCCAGGCCGCTGCCCTACCTCGACGACACCGACGCCGAGCCGTGGGGACTCGACCTGCGACTCGAGGTGCGGCTCGGGCAGCAGCCGATCAGCACCCCGCCGTACTCCACGATGTACTGGACCGGCGCCCAGCAACTGGCCCATATGACGGTCAACGGGGCCTCGCTGCGCACCGGGGACCTGTTCGCCTCCGGCACCGTCAGTGGCCCGGAGCCGGGCGAGTGGGGGTCACTCATCGAGCTCACCCGCGGCGAGGGCCCCTTCCTGGCCGACGGCGACGAGGTGGTCATCGCGGCCACCGCGCCGGGCGTCGACGGCACCACCATCGCGCTCGGTGAGGTGCGGGGCCGGATCGTCGGCTGACGCCGGGCTCCGAAGGCGGCATGATCGGCGGCATGGAGTGGACCTTCGACGGGCCGGTCATCGAATGGCGCGGCCCCGCGCCGTACCTCTTCGTGCCGATCCCCGAGGAGGAGAGCGACGAGATCCGCGACGAGGCCCGCGCGCTGGTCTACTGGGGTCAGGTGCCGGTGGTCGCCACGATCGGCGACACCGAGTTCACCACCGCGCTCTTCCCGAAGGACGGCCGCTACCTGCTGCCGGTCAAGGTCGCGGTGCAGCGCTCCGAGGCGATAGGCGAGGGAGCCGAGGTCACCGCGACCCTGCGGATCAGGGGACTCGGCTGAGCTACTGAGTAGTAGCAAGTAGTACCGTGCGAGAAGAGCACGCACCCATGGAGGCCCCCATGCTCAAGCTCCCCGCCAGTCGCCCGTCGATCCGCGCTCGCGTGGACGAACTGACGCGCGGTCGCGCCCTCGACCGCTCCAAGGCCCTGGTCCGCTGGGGCATCACCCAGGCGATCCCGCGCACCGTCTTCCGTACGGCGGCCCGCCGCGGCGACCTGCAGGGGCGCCTCATCGGTACGGCGCTGCAGGGCCACACGTTCGACCTGGTGCCGCTCTTCGAGGAGCTGTGGGCTGCCGGGCCCGTGCACAAGGGCGGCTTCAGCTACCTCACCGGCCGCCACGAGGTGGTGCACGAGGTGCTCTCCGGCAACGACTTCCGCACGGGCATCCCCTCGGCGGTCAACCCCGTGATGCAGCGGCTGGTCGACTGGTCCTCCCTCGACGTCTTCTCCCCGGTGACGCCGCCGTCGCTCCTGGTGAGCGAGCCGCCCGACCACACCCGCTATCGCAAGCTCGTCACCCGGGTCTTCACCGTGCGCGCGGTGGAGCAGCTGCGCACCCGCACCGAGGAGATCGCGGCCGAGCTGCTCGACCGGCTGGCGGCCCAGGCCCCCGGGCCGGTCGACCTGGTGGCGTCGTACTGCGGCCTGCTTCCGGTCACGGTGATCTCCGAGATCCTCGGCGTCCTGCCCGAGGACCGCGAACTCGTCCTCGAGCTGGGTGCCGGTGCCGCGGCCAGCCTCGATCTCGGGTTGAGCTGGCGACAGTTCCAGTCGGTGGAGGCCTCGCTCGTCCAGTTCCAGGAATGGCTGCGGGGTCACCTCGCCTACGTGCGCGCGAACCCGGGCGACAACCTGCTCAGTCAGCTGGTCCGCGCGACCGAGGACGGCGTCGGGCTCTCCGAGGCCGAGCTCGGCGCGACGGCCGGCCTCGTGCTCGCGGCCGGCTTCGAGACGACGGTCAACCTGTTGAGCAACGGCATCGCCCTGCTCGCCGACCACCCCGACCAGCTCGACCTCGTGCGATCGGAGCCCGAGCGCTGGGCCAACGCCGTCGAGGAGGTCCTCCGCATCGACCCGCCCGTGCTGCTGACCGGGCGCGTGGTGGCCCGCGACACCGAGCTGCGCGGCGTCCGACTGCCCCAGAGCTCCGTGGTCACCGTCGTCCTGGCGGCAGCGAACCGCGATCCCGACGTCTTCGAGAACCCGCACACCTTCGATGTCACCCGCGCCAACGCCCGCGAGCACATGTCGTTCTCCTCCGGACGGCACTACTGCCTCGGCGCCGCGCTCGCGCGGATGGAGGGGGAGGTCGGGCTGCGGATGCTCTTCGAGCGCTTCCCCGACCTGAAGCTGAGGCCGGGCGCGGTGCGTCGCCCGACCCGCATCCTCCGCGGCTACGAGACGCTGCCCGCGACGCTCGGCTGACCGTCGCGGGGCCCCTCGGGGCTCAGCCCCGGGGGCGCCAGCGCTTCCACAGCGCGGTCGCCTCGGCGCGGACCTTCCCGTCGTACTCGAGCCAGACCCGCGCGGTGATCTCCGGTTCGCTGGCGTGCTCGATGCTCGCGTGCAACGTGACCGGCTCGTGCAGCGGCGCGGGGCGCCGGTAGTGGACGTCGAGGCCCGCGGTGACGTGCGGCAGCGCCGCGCCTGGCAGCGCACCCCAACCACTCTCGTACGCCGCGTGCGTGACCGCTGCGGCGCTGTGGCAGTCGAGCAGCGTGGCGATGATGCCGCCGTTGAGGAAGCCGAGGCCGTTGTCGTGCTCGGGCCACGGGACGAAGCTGGCCGTGATCGAGCCGTCCGCGCCCAGGTAGCTCTTCAGCTGCAGGCCCCGCTCGTTCGCCGGACCGCAGCCGAAGCACGGCAGGTCGGGGAAGTAGCGGTCCTGCAGGGCATCGGTGCTAACGCTCACGCCGCGAGCCTAGCGAGGGGAAGGCCGGCGACCTCTGCCTGGCCGGGCGAAGCCGATCGAGGGTGGCCGCAACGGTGGCTGCGTAGCGGTCGGCGCCGGCGGCGCCGGGGTGGATCCCGTCGCTGTCGAGCTCGGCCAGGTGTCCCGCGATCGCGCTGTGCCAGTCGACGACCCTGCTGTGCGGATCGTGCGCGACGTACCTCGCCAACTGGGCGTTGACCCCCGCCTCCCACGGACGCTGCTCGAAGACGTTGACGAAGACGAGCTCGTGGTCCGGACCGGCGGCGCGCCGGATCGCCGCCAGCGTGCCGTCGCCGAGGACGCCGTTGGTGCCCAACCCGACCAGGACCACCGGCCGCAGCTGGTGGGCGTGGCGCAGCGCGGCCACGATGCCCGGCCCGCTGGTGGCCTGCCGCGAGACGACGGCGTCGATCGCGATGCCGGGGAACCTGTGGAGCAGCGCCGGCGCGGAGGCAAGCATCACCGAGTCGCCGATCGCGTCGATGTCACAGCCCCGGGGCGCGTGGTCCCAGGGGTGCGCCGCCGGTCTGGGGATGGGCGCGTCCCGACGGTCCCGGTGATCGGCCGGCAGGCGGGGCGGACGATCGGCGCGAGTTCGCGGGTCGGGGCCCGTGTCGAACTCGGCCTGCGCGATCGCGCGCTGGCCGGCCTCGATCTGCGACTGCAGCGCCGTCGTCGCCGGGGCGCGGGTCGCTGCCGAGAAGGTCATGATGCTGGTGCCGGCGACGGCGCACGCGGCGGCCGAGGCCACCCACGGCCGCCTCGGGCCGAAGATGTGCAGCTGGTGCCACACCGCCCGGGCATAGCCACGCACGCCGAGGCGCATGATCGGCGCCTCCACCAGTGCGTACGACGCGGCGGCCGCCGCTGCGGTCATCACGATGGCCAGAGCTCCGAGGGTCGTCGGGTGCTTCAGGGCGATCGCCGGGGAGGCGTCGCGGAGCACGACGAGGAGCGGCCAGTGCCACAGGTAGAGCCCGTAGGAGCGTACGCCGATCGCGGCGAGCGGCCGGGCACCGAGAGTACGGCGCAACAGGCCGCTGTCGCGCCGGCCGAGCTCGATCAACAGCAACGTCAGGCCCACCGCGGAGGGCAGCCCGACGACGTACGTGCCGGTGTCGCTGCCCCACATCACCCGGAAGCAGACGAGCAAAGCCGCCAGGGCGACCCCTGCGGCGGCGCCGAGTCGCAGCCGTCCGAGCGGCTCCGGCTCGCGGCCCTCGACGGCGATCGCCAGGGTCGCGCCGGCGAGCAGGCCGAAGGCGTGCGTGTCCGACCCGTAGTAGGCCCGCCCGACGTGACCGAGGATCGCCAGCACCATCATCGCGGTCGCGGAGGCGGTCGCGGCCACTCCGACGACGGCACACCGAGTACGCCGCCGGCGCGTGATGCGCGTCAGTAGGAGCAGAACCAGTGGCCACAGCAGGTAGAACTGCTCCTCGACCGCCAGCGACCACAGGTGTTGGAAGACCGGTGGCGACGACTCGGTGAAGTAGGAGTTGCCGGCGGCGATCAGGTGCCAGTTCGTCACGAACCCGAACGCCGCGGCGACCTGGCCGCCGAACCCGACGGCGGCATCCCCACCGGAGAGGCACAGCACGGTGCCGACCAGGAGCACCAGGAGCACCAGCGCGGGCAGGAGCCGGAGCGCCCGGCGCTCCCAGAAGCCGGCGAGGCCCGCGAGTCCCCTGAGTCCCCTGGGTCCACTGCGACGAAGCAGCCCCGAGGTGATCAGGAAGCCGCTGAGCACGAAGAAGACGTCGACGCCGGCGAAGCCGCCGGGTGCAAGCGACGGGAAGGCATGGAAGGCGATGACACCGAGGACCGCGACGGCCCTGATCCCATCGAGAACGGGCGACCGAGATGTCGTGAAGGAGCGCATGACCGCACCATCATGAGCGGCACTCGGGGCTGATCCTGAAACCCCGGGCGGCGAGTTGGTGATCGGCTAGTGACTCTGCGAGATGTTCACCGTCCAGACGGTTTCAGGCCGCAGGACGGACCGGAGTCCTCCCCTCAGCTCGTGGGCAGCACGTATCCGGCGTACTTCTCGCGCAGCGTCTTCTTGGAGAACTTCCCGACCGATGTCTTCGGCACCTCGTCGATGAAGACCACGTCGTCGGGGACCTGCCACTTGCCGAGCCGCTCGCCGAGGAAGCCCACCAGCTCCTCCTTGGTCAGCGTCTGCCCCTCGCGCACGACGGCGAAGGCCAGCGGCCGCTCGCCCCACTTGGGGTGCGGCATCGCGACGACCGCGGCCTCGGCGACGGCCGGATGGGCCATGATGGCGTTCTCCACGGCGACCGAGCTGATCCACTCCCCGCCCGACTTCACCAGGTCCTTGGTGCGGTCGACGATCTTCAGGTAGCCCAGCGGCGTCACCGCGGCGACGTCACCGGTGCGCAGCCACCCGTCGGGGCTGAACTGCTCGCCCGGCTCGTCGGTCCGGTAGTACTGCCGCGCGATCCAGGGACCGCGGACCTCCAGCTCGCCGGAGGTCTCGCCGTCCCACGGCAGCTCCGCGCGGGTGGTCGGGTCGACGATGCGCCACTCCACGCCGGGCGCCATGAAGCCGGCCGTGGCCCGCACCTCGATCTGCTCGGCCTCGCTCATCGCTTCCACCTCGGCGCGCGGGGCGCAGACGCTGCCCAGCGGGGACATCTCCGTCATCCCCCAGGCCTGCGTGATCGGGAGGCCGATCGCGTCTCGCCAGGTCTCGCTCAGCGACACCGGCACCGCAGACCCGCCGCAGATCACCGTCCGCAACGCGGAGAGGTCGCGGCCCTCGAGCAGCGGCGCGACGCCCATCCAGATCGTCGGTACGCCGGCCGCGACCGTCACCCGCTCGGCCTCCATCATGTCGACCAGCGCGGCGGGCTGAAGGTTCGGACCGGGCAGCACCAGGCTCGCGCCGCCCATCAGCGGACTGTGCGCGAAACCCCAGCCGTTGGCGTGGAAGAAGGGCACGACGGGGAGGATCCGGTCGCTGTCGGTGAGACCGAAGTTGCTGCTCGACAGCGAGCTGAGCGCGTGCAGCCAGTTGGACCGGTGGGTGTAGACCACGCCCTTGGGGTTGCCGGTCGTGCCGGAGGTGTAGCAGATGCCCGCGGCCTGGTGCTCGTCGGTGATCCGGCCCTCGAGGTCGCTCTCGGTCTCGCCGACCACGTCGCTGTAGAGCACGACCCGCGGGTCGTCGGGCAGGGGCGTCGGCGCGCCGTCGTCCATCACGACCACGTGCCGCAGCGTCGTCAGCTGAGGCAGCAGCGGCGCGAGCAGGCCCAGGATCGAGCGATCGACGAAGACCGCTTCGTCCTCGGCGTGGTTGAACGTGTAGACCAGCTGGTCGGGGAAGTAGCGGATGTTGCCGGTGTGCAGCACCCGCCCGCTGCAGGCGATCGAGTAGTAGAGCGCGAGGTGGCGGAAGGTGTTCCACGCGAAGCTGGCCACTCGGCCGTCGGCGCTGATGCCCAGGGCGTCCAGGGCGGCCGCCTGGCGCCGTACCTCGGTGGCGAGGTCGGCGTACGTCGCTCGCTCGGTGCCCGTGGCGGTCATCGTCACCACCTCGCGGGTCGGCCACAGGCGCTCGGCGCGGTCGAGGATCGAGGTGATCGTCAGGGGTGCGTCCTGCATCAGTCCCAGCATGGGAGACATCCTCTCGGTACGTGGTCTGCGTCACAAGGGTTCAGGCATCGAGGACGAGTGGCCCGCCGTTCTCGCTCGCGCGCGAGACGCAGAGCATCATGTGACCGTCGCGCTCGTACGGCGCCAGCACGTGGTCGTGATGCTCCACCGTGCCCTCCAGGACCCGCACCTTGCAGGTGCCGCAGAACCCCTGCTGACAGGAGTACGCCTGGGCGGGCAGCACCCGCCGTACGGCGGTCAGGGCCGACTCGTCCGCGGCCACGTCGACGGTCAGGCCAGAGCGCTCGAGGCGGAGGGAGAACGGCCGGCCGGCGCGCACCGGCGGCGGGCTGAACCGCTCGTAGTGCAGCGAGTCGACCTGGGGTGCCGGCATGACGGCGCGCAGCGCGTCGATCATCGGCATCGGCCCGCAGGTGAAGAGCATCGCGCCCGGCGGAGCCAGGTCGAGGATCGAGGTCGGATCCGGGACGCCGAGCTCGTCGTCGGGCCAGATGTGCACCCGATCGGAATGGGCGGCGGCGATCGCGGAGATCTCGCCCAGGAACGGCATCGACGCGCGGGTCCGGCCGGTGTAGACGAGCCGCCACGGCACACGGTCGAGACGTGCGGTGCGGCGCAGCATCGGCAGGATCGGGGTGATCCCGATGCCGCCCGCCACGAAGAGGTAACCGGCCGGCGAGTCGATGAAAGGGAACGCGTTGCGCGGCCCCTTGAGCGTCACCCGGTCCCCGGCCCGCAGGGAGTGCATCTCCAGTGAGCCGCCGGCGCCA
>Ga0131853_10005095_pt1 | contig 23657 bp, 24 predicted proteins | sample TergutLab28metaG_FD_92764 | JGI IMG/M metagenome (GOLD analysis project Ga0131853, IMG submission 92764) | Labiotermes labralis P1 segment gut microbial communities from Petit-Saut dam, French Guiana - Lab288 P1 (version 2) (version 2) | ecosystem: Host-associated > Arthropoda: Insects >...
AGCGTGACCGCGACCGTGACCGCTTGCCAGTAAACCCACCAAACCCAAGCATCACCAAAACAGCCAACAGTGCAACCGCCCAAGTGGGAGACATCATCAACTACACCATCACAGTCACCAATGCAGATGAAGACAATGCGGTATATGAATTTGTAGTCGTTGACATGATAGACTTACGCTTTGTGCAGTTTATGTCAGCAAACTTTACGGTAAGTGCCGCCAATGCCACACACACATTTAACACATCCACAGGTGAGCTACGTGTCTATCTCCCCGAAATAGGCGCAGGCGAAACGATAACAATCACAGTGAGTGTAATGGTGCTACAAGCCGCACTGGGCGGCAATGTAGTCAACATTGCAGTGCTTTATGGCCCTCCAGAAGATGATGAAAATGGCAATAGACGCCGCCCAGAAATAGACCGCGATAGGGAGAGCGTAACTATTCCGGCACCACCAACCCAGCCAACAAACCCAACCAATCCTACAGATTCAACAGATCCATGGCTACCAACCGACCCAACGGATACTACGCCAACGGAGTCAACCCCACCAAGTGAGGATCCCACCCCATCTACAGACGACAGCACTCCCCCCACCACAGTAGACCCAGTTGAACCAGGTACACCGCCAACCAATACCCCACAACCAACCGACCCCGCACCGCCCACTCCACCACAAACCCCAAGTGAAGACCCCGACTTACGCGAGCAATTCCCCGACGGCGGCGGCGATAACCCCGACATCCCACCACTACCCACAGTACCAGGCAATGACCTGACACTATCCGAGGACGGTCTATTCTGGATAGAACTAGACGAAAACGGCGTCCCCCTAGGTGCATGGCACTGGGATGACGATGAAGGCACTTGGATTTTCGACCCGGAAGTACCGCTCGGTGCGTTCACCCCAGCCGCGGCACTTGCAGAAATGCCGCAAACTGGGCTAGTCGGCTTTATGGAATGCAGAGGAATGATGTTTAGCGTCATACTCGCAATAGTAGTCACTTCATTTGTTGCAATAAAGCAAGAGTTAAAAATCAGAGCCCGCATTACACGGCGATAAAAAGGAGCTATAGTATGATTCCTCCCGATAATCAGCTAAGTCAGACAATCGTTGATACAAGAAAAAAACAAGGATTGACCCAAACCCAGCTATCCCAAAAAACGGGTATAGCCCAATGCGACATCAGCCGCATTGAAACAGGTCAGGCAAATCCATCGGTCAAAACGCTAAAACGTTTAGCTGAAGGCATGGGCATGACCTTAATGGTAGACCTTATACCGGCAGGATAGCAATCACCAGAAATAATTGAAAAATCTCCGTCATTGTAGGTTTCATTTGTAATCCTTATGACGGAGTTTTTTTATTGCATAGGACAATTGTAATCAACCACCAATCCATGTAAAATAATCAAAATACCACCACGTAACACACTCCAGAAAGGAAAGTGCCAATGAAAACCCTAGTACTCGCCGAAAAACCATCAGTAGGCAAAGATATCGCACGTGTTCTAAACTGCAAAGCAAACGCAAATGGTTGCATCGAAGGCCCGCAATACGTCATCACATGGGCATTAGGGCACCTAGTCACCCTGGCCGACCCCGAAGAATACGATAAAGCCTACAAAACATGGAATATAGACCACCTGCCAATGATGCCCCAAGAATTGCGATTAACGGTCATTCCCCAAACGGCAAGGCAGTACAAAACAGTAAAAGACTTACTGCACCGCAAAGACATTGGCACAATCATCATCGCCACCGATGCAGGCCGCGAAGGCGAACTGGTGGCGCGTTGGATTATCGAAAAAGCAAAATGTAAAAAACCAATAAAACGCCTATGGATTTCATCTGTCACAGATAAAGCAATAAAGGAAGGGTTTCAAAATTTAAAAGATGGCAAGCAGTATCAAAACCTATGCGACTCCGCAAAAGCACGTGCCGAAGCAGACTGGCTGGTGGGTATAAATGCAACCCGTTGCTTAACCACAAAATTTAACAGCCCACTATCCTGCGGGCGGGTTCAAACGCCAACCCTCGCAATCATTGCCAAACGGGAAGAGGAAATTCGTAAATTCATCCCACAGCCTTATTATGGGCTGAATGCCGCCACAGATTCTTTCCGTCTCACATGGACAGATGTAAAAACGGGCAGCACACGCAGTTTCGACAAATCCAAAATAGAAGGCATCCTTTCAAAAATTGCAAATATAAAAGAAGGAACGGCCACCGATGTTTCAAAAACAATCAAAAAGAAGCACCCGCCCAAGCTATATGACCTGACTGAGTTGCAGCGCGATGCCAATAAACGCTTCGGTTATTCCCCAAAAGAAACCCTATCCATCATGCAGCGTCTTTATGAAGAACATAAGGTGCTAACCTATCCACGCACCGATTCGCGCTACCTCTCCAGCGATATTGTACCAACCCTGCCCGAACGGATAAGGGCATGTAACGTACCGCCATATTCAAAATTAGCCCAGCCTATATTAAAAAGCCCTATTAAAACAAACGCCAACTTCGTAGACAACGCAAAAGTAAGCGACCACCACGCAATCATCCCCACCGAGCAAAAGCCCGACATCCGCGCATTAAACGACCGCGAACGGAAAATTTACGACCTGGTCATCACACGTTTTTTATCCGTATTTTACCCGCCATACGAATACGAGCAGCTTTCTGTAAAAATAAAAATTGGTACGGAAGCATTCACCGCCACAGGACGCTCTGTTATTTCCCAGGGATATCAAGCCGTATACCACGACGCCGATGACGATGACAACGACCAGCAAGCCCTACCCAGCATAAAACGCGGCGATAAAATCCAAATCAAAAATATAAAACTCACCGAGGGACGCACCACTCCACCGCCGCCGTTTAATGAGGCAACACTGCTGTCCGCAATGGAATCCCCAGCAAAATACATGGAAACCAAAGACCGCACACTAGCCGATACCCTAGAAAAAACAGGTGGCCTAGGCACCGTAGCCACCCGCGCCGATATCATCGAAAAGCTATACGACAACTTCCTCGTTGAAAAAAAGGGCAAGGACTTATTTTCTACATCAAAAGGGCGGCAACTGCTAACCCTTGTCCCGCAAGAACTGCGTTCGCCTGAACTCACAGGCACATGGGAGCAAAAACTATCCAGCATAGCCGCAGGCAAAATGAACAAAAATGATTTCCTAAAAAACATCAGAAGCTACACTGCCGAGCTAATCAAAGAAATAAAATCCAGCACCCAAGTATTTCGTCACGACAATTTAAGCACCACCAAATGCCCCAATTGCGGAATGCTAATGCTGCAAGTCATGGGCAAAAAAGGCGAGATGTTAGTCTGCCAAGACCGCGAATGCAACGAACGCATAAACATCTCCATGTCCATACGTTCTAAATGTCCCAACTGCTATAAATGGCTAAAAATAGTAGGCGAAGGCGAAAAGCGCAAAGTGCAATGCACATGCGGCCACAGCGAAAATTACGCCACATTTGAAAAGCGCAAAAAAGAAACGATGTCCAAAAAAGACGTGCAAGCGTATTTGGACAAAATGGGCAAAGACAACAAGGACGACAAGCCAAATAATCCCTTTGGAATGCTAAAAGGCTTAAAATTTGAAAAGTAAGGGGTTCAGAACATGAAAATTGAAACATTCAGCAACAACCAAATGGGGCAAAATATATACCTCTACCACGATGGAAACGCAGGTGTAATCATAGACGCAGGATGCAGCGATACCGATATTGATGCCATAAAATCCTTTTTAGCCGAAAACGATATCACCGTAAGAGCCATACTATTAACCCACGGCCATTTCGACCATATATCTGGCTTAGATGCACTAAAAAAATTAACATCGGCCCAAGTCCTTTGCCACGAAGCAGAAAAACAAATGCTGGAAACGCCAGAATTAAATCTGTCGGTGATGATAAATCAAAAGATATCCGTCACCGCCACCAGATTTTTTGAAGATGGAAACGCTTTCATAATCGGTGACACAATGTTAAAAGTATTGCATACCCCAGGTCACACCAACGGCGGCATATGCTATTACGACGAAAAAGATGGCAACCTATTCACCGGTGACACCCTTTTTAAAGAAAGCATAGGCCGCACCGATTTTCCTGGCGGCAACCATTCCATGTTGATCACCAGCATTCATGAAAAAATAATCACTTTGCCAGGGCATGTAAATATATACCCTGGCCATGGGCAAAGCAGTACCATTGCTCATGAGACAAAGCATAATTCGTTTTTGACATAAACAAATTTAAAAATCTCGTTGTTTTGCACTTGATGCAAAATAACGAGATTTTTTATTGCCTGCAATTCACTCAGCCAGCTTAAAATTTTTTAATATGCGTGTGAGAATGTGTATGTTGATGCAAATACTTTTCCTTAGTAGCCATACCCCCCCTAATATGCCGCTCCGACTTATTGACTTCCAGCACACGACGTGCTTCACCTGCCAGGTTAGGGTTTATCTTGGTTAATCTTTCAGTTACATCCTTATGTACAGTAGACTTACTAATTCCAAATTTCTTAGCCGTTTCTCTCACAGTTGCATTTGAATTGATAATGAAATTGGCTACTTCCACAGCCCTTTCTTCGATATAGGTTTTCAAGTTGTGATCCTCCTGAAACACATGGTTGGATAAATATATGTGAGAGAGAGGAGGGGTAGAACCATTTTTGTGTATGTGTATGAATGGGTGGTAAAAAAGCACTCATTTGTCAGCCAGTTTGTTACACTGCCTAACAAAAGAGTGCTTTTAAAATACATAACGAATCCGACAATCTACACAAGCTCACTATCCTTAATATTCTGCAAGCTGATTTTTAAACATTCAAAAGGGTCTTTACCATAACATTCGTCTTGGTCTACTATCAGATATTCGACATTGGCGGCTTTGGCGGCTTCAAATATGGCTGGCCAGTTTAGGTTGCCGTTTATGACTTCGCACATGGTTTGACGGCCATCGAAAATGACCATGTCTTTTACTTGAAGCAAGTGTATACGGTTAGCCAATCTGTTTATCCAAAAAACAGGGTCGCCGCCGCCTGCTTGTACCCAGAATGTGTCCAGGTTGAATTCTACATCAACAAATTTTTCTGCAATATAGTCTAACGCGACTTGCTCGTCAAATTTCATGAATTCATAATTGTGGTTGTGGTACATGAGTTGCAAGCCCGCTTCTTTGAGTGCGCGGGACGCGGGGATATAGTCTGTCATAAAGCCACGCAAACCAAATTTTGTACGGGGGTATCTTTCGGGCAGCGCACCAATTCCAACGTACTTTGTTGTCATTGTTTTATGCTCTTCTATGACCAGCTCGGTGTCTTTAATGATGCGCTCATGGTCAAAATGTGTGCCCGCAATTTCTAAGCCGTATGCTTTGCATGTTTCCGCAATTTCGGCCGCAATAATTTCTGGGTTAATGCCCGAAACCAGTACGGCTTCATAACCCATGTTGGATATTTTTTTTATTGTGTTTGCAAAATCGCGATTGGTTTGGGTAAATTCGCGTACCGTGTTTAGCTGCGCTCCAATTTTCATAATAAAAGAGCCTCCTTTAGCTATCTTCCCAGTTATGGTAGACGTCTTGCACATCATCATCGTCGTCTAATAAGTCCAGCATCTTATTCATGCCTTTTAAATCTTCTGGTGCGCTTAAATGGGCATATGTTTGCGGAATCATTGTCACTTCGGCAGAAATCATAGGAACTTTAGCATTTTCCAACGCTTCGCGTACTGCCGAAAACTCAGCCACAGTGGTTAAAATTTCATAGCCACCCTCTTGGGTGATAAAATCATCGGCACCTGCGTCGGCTGTTAAAAGCATTAATGCTTCCTCATCCAACCCGCAGTCTGTTTCCACCATGATTTGCCCGACCTCGTTAAACATGAAAGACACACAACCTTGCGCCCCTAAACTTCCGCCGCCTTTAGTGAATGCATGACGCACATTGGCGGCCGTACGCGTACGGTTGTCGGTGAGTACCTTCACGATGACCGCAACCCCAGCAGGCCCATATCCTTCATAAGTAGCCGATTCATAGTTTACTGAATCGCTGTCGCCGGCGGCCTTTTTCAAGTTGCGCTCTATGGTATCATTTGACATGTTTTCAGATTTACACTTTGCAATAACATCTTTCAATTGAATATTGCTGGCAGGGTCGGCACCACCGCCATGTTTGATAGCCATGGCTAGCTCACGCCCCAGCCGCGTAAATACTCTGGCTTTAGCTGCGTCGTTCTTTGCTTTCCGATGCTTTATATTTGCAAATTTAGAATGCCCAGCCATAAATCAACCTCTTTCAACAGCCATATATAAAGCGCATTCTACACGCTTTCTCTGTAAATCGCAACTAATTTTGTCGGGTTTTAAAATGCTGCCGTGCGTGTGATGCGCTGTTGCCATACAACCGCCGCTGCAATAGTATTTTGCCCAGCAATCGATACATTCAGGTTTGGCAAAAACATGACATTTTGAAAATGACTCAATTAAATTTGTGTTTAAAATGCCTGTGTCTAAATCACCTAACTTGAATTTTTCATCGGTCACAAATTGATGGCATGGGTATAGTTGTCCACTGGGCGTTACCGCTAAATATTCTGACCCCGCACCACAGCCTGTCACGCGTTTTGCCAAACATGGCCCGCCCTCTAAGTCTATTTCAAAATGAAAAAAATGTACGCCTTGTCCTTGTCTTTCACGTTCAATTAGTGCCTGTGCAAGTTTTTCATACTCTGCGAACAAAGTCGGTAAATCTGCTTCGCGAAGGGAATAATCTGCATCGTCAGGCGCGACAACAGGCTCTATTGAAATCTGCTTAAACCCGCAATCTGCCAAATGTAAAACATCGGCGGCAAAATCCAAATTATGTCGTGTGTAAGTGCCGCGTACATAGTATCTTTCCTGCCTGCGAGATTCTGCCAGTTTTAGTATTTTAGGAAAGATATTATCATAGCTACCGCCGCTGCTATGCATCATGCGCATCCGGTCGTTTACTGCCGGACGGCCATCAAGGCTTACCACTACATTGTCCATGTTTTCGTTTATGTATTTATTTGCATCATCCGTTAATAAAGTGCCGTTGGTTGTTAATGTAAAACGGAACTTTTTGCCTGTCTCCACTTCACGTTGTCTGCCATATGTCACCAGTTGCTTGACCACATCAAAATTAAGCATGGGTTCGCCGCCAAAAAAATCAACTTCTAAATTGCGGCGTTTACCTGAATTGGCAATTAAAAAATCCAGTGCTTTTTTTCCTACTTCCAGTGACATCATTCCTCTGTCCATCGTGTCAGCATGGTAAGTGCCGTCACCAGCAAAACAATACCCACAACGCAAATTGCATTCATGGGCCATATGCAGGCAAAGTGCTTTTACCACAGGATGGCGGTTTTCCATATGCTTATGCACTTGGGGGTTGTCCACTGTGAAAAGCTGGTTGTCTTTAATTAATGTTAAAATATCGTGCTGGATGGATGGTTCAACAAATAAATCGCTTGGTAAGTCACTAAAAGAACCCCCAGTGTTTTGCATCGCTTTCAAAACGCTGAGGGTCGCGTCATCTACTTCGTGAATAGCACCGCTACCCACGTCTAACACCACATTACGCGACCCAATTGTAAAGCAATGAATCATAGTGAATTTAACAACACTTTTTGTGACGGCGCAGATGTACGCAGTGGGGAAGTATTTTTACCCTGTTCACAATTTTGGTTAGCCACTGTGCAAGAAGTTTTGCAGGCCGATTGACATGATGTTTGGCATTCGCCGCAACCCATTGCTTCTACTTTGCTGTTGTTTAAATTACCTGCAAATACGGTTTTAATATGTGACATTTTTATTCGTCCCTTCAAGATTTTTATTGTAACCTATTGTAATTTTTCAATTAAATCAGCAATGACTCTATCCGCATCGTCATACGGTACTTGGCATGTGCCCACCTGCTTATGCCCGCCGCCGCCATAGCGCAACAGAACAGAACCAACGTCAACGGACGCTGTGCGGTTTAATATACTATATCCCACTGCAATGGCGCAATTTTCTTTGTTTTTTCCGTCAACCACCCACATGGAAATATTTTGTTTTTGATACAGGCTGTAAATATAAAAGCGATTGCCAGCATGGATGGTTTCAACGCCTCTTAAATCAGAGACAATGACATTACCTTCAATTTTTGTGCGTTCTTCAAGCATTTTTTTGAATAGTGCGGTTTGCTCGTGGTATAAATCAACGCGTTCTTTCACGTCAGGCAGTGCTAAAATTTCTTCAATGGACATGGTGCGGCAATTTTCAATCAATTTTTCCATTAGTTGATAATTGCTGATGCGGAAGTCGCGAAAACGCCCAAGCCCTGTGCGTGGGTCTGTTAAAAACCCAAGCAGAACCCAGCCTTGTGGGTTTAAAATGTCTTCTGCCTCAAGTTTTCCTGCATCCACGCGGTCTACTTGTTCCAGCATACTCTCAAATTTTGTAAGGTCGTATCGGTCTTTAAAGTATTCATAAATAACCCTTGCCGCGCTGTCTAGCTTGCGCAATGAGCCTACAAACCCTTCGGGTTTTCCTATTCTTTCCCATTCGCTGGTATGGTGGTCAAACCACATGCCGCAACCTGGTACATAAGGTACATTGGCCAGAATATCATTGGCTGTTACCCTGACGTTGCCATCTTGCAAATCTTTTGGATGAACAAATTTCCAACGTCCTATCATTCCAATTTCCCTTAAAATTACGGCACATGCTAAGCCGTCAAAATCTGAGCGTGTGAGTAAATCCATGGTTATCCCTCCCTATAATTTGTATAAACCAACCCGTACCAGTCCATATTTGGCAAGCTGGTTGTCAGGGTCAGATTCTAATGCTTTTTCAAACATTTGCTTGGCTTTTGAATACTGCATTTTGTTAAAATGACGTATGCCGCGATTGTAGTAAATTTGTGACCTAAACTCATGGTTTCGCCACTGCATGTAGATATGTGCGACACCGCCAGCGCATATAACCGCACCGGCAATGGCTCCAACCACACTGCCTGCAATGATACTAAGCAACGCAATGACTATACCAACAATGCCCACCCACACCTTGATACTTACTGACTCTTCTTCCATTTTTTTGTGCTTGGAAACATTTTCAGCATAATTGTCAAGAAAATTGGGTGTTCGTTTTTTTTGCATTTCGTCATAATTGGACGGGCGTGACCGTGAAGGTGGTATAGGCACGTCTTTTTTGATTGTTTTATATTCAGAAATGGCACCTTGGTATAGCTTGAAAAGTATACTAATGACTGTTTTTAGGTTTTGCCCCTTTGCCGAGCGTACTTTTCGCGATATCTTTAGTAGATAATAACGTTGTTCTTCGTATGTGTCTAGTGGAGAAATGACAATTCTATTGGCATTTGTCTGGTAAAAGATGTCGGTGCGCATGATATAACCATCTGTGTCGGTGACTTCCATGGATTTTTCGTTTACTGTGTCTTCATCTAAAGGAATATTGAAGCGAATATACCAATATACAGTGTCCAAATCGCCTGATAGGTCAACTTTAACTTTGTTTTTTAAACCAGGTATTGAAGTGGCGACGCGTATTTGGGGGTTGCTATGCTTATTCAATTCGCCACTCCTTATATTTTTGTTTGCGTGTTATTCTACCTCATTTACTTCATTTATACAATGGGCATGGTTTATTTGTATAAAATTTTTCTAAATCTGCCATAATTATTGTAGAGGAGTGATTTTAATGGACAAAAAACCTGGCCCAAATGATATAATGAAGTATGAAATTGCAGAAGAGCTTGGGCTGCTTGATAAAGTGAATGCCAGTGGGTGGAAAAGTCTGACTGCAAAAGAAAGCGGCCGCATTGGTGGAATTTTAGCGCGGCGGAAGAAAGTTGCGAAAGATGGAGGATGAAATATGGATGAATTAATATACAAAGGCTTTGCACGCATGTACGATGCGTTAATGGCGGACGCACCCTATGACGAGTGGGCTGCCTACATAGATAGTGTGTTCAAAAATCGGCTAAACATTCCTGAATGTGACCAGCCGTTGGTGCTGGATTTAGCCTGCGGCACTGGAAATATGACGCTTCGCTTAGCCAAAATGGGCTACGATATGATTGGCGTCGATGCGTCAGAAGACATGCTTGCGGAAGCACAGCGCAAGGCTTATGAAGCAGGGCAGCAAATTTTATTTTTGGCCCAAGACATGCGCAAGTTAGACCTATATGGCACGATAGATGCGGCGGTGAGTGTATTTGATGGATTAAACTACATTTTGACCGAAGAAGGCCTTCGCATGGCATTTGAACGCGTCAAACTTTTTTTAAACCCAGGTGGAATTTTCATTTTTGACATGAACACGGAATATAAATTTAAAGAACGCTTTGGCAGTCGCAGTTTTGAAGCTACGGTACCCAGCGGCGAAGCTTATACATGGGATAATATGTACCATGAAGAAAAGCGTATCAATGAATACAGGATGATGTTTTACTCTACAGAAGAAAAAGACTGCCAGCCTTTTGAAGAAATGCATTATCAGCGGGCGTATCCGATTATAGATGTATGTAATATGCTTTTTGAGGTAGGGTTTGAGACTGTTGCGGTGTATGATGGGTATAGCGACTGTGCGCCGGATGAGCATAGTACGCGGGTTACTTTTGTTGCTTCGGCATAAATGATAAAACAAAAAATTCAACTTCTTGCAAAATGCAAGAAGTTGAATATATTTTTAGAAAATAAAACGCATATGAATATTTACAAGTTACATAAAAACCACTGAACGTCTTCGCCATAATGCTTTTTCCCATGTGCTATTCTTTGCGCCAGTGAAGAAAAATGTATTTCAAGTCGATTGCCGCTGTCATCTAAAATGTATAACGAATCCCCTTCGGATGTATTCTTTTGCCATTCGCTGATATGATTTTCCTTTATCATTTTGGCAAACTGGTTATAATTTTCTTCTGGTATATTAAAAGCGATATGTGCATAATTTTCTGATGGGCTATATTTTTCATCTTGATTTAATGCAATCCACATCTCTCCTGCACAAAAATACGCAATGCGGTTTGACTTCATAATGGGCTTTAATTTTAATATGTCCTTATAAAAATCGAATGCGCTGTTGATGTTTTTTACAGAGATTGTGATGTGGTTTATACCGTTTATCATTTTAATGTCCTCCAGATTTATACATATTCATCTCTATTGATTGCATACTCTAGTCTATCTCTCATCAGACCGTCATGCCACATGGCGTTTAACTTTTCGGCTTCTTTTCTAAATCCCAATTTTGCCATAACCCTTTGTGTGGGAATATTTTCTTTGAAACAAGCAGTTGCAACCCTCACGCAGTTATCTTGTAAAAAAGCATGATCTAAAAGTCTTTTTGCCGCTTCTGTGATATAGCCTTTGTTTTGATACGCTGGCATAATAAACCAACCCATAGGGTCGGCAATCCTTCCTACTGGCGTGTCGGCGGCTATTGTATAACCAATACCTCCAATCATTTTGTCATTTTCCTTTAATGCCAGGCAAAAGCGGTATCCCATTTCTTTTGTGTTAAATTCGATCGCATTTTCTAAACTTTCTTGAGATTCCTTAATCGAATCTGTAACGTATCCAAAAGGGATGAAGAAATACATATTTTCTTTATCAGACATTATTTTGTGATAGTTGGTTAAATCCGATTCTTTGTAATATCGCATGATAAGTCTATCGCTTTCTAATGTAATCATGATATTCCTCCTGTATATTGCTGAAATTTTCTACTTGGTGGTCTCTGTTTTTATCTCATTCAAAAGTTCAAGAACGATTTCTTTTGAAATATGAGAAGCAACAACCACATTTTTATCAAAATGCTCTGCTCCGCTATGTGTTGCAGTATCAGTCAATGTTCTAATTGCAATAAACGGTATTTTGTTGACATAGCAACCATGGGCAATGCTTGCTGTTTCCATGTCAACAGTCAAAGGATTAAATAGCGCATGGATTGTATCTCGTCCATCATCTGTAATAAAACTTTCGCCTGTAACCATGCGTCCATAATATATTTTGTATTTTGATGGCAGGCGTTCTTTTATATTTTTTGATAGCCGTATCAAAGCATCATCTGACTTGAAAAATACCGACGGCATCCATGGATGGAAGTCTGTCAATATTCCTTCATGTACATCATGATGAGCGACTCCCTAGCGTGGCTATTTCTGAATTTTTTTTACATCAAGTTGCATGGTAATTGTTTTTCCAATCCCGCGCAGCCTCAGCGTCCAGTCAGATTTAACCTTTATTACCTTAAATCCAAGTCTCTCATAAAACCTTTTGGCATCGGGATTTTTGGAATAAACATCTAATACGCAAGATTCATAGGGTAAATTAGAACATAGATAATGAATGAGCTGAGTGCCAACACCTTTGCCTCTAAAATGCGAAGCTGCAGCCAAAAATTCAATTTCGACTGCGTTGCCTGAATATGTTTTCAGCTTCGTAAATGCGGAAGATATGGCTTTGTACATCATTTTAGCTTTGCGAGCGCCAAAAAGCCGTTCAAAAGATTCCTGCTTCATTTTGCCTGCTGCACGTGCTGAAGAATCGCTTAACCCCATAAATCCGATGACTTCATCGTTATATAAACAGGCATAGTTCATCTCGTTGTCAAATGATTCCTTGAACAACTCTTTTAATACCACTTTGTCCTTTGATATAACAGATAAAATATTGTAAAGACCCTCTGTACATATGGAAGCGGCGCAGTCAATTTGTTTTTCGCTCAACTCTGAAAGTTTACACACTTTATATTCCATATTTGAACCCTCATTTAATATAAATTTTCTTTCAGTCAAATTATCGCAGAAATGCTATTCATTTTCAATCCCAACAAAAAGAGGTGGCAATATTGAATTTCCTACAAACCATATGCATGGCTGTCTTACTATCTGCAACAAATACATATGAAATCCCCGCACTCATCCCCATAGACGCCGTACTCGTACTAGACGTAAGCAATTCTATGCGCACCGCCGACCCAAACAGGATTTCCCGCGATGCGATGAATATGTTTATCGACATGCTGGAAGATGACCGCGATAGGGTGGGGCTTGTTTCTTATGCGGGGTTGGTCGAATATAGCCGTCCACTGGTCGTGATAAATGGCACAGAAGACAGGGTTTCGTTAACCAATTCGATATACAATATGTACTATGCCTCGTGGACAGACCACGGCATTGGACTGCTTGAGGCTGTTCACATCATGGTCGATGATTTTGAATATGACCGCCAGCAAGTGATTATCTTTTTTACAGATGGAAATTTGAATGTAAACCCTTGGGGGGAGCGCACTGCACAGAACGCAAAAGATGACATCGCGCTTGCGCTTGAGACTGCACAGCAATATGGTTTTCCTGTTTATACGATAGGGTTAAATTTTGATGGCGCATTGGACAGGGCTTCTATTGATGAAATGGCTGATGCCACAGGGGGAATCGCCTTTGAAACCGCCAATGCTGAAGACCTCCCACAGATTATGGCAGCTATTTTTGCAATGATGCAGCCGTCTATATTGCTTGTGGCAGAAGAAGATTTGCAGGCCATCACAGAAATTGAAAAAACTCTGGTTGCAGAAGAAATTCCTGTTCAGCCAGAAATTTACGAACCAGAGATTTTTACATATGAAGAAATTTTAAATGAAGACTATCCACCCAACCGCATATGGTTGTTTTTTGCAATAATCGGCATTGCCGCCGGAATGATTGCTTATGTTAAGATACGCAACCCCAAAAGAGTGTTTACAGGCAAAATGCTTTTGGAAGTGGGCAATGGCCATACGCATAAACCCTTGCTCACGCGCAATCTGATAGAGTATGGCCGCCGCACCACGTTGCAGCGGTTAATTGGCGAAGAAGTAGACTCTGCACTGGCTATGGTCACTATCATTCCGCATCCCCAGGCACCGTCCCATTTGCCTCAACTGCTTATAAAATGTAAGCACCCGCAAGTGAAGTTTTTCAAAGACTTTATTGCGCAAGACACCGCGATTGGGCTAAGCCTGGGGGCGGAAGTGATGGTATCCTTCGAGGGTATTCAAGTGCGATTAAGATATGAAATCTAGTAATCCTCTATCGTCACGATATTATCGCAATATTCACAACTATATTTCCCCGAATCATCTTCCACCAAATGAAAAACATGTGGTACGGATTCTATAGACGTGACACAGCGTGGGTTTTTGCATATGAAAACATTGGTTACTTTTTCGGGGTGGGCCAGGTTTTTCTTGTCCACGACATGGTCGTTTTTGATGTAAATCACGGTGGCATTATGGTCAATGAGGCCTAAAACCTCAACGTCTACATTTTCAAAATTTTCTAGCTTGATAATATCCTTACGTCCATATTTTGTGCTGGTGACATTCATCAGCACCGCCACCGAGCCGCGCCCTGTGTCGATGTTTAAATGGTTAAGCACTTTTAACGCAAACCCCGCGCGAATATGGTCAATGACGATTCCGTTTGTGATACTATTGATTTCCATGAGCGATACCCCTTCCCAGCAGTGACATCAACAACGCCATCCGTACATACATACCACACTTCGCCTGCCTGAAATAAAATGCCCGTGGGTCTGTGTCAACGTCTGTAGAAATTTCATTGACCCTTGGCAGTGGATGTAAAATCATTAAATCTTTTTTGGCGTCCTTTAGTTTTGCCGCGTTTAAGATATACCTGTCTTTCAGGCGAATATAATCTTCTTCGTTAAAAAAACGCTCGCGTTGAACGCGTGTCATATACAACACATCCAGCTTAGGCAATGCCTCGCGCATGTCAGTCGTTTCTTCCAATGTCGCGTCCGAACGTGCAATTTCTTCCCATGCAAACTCAGGCAGCCTTAATTCGGACGGAGAGATGGCAATAAACTTGACCCCACTGTAACGGCTTAATGCAGAAATCAATGAATGCACTGTGCGTCCAAATTTTAAATCGCCGCAAACCCCAACTGTGATGCCTTTGAACTCGCCTTTTTCCAATTTAATGGTCAACAAATCTGTTAAAGTTTGCGTCGGGTGATGATGCCCACCGTCCCCTGCGTTAATCACAGGAATTTCCGACTGCCGCGCCGCAACCATCGCCGCGCCTTCCTTGGGGTGCCGCATCACCGCAATATCCGCATAACAGGCCACCGTCCGAATCGTATCGGCAATACTCTCGCCCTTAGATGCCGAACTGGATGTGGGCTCAGAAAACCCAATGACCTGCCCACCCAGCCGCAGCATCGCCGCCTCGAAACTCAACCGTGTGCGCGTGCTGGCCTCATAAAACAACGTGGCAAGCAGCTGACCTTTACAAACCTCGGTGTAGTCTTTTGGGTTTTTAATAATCTGCTCGGCCTTATCAAAAAGCCACTCCATTTCAGCCACCGAAAAATCTGATGGCGCAATTAAATGCCGTCCTTTTAAATCCAATTGAATGTCCTCCTTTTAAGTGAGTGCATAAAAAAATCTCCTAAAAAGGAGATTCATTTTTAAATTATAGAATACGTCTTGCGGTGACAAAGTTTCTGGTGTAATACGGGTCGCTCATGCTGTCAATGGTAACACCTATTGCACCCCAGGATGAATGAATAAAATCACCGCCGCCAATGTACATGCCAACATGACTGATACGCCCGCCTCCTGTTGCTGAAAAGAATACCAAATCACCACGTTCAAGCGCGTGTCTGTCAACATGCTCACCTTGACGCGCCATATCGCCGGAATGACGACTAACAGAAATACCAAAAGGTGCAAGAATATATGTCATAAAACCAGAACAATCAAAACCACCTGGGCTACTGCCGCCAAGTACATGCCTTGTGCCAATGTACCCCATCGCCAATTGAATAATTTCATCCGCAAGTCTACTGCTGCCGCCAACTCTGGCTCTAGGCAGGTCAACAAAGAATGGAAGGTTTACATTAAAACTTTGAATAAAAGCAGTATTTCCGGAAAATTGAATACCGTACCATCCATCAATCGCAGACGTCACTGTAAGCATTTCACCAAAAGAAGCCGAAGCAATAGGATGCCCGCCATGTTCGACAGGCATATTATAAATCCAAGCCGAAGCGTTTGTTACTGTCCCCGTAATCTCGGAAACACGCACCCACTCACGTGCAATATAAACAGATGTTGCGTCTTGTACATTGACGCGAAAAAAATCACCAGAAACATCGTGAATATCAACGGTTTGACCGCGCCCTACTTGAAACAGGCGATTGGTATCATTTATGTAGCCATACGCACGTACATTGACCACATCCCCCACAACTACACCGCGTGTAGCGGCGTAAACTGTGCTTGACATCGTTGCCAAAAGCACAAAGACAAACCCAATAACAGCAAGCCTCATTAGTACTTTGTTAAGCATTTTATAACCCCTCAACCTTGAAACGCTTCTTTTGTTTCTGGAATATTAACAAGTTATTACAAACGTGTCAAGAATTTTTTGGACATATGCTTAGAAAAAAGTCTTAAAATGTGATATACTTGGCATGAAATTGAAAAGGAGTGGAGCGTATGACAAAGCCAGAACTGTTGCTGACATTACTACCGCTTCAAGCCTTGCTTGAAAAAGGTGAAAGTGAAAAGGCACTGGAAATACTTACAGAAGTCATTGAAGAAGTCAGAACTAAGCCATAAATAAAATGGTTTAAATTAAAGGAGATGGCAAACTTTATCCATCCCCTTTTTGTATACCTTAATCCATGCCGCCTTCGGCGGCGGCAGAAATCGGTTGGTGCGAAAAATCAAAAGCAGATTTTTCACACTTATCGTTTTTTTGTTTCCTGTTTAATTAGCATTAGTGTGCCTACTGCAATAACTGCAATGAATATAAACAGTAAGCCAAATGTGGTGCTAAGGCTGTTTAGCCCAGTTTGTGGCATTAACGTGCTTGCAACGCCTGTCACTAGCCCTGCGCCTACCGGTGCGGCAGGGAAGTATGCCAGCGGGACATCTTCATCGAAGATCCACATATCTGTGGCGTCGTCCCAGACCCATGCACCCAGCGGTACGCCGTCTTCGTCAAACTCGAACCACATGGTGCCGTCTTCGGAGGCGATGAGCGTGTTGGTTGGTGCGTTGGTTATAGGGGCTATTTCTGGGTTGTTGCCGCCAGGGGCTGGTGGTGCTGTTGTTAAATTGTCATCTGGCAGGCTGGGCAAGCCCGGAAGGATAGGCATTGTTGTGTCATCATCGCCGCCATCGTAGGGGATGCTTGGTGGTTCGGGTAGTACTTGGTTGTTGTCTGTGCCGTTTTCGTTGTTGTTCTCGTTATCGTTTTCATTATCACTTGGTATGTCTGTTGGTGGTGTTGGAACTGTTGGTGGGGGAGTTACTGTGTCACCACCATTATCGTCACCGCCATTGTCTGGTGGTATGGTGGTTGGCGGGTGAGACACTATAATGGTAATTTGTTGGTGTACCGCGGTGTTGCCGCTGCTGTCTGCTGCGTCAAGCCTTATGGAATACTGCATGGGTGCTTGATTCCAGTTGATGCTTGCAAATGTGTCACCGCCAAGGAATGTATACGTGATAGGCACTGTGCTGTCGTAATTGTCGGTTACGGTCACGTTTGCGGCGGTGAGTACATCTTGTATTGTGCGTTGCCCAGTGGTGGTGTAGAAGTGTATTGTATTGTTTGTTGCCCCCACCTCAATCACTGGGGCTACTTCGTCAACAATGTGTACTTGCAGTACTTGGGTGGCATACATGTCTGTGCCCCAATCGGCGCGCACTATGACTTCAAAAGGTGCAGTGACAGTGGTTGTGCTACCATCGGCATTGACTATGGTGGTTATTTCATCAAAAGATACGATGCTACCAAAATATGGAGCAGATAGTGCAAAATCACTTGCGTTTATTTCGCTTTGGGGTGTAACACCAAGGTTTACAACGCTTGCTTCAAGCAGGTGTTCTATTTCTGCAAATGTTTTTTCGTTGCTTCCGCTTGGGTGGTTGGGTAGTGCATAATGGTCGTTGACCGCAAGAAAAACATCTTGAATGATGAGTTGATAGTAGCCTATATATACCCATCTGGCTTCAAGCGTGCGGGTTGGTGCGTTGTTTACAGATGTTATATTTGTAATTTGTTCACCTGTTACGCTGTCAAACCAGCCTACAAAGCTATAGTTGTCTGCTGCCCTAAGATTTGTTGTGTTTAATAGGGGGGGGGCAATAATATTTCCATCAGCGTCTATTGATTGTGCATAGGTGCCTTCGCGGAAAATGGTGCGAGTTTCGTTTGCAGGTGCGTATGGGAAGTTGAAGTCAAAGGTGACGTCCTGTGTGGCAAATACGCCAACATTGTTTGCGCCTACAAAGTTTAGGTCATAGTTGTTGGCAAGGTAGGTGAATGGGCGTATGTTGCCATGTGTTGAAGCAGAGAAGTTTAAGTTTTGATTGTCTATGCTACCATCGGAGGTATGCAAGGCAATTAGGTCGGCTACATTGATTGGCACCGAGGATATATTTGACCCAGGTACTGCCATATTGTTCATTGTTGTGGGGAGATTCAATTCCAGCCAGTGGGCTGTTTGTGCAGTGTTACCGAAAAATTCTACCCCTCCACCGATGGTTATATTTGAGAAGTTGCTTGTGAATATGCCGCCGCCATTGTTTCTAGCAGTATTGCCGCTTATTTCGCCGCCAATCAGATTGATAGTGTTAGTGGTGGGCGAGCCCACGTGTACCAAGGCAATGCCGCCGCCATTGTTGGCTGTATTGTTGCGGATATATCCATCATACATTGTAAAATGGCTGTTTATACCCGAAACTCTAACACCGCCGCCGAGGCTTTGAATATTATTCTCTTCGATTTGATTCACATTATTTTGTATGAAGCCGCCATGCATGTTAAATCCGCTTGCGGTGCCTCCTATCGCATTGGGAGAAACAATAACACCGACGCGATTGTTTTGTATAAAACCGCCGCGCATATTGGCATCGACTATTGAACTACTAATACCGGCAAAAGAATTATTATGGATATTGCCGCCGTACATTGTAAATAAGACGTTAGCCTGTTGTTGCGGTGCGGTGCCTACTCCTAAGCCTCCTAAGCGAATACCTGTCTCGTTATTGTAAATCTCTCCGTCATTTATAATTATTGTGGCGGCATCGGTGCCTAAATTAGCATGTGTAGCTATTCCTGCCAAAGTATTATTATGAATGTATCCGCCGTTCATTGTAAATGTTATCCTGTCACTGGGCGTAAGCGTATATGAAAATGTTGGAAATCCTAGGATTACACCAGCACTAGCCGGCCCATTGTTGTTGCGGATACGACCGCCATACATATTAAAGAAACCCATCGCGCTTGTTGCTACGCCGGATAATCCATGGCCATATATTTCGCCTCCATGCATGTTGAAAGTGCCGCGGCCATTTAACGTGACAGCTCCAAAACCGCCAGTGGCATCGCTTATATAGCCGCCATGCATCGTGAATGTGCCACACATAATGCTAACGTTTACAACATCTATGCGGCCGCCGCGCATAACGAATTGGCTATCATAATCGCCAGGCAGGACTCCAACATTGATTTGACCGCTTGTGGTACTTCTGTTGATAAGCCCGTCGGTCATTTCAAAAAAACCACCTTGTGATATAAACATACCCATTGCATCTAATGTGATGGTGTGGTTTTCGTTAAGGTAGAGCCTGCCTTCTACCAATATGTCACCCGTTACATCGCCTGTAACTGTGGCAACTTCATTGGCTGCAATATGATGAAAGCCTGACAAGCCTGGTGGGCCATAGATATCTCTTTCAATAATAGTGCTTAAAGCCACAATAGGCTCTGTCACAATAATTTCCCTGTCTCTGGTAAATGTTGCAAGTGTAACAGGATGTGTTGCGCCATATATCACGGTAAACGCATTGTATGGCCATTCGGCATTGATATCAAAACCGCCATCGTATACTATAAAAATTTCTTCTATGTCTAAATACCATTCATCAGCGGCGGTTACATCTTGCAAAAGGTCAAAATCGCTGCCGCGCTCCACAAAATACACGGCTTCGCCCAGTGCGTCTTCGGGGAAGGTGAATGTAATGTTCTGTGCAGATAAAATGGATGTTGGTGCGTTAAGTAATGCTTCGTCGGTGGGTTCTTTTTCGTCTGTCGCATCGTCTGTTGCGTCTTCTTCATCGGTTGCATCGTCTTCGCCTGTAGCGTCATCACTGTCAGTGGCATCTTCTTCATTTGCAGTGTTGTCTTCATCAGTAGCATATTCTTCATCGGTTGCGTCATCGCTGAAAGTGCCATCATCGCTTGGTGCATCATCATCGTTGATTGTACTATCATCACTAGGTGTTTCGTCATCTGTTACGGCATCTTCATCAGGGTTTGTATCTGTTCCTGTCGTACCGCTTTCTGAGTCGCTGCTATAATCCGCAGCTACATAATCACTGCCGCTGTCTTCTGCAAATACGGCGGGTGTGTTTACCACTACAATATTGACAATTAGCGCAACAACCAGCGCGATTGCTATAAGTTTACTCATTTTAAAGCCGTATTTTTTTAATTGCCCCCTAATATTTGTCATCTTAAATATCCTCCTTGGATTTTTCATGCTTCTATTATGATTACAATGACTTTTTGTATCAGTACGTGTCCGTTATCATCTACAATGCGGACATACACCGCGTGTCTGCCTGGTGTATTAAAATCTATTTCGTCCAAAAATACCACGCTCACATCCAGTGGTTGACCCCATTGGTCTATGGCAGTGATACCTGCGTATTGCAGGATTTGTGCTTCGGTGATTGTACTGCCCAGTGAAAACTGCAATTGGCTGGTAGTTGCCATGATTTGCGGTACGTCCCAAACGCTTGGTGGTAGGTTAGGTGTTGCGTCCGGGGTTTCTGTGGATGTTTGCATGTGTGGCGTGCTTGGTGGGTTTGGTATGGTTTGTATGGTTGGATATTCTGGTCGAATGGTAGGTTCGTCCAGAATGGTTGGGTATTCCGGCTGAGTGGTAGGCTCATCCGGAATGGTTGGGTGTTCTGTTGGTATGGTTGGTGTTTCCGTTGGCATTTCGCCTGAAATACCAGGGAGGTCTGGTAGAGTGGGTGATGCATATGGGGTTTCGCTTGCGGATGTGTCGCTGCTTTGTAAGCCGGCAACAACTTGAGGTTGATTGACGGCAGGCGGCATAGTTTGTATAGGCAAATCATTTTCAGTTATCATTGTCTCTGTTGGTTGACTGGCTATCGCCGTGCTTATTTCTTCTGCGAATATGGTTTCATTTAAGCCTAACGAATCAGACCGTGCCACATCATAGTCATAAGCATCAATGGTTTCTTCGCTACGGTAAAACCATTCATCACTTGGGAAGCCTACATAGTGATTGACTTCAACGGTTTGCCTGCCGAACAATTGCCCGTCTAACAGTTGATAGGCTACCGTTACGCCGCCAATAATCGCTGTGCATATTGTCCCAATGATTGCATAAGTGACAATGCTTGACGCGGCTGTTTTTGTCGCAGCGGCTGCCGCACCTGCCGCCGCCGTGCCACTTGCCGCTGCACTTGCGCCACCTGCTGTGCCCGCCACTATGGCGGAGGTTCTGGCAATGGCCTCTGCGGAATACCCCAATTTTTCAGCTATATTTTGCCACATGCCTACACTAATTTCAGTGGTAAACACTTCGTCGGCATGTGTTTGAAGCACTCGGGTTAATACAGGAACAGATACCATCGACTGCACCATATCTTTTTCTTTTTCTATTTTTATTTTCAACGCCTCTCTAGCGCGGGACAGGCGCATTTTTACCGCGCTTTCGCCAATGTCTAAAAGCTTGGCGATGTGGCTAACTGTGTACTCATTGTAGTAATGCAGCATAACCACTTTTCGCAAAGGTTCGCTAAGCCCGTCAACTAAATTGACCAGATATTCCCTGCGTTCTTTTTTGTCGGCGTATTTTTCGGGAATAAAGTCTTCATCTTCGTCTGCAATGGCTTGCCACTCTTGCTCGTCATAGACTTCGTGGGGTTTGCGTTTACGTAAAATGCGTGTGCATTGGTGAAACGCCACCTTGTTTACAAACGCGACAACGGCTTGGGTGTTTTCTAAAGTGTTTAAGTTTTGGGAAAAAATAAGCATGGTTTCTTGAACCACATCTTTTGCGTCTTCATCATTTTGGATGAGACGCAAGGCTAAATAATATACTGATTTTGAAAACGCCATGTAAATATCAGTAAAAGCCTCGTCGTCACCCTGCTTTGCGCGTTCTACCAGACGTGCAAGCGTTGTAAAATCCATTGACTTAACCTCCCATACAATAGTTATGTGCCATTAAGTTTTAAGTCGGTCACATTTTTTTTATTGTTTTTTGAAAATAAAAAATCCGTCGATAATTTTTTGTAATTATCGACGGATTATATTGATTTATCATTAAATAGATTATACTCAATTTATATACATATGACAATATTGAAAGTATTTACAGTAAACAAGTGATTACAAACGTATCAAGAATTTTGAGGGCATATGCTTAGAAGTTTGTCAGATGTATGAGGTTATCAAACCCCATAACATAGACCATTCTTTCAACAAGTGTTTCCACAGTCAGTTCCAAGTCCATATTATAGACCGACCATCTGAGCCCGCCCACAAAGTCATTCAGTTCTAATTCGTCAACATCTATGGCGTATAAAATAGCCATTATCTTGTCCCTAAACGCTAATACAGGCAACTCCAATAGCTCATTCATGTTTATATCAGCAATAAGTTCAAAATTTTGTTCAATAACAAGTCTAAGTACATCATAAGCGTGCCAATCTGTGTCAAATAAACGGTCATACTCTGCTATTAGCCAGTCCATGTGGTATGTGTCAGTTATAAATGTATCGGAAAACACATCTCTGTGTCTTTCTAAAATATTTTCCTCAAAAAATATAATATGATGGCCGTCAGGTAAGTTATTTGTTGCAAGGGATGATGCGGTGCTTTCAGCATACGCAGCACTTGAAAATGCTATAGATGCTGTGATTAAAATTGCTATTGTGAGTATTCTTTTCATAAAGATACCCTCCTTTTAAATTTGTTGGATATAATTTACATGATTTTATTCGTTTTGACAAGTTGCAATTTTAATTGTATGCGTGAATTTGGTTTGATGTGGCTGTACATGAGTGGGATGTCATTATGTTTCCCTTCGGGTGGTTGCGTTTCTTTGCGGTGACCCCGCGTGGGTGTGCATCGGTGTTTGCTGCGCATGTTCCAGCTATGTTCAGGTAGCTTCATGCGGGGGAAAATGCCGTTTTTCTCCGTGTTGTCACACGGAAAAACGGCGTTTTCCCAGCGCATGAAGCTACCTGAACGCTTCCACAGGCGCAGCAAACACCGATGCACACCCACGCTTCTTTTCCGTTTAGTAGGCTGTTGGTTAAAAGATTTAAGTTGGTTGGGGTGTGGGTTTTAAGTTATATCTTGTATTATATGTAGGGCGCAAGTTAAAACCTGCGCCTTGACTGACTTTAGTTTTTCGTCTGGCTAGTGGTGGGGGTTAGTTTTTTTCTACGCGGCGTAAAAGTAGGGCGTTGTCTTCGGTGATTTGGAAGCTGATTTCGTCTCTGTCTTTCCAGCCTAGTGTTTCTCTAATTTCTCTGGGGA
>Ga0131853_10005096_pt1 | contig 23656 bp, 13 predicted proteins | sample TergutLab28metaG_FD_92764 | JGI IMG/M metagenome (GOLD analysis project Ga0131853, IMG submission 92764) | Labiotermes labralis P1 segment gut microbial communities from Petit-Saut dam, French Guiana - Lab288 P1 (version 2) (version 2) | ecosystem: Host-associated > Arthropoda: Insects >...
ACCTAACCTAACCTAACCTAACCTAACCTAACCTAACCTAACCTCACCTAACCTAACCTAACCTAACCTAACCTAACCTAACCTAACCTAACCTAACCTAACCCAACCTAACCTAACCTAACCCAACTTAACCTAACCTAACCTAACCTAACCTAACCTAACCTAACCCAAACTAACCTAACATATCCTCACCCAATATTTCCTAACATTATCCAACCTAAAGTAGCCTATCTTAACCCAAACCAACCCAACCCAACCTCACCCACCCGAAGCAAACCTAACCCCAACTTAACCCAAACTATCTGAAAAAATCCTAACCTAATTCAACTTAACCTGACCTAATCTAACATAACCCTACCTAATCTAACTTAACCTAACCTAACCCAACCCAACCTAACACAACCTAAACCAAGCCAAACAACCCTGAACCAATCCAAACTAACCCAACCCAACCTAGCCCAACCCAACCTAACCCAACTTAAATCAAACTAATATAACCTAACCAAAACGAACCTAATTTAACCTAAGCCAACCTAACTTTACCTAACCTAAACAAACTCTACCTAATCTATCCTAACCTAACTTAACCTAACCCAATCCAACCCAACCCTACTCAAACCAACCCAAACTAAACTTACCTAACGTAACCTACCAAAACCTAAAATAACCTAGACTAACCCAACCTAACCTAAACAACCTAACCTAAGCTGACCCTACCTAATCCAACATACCCCAACCTAACCCAACCTAACTTAACCTAACCTAACCCAACCCAACCTAAACTAACCTAACCTAACTTAACTAACCTAACCTAATCCAACCAACCTTACCTAACCTAACCCAACATAACCCAACCTAAACTAAACTAACCGAAACGAAATTATCCTATCCGATCGTAATCCAATCTAACCTATCCTTACCCAACCTAATCTAGCCTCTCTTAACCTAACCCAACCTAACCCAACCCAACCTAACCAAACCTAACCTAACCTAAACCAACCCAACCTAAACTAACCTAACATAACCCAACCCAACCTAACCTAGCCTAAACTTACCCAAATTAACCTAACCTAACCCAACACAACTTAAACCAACCTAACCTAACCTAACCCAACCTAACCTACCCTAACACAACCTAACCTAACATCACCTAACCTAACCTAACGTTAATTCCGTAAATTTCGTATTGAAGAAGCTACCAATTGGTACGATATAGCTGAACGCACCATCGTTATTGCAGGTACCAATCTCTTTATTTTAACAATGATTTTTTTATCATTTTGTGAAAAATTTAGAAGTGAAGCACAGGGTGGATTTTCTTGCGTTCACTCTACGTACACGAAATTATGTTCACATCATTCAGCACAATTTCCAAGGCTATGTTCTTTGGAGGTCTCAACTGTATTTTCACAAGGCCTTTCCTGTGAATTATGCGGTTTGTCCACGTTGCATCAGACTCTTTTCTTTGTATGAGTGCTTGCAATCCTCCATAACAGCCGGACATAGAGCGCCCACCATCGGTACTGACGCCAACGCACTTAGTCAAATCTGTGTTTTTTTCACACACAAATGTGTCAGTAACTCAAACAAATCCTGACTTTTTTTTTGCGCTTGCAGTGGTACATTTACAAAAGAGATGTTCTTGCACCTACAAACAGTGTGTAAGAAAAATATGGAATTCCTTGTAAGTGTCCTTCCCTTCATATTACCCGAATTCCTTCCCTTCCACTCACTTGATCAGCTGCTCGACTACGTCTTCGGCCATGCGTTGGATTGTGCGACTAAATTTACTGATCGACAAAGACAAATCTTAAAGCAATCTTCACGCATATTCACCAACCATAATGTTCACCATACAACTTCAGCGCGTAAAATCCGTTTTTCTGCAGTGGAGCGAGGCTTTTTACATTTCGTGAATATATACGCTTTCTTATAGGATGCTAGCAAACAACGCTAGATATTGATACTTGTTTTTAAAATGTACATTTTTTCTTTCAGTTCTTTTTTAAATAATCACCGAATTTATGGGTCAGATTAGGATGACTGGTCTCCATTTGGCGTTTTAATCTACCTAGAAGCACGCAACTTCCAGATATGACAAACGCTGCGGAAGTTCTTGGTGATTGTCATCTATCGAAGTAGAACCAAAGTCAAAATAAATATCACCGCATATCCTATATTTCTGTTTCTTCACAAGTTCGCCACTAGTCTGTCGTTGGCCGTCTTTTCTTCAGTTGCGCACTTATTATTAATGTTCAAAAATAAAAAATTAAGCCACTTAATTTTTCTAGACATCGCAGAAACTTGATCACAACCTTCCGTTTTTTCGATTACTGAAGGACCGGAAGTTTCGACAGGTATTTGCATATAAAATATGAGAAAAGAAAATTTTATGTACGTTTCTAGCGTGGCCAGTGGTACAAGTAAACAACAATATATCTCTAACATTCTAAACTTCATCGAAAGGAATGTAGCGCCAACAAACGTTGAAACTGTGAACCGCCCGGATCAAGTAGTTCGTGCAGTGTAGGACAGATGTCGGAATCGCCGCACATTCAACACTGACAGTGTGTCCAACATCTGTAATCTGGAATTCTGTGTTTCCCTCGAAAGACTGACAAATCCTGCGGCGGACAGTTTTGGAATTGGTGATTTATTTCAATTAAAGCTGACAGTTTATTTATTCTATAACATCTTCATACCAGCTTTAGAGGTGTGTTCCTTACAAAGAAGGAGTTTCTACTGCCGTCCACAGTTATGGTTTATTGAATATCCCATTTCACGGGACCATATTTGTTGCGGATTAAAATTCACATAGAGAGCACTTACTTCAAACTAAGAGTATTTTCTGTGGTGATTAAAACATTCCTACTGCGAATTTCAAGTTTATTTTTCCAAACTCAGAAGATATTTAACTTTAAGTAATCGAAGACTGTGAATTATTACCTTTGAATACCTATTGTAATATCAAAGAAATGCTTTCAACAGAGATTTCCGTCTTTAAATCGAAGGAGTTAACGACATAATTATAGTATAAATGTTAATATTTTGATACGAAAACCTGCAGTTCATTCAAATATTCAACCCGTCAAGTGTGCTGATATATGAAATTGTCTATTAAACAGGTTTATTGACAGCAAGAAGTTACAATCTATGTATGAAGCCTACTTAGAGAATAAGATTACATTTCCAACAAATTACCTTTGCATTCATTTCTGCATCTTAACACTGATATATGAACATTGTGAGTTTATGAAAACTTATGATCTCTTTATTTATGGATACATGCATTAAGTTGCCATTTCCTCGTTGTAATATTGTGATAAAAGTAGCGACAGTCTAGCCTAATTATTGAGTTAATCTTACATTTTTAAATCAGATTTTTCCTTTTACTGTCTGTATTTCACATTTTGCAGAGAATTGTACTGTTAAATTACACACATATTTTACATTATTCATTCGTCATTCTGAGTTTTTAAATTCATGTTGCCACAATCAAAGCAAGTCGTGTTCTAACTGTCCGCACCACATGGAAGTTTCTGTCTCCTCCCCATCAAATGAGTTATATCAATTAATTAAATAATGAAGCCTGATGTTGGGTGATTATTTGTAGTCGAAACATGTAGCCTTTTTTCTCAATATATTTTTGTGTTGAGTGACTGCAACATTCCTTTGTGTCTAATAAAGCAACTATCATGTGCTATATTAAAACAAAACCTGTGTACTTATACTGTAATGAAATATAATGTATATATGTGTGTGTGTGTGTGTGTGTGTGTAATAACAGACTGAAACATACCCAATCAATTCAGAAGCACGATATGGTTCAGAAATGTACTCACTTTCCTATCAGAAATATCTGCTCATAATTCGAATCACTTTCAGAATCTTTGCAAAAATTTGTTTCAAACTGGATTATTTCCCTCTAATTATAAATATTCCACTTTATGCAATCAACATTTTGAATATTCATAAATTAATACTCCTTTTTTTATTTATTTATGGTCTCATTAATTTTCTTTCTTCCTACTTTTCTTTCCAGAATTTAGTTACTAGATTTACGGACTGGACGACAGAAACCAGAGATTTTTCTCTCCGCCAAAACTTTTAGATCGGCCATGATAGCTCCATTCCCGTATAAAATGCATTCTAAATACAAATCTACCGGGCTTGTAGCTAAAACCCCACTTCCATCTAAATGCTTAGTGGAAAAATACAGACAAATTACGTATAACGTAACGTTGAGGCTCCTTCGTGAAAACACTTTTGTGGTGGAAGAGCATTCGGTGTTACATATTCCGAGTGTGTGTTTGTAGAGTTAGGTAACCAGCATCCAATGCCCATGAACAGTATTGCCATCTGTGGTCTGCCAACCTGTACAACATTTTTAGAGATTATCTCATAAACGGCACGGCTTTCGAAAGAAACACAAAATGTGTGTTTTGATGTTCTATACGACTTTTGTTTGAAACATTTCTCATTTGAAGAGGGACCGAGCGAGATATGATCAAAAATGTGCATTGGCTTTCATGTAAAGTACCGGCTACTTTTGTCACATTTTCTCGACAGATTTTTAACAAATTCTAAAATATAAAATTTAATTAAGATCTGTCCAGAATAAACGGAATTGTTCCACGCGGAGAGATGTACAGAAGGACAAACGTGACGCGAATAGTCGCTTTTAGCAATTTTGCAAAGGCGCATAAAAATGCACATCGTTAAAACTCCACTCTACGCCCGCCTTCATAGAGTGCAGATGAGCGAATTTGCATTTACTTTAGTTCTGATGATCATTTCCAACATTCTTCCTTTTTAGTACAGTCTTTCCTACTCCATTAAATATATATTTCTTCTCATCTTTCTTCAGAAATTTATTTAATATTTAGTTTTCCTTCTTACGAGTAACAATATTAGGAAAATCCTATTACCACGCGTTGTCACTGTCCTTATCCGTGTCTCCCAAACAATTCCACTTTGGAACAGTTGACATTTTGTCGAGGTCTGTGTACACTAATGGTACAAATTTAAGCGTGTGCGTAAACATGTACTCACAAACATTATAAAACACGCTACTGAATTCGGCAAGGTAGCGCTGAAAATCGACGAGACTTTTGAAAGCAACATTCTCCAGGCTCTTAGACTTTACAATCCACTTCACCGTCCGTAACATCACTTTACACACTTCATTATTTTCGACGTGTCCGTTGGTGTATTAAAATATTTTACATATTTTCCTACATCTGAATTACACAGTTTAATTTCCAATAAGAAATCCTGTACTCTGTTCTGTCAAATGGCCACTTGATATTCATGTATTATGTAACATTTTAAAGCATGTTCTTTATTTTATAATACCACTAATTTGGCGTTAAAGTCTCTAAAATATTTCCGCACAATTTACGTATGTCTTTCTTATATATATGATTTTGTGAATGTTGTTTAACAGCATTAATCTATCAGTTATTTCAAAACAGACGGAAATTTTTTCTGTTAGATACTCCATACTTACTCCATGGTGTAGAGTCCTTCTTGAGAAGCTAACTGGTTTGAAGCTGGTCAAGAAATTCCCCGCATTTTACGGAAACCGAAGGTTCATTACCGCACTCACAAGCCTCCGCCACCTGTCTCTATTTTGGGCCAGCCCAATCCATTCTATATACCCACATCCCACTTCCTGGATATCCATCTTAATATTATCCACCCATCTAAGCCTAGGTCTCCCCAGTGGTCTCCTTCCCTCCGATTTCCCCAGCAAGACCCTATACATCCCCTCTCCTCACCAATACGCGCCACATGCCCAGCCCACCTCATTCTTCTCTATTTTATCACCCGCACAGTTTTCTGTCAGATAGTAGTTTAAACTCTTCAGAGAATTTTACTAGTAAATCTCTCATATTTCGATTCCAATTCCTTGCTTTGTGTTCTTAGCAACTGACAGAGTCGCTCGCTATAAAACAAAAGCACTAAAGCCTGACTTTGTTCCCAATCAGAACTAGCATATAAACTCAGGTCTGATTCTCAAATGCTAAATATTTCTACATTATTTCGTGTCTCCTCGGACGTAGTAGGCTTAGGCCTCCTCATTGTTGAGGTTTCGAGAGCACAATCACACATACCCGGAAGGACTCCTCTAACCGAGTGATCGGCCTTTCACAGTGACCTCTACCCAGAAATAATCACATGAGACGATATTCAAGCACCCGGCCGAATTCGAACCCACAATACCAGCAAGCTAGGGGCTGCAGACCCACGCCTTAGACAGCGCGGCCAAAGTGATATACAGAGATTTATACTTACCTGATTGTTAAGAAATGAAAATAAAATTTGGAGCAATTAATTGTTTATTGATAAATTTACAGCGAATGATCACAATAACCACAACAAAAATTATCATACATCCTGAAACGTCTGCAGCTGCTTTATCAGTCACTCAGTGCCTTGCTGGTTCAGTCACGCTGTTGCACAACTGCATGCCAGCACAACCTGTCTAGAATCACATTTTGTCTGTAAGGGCACGCGATAAATCTGATTCGCAAGGAAGATGAGAAACACAAGACAGATTACTTCGTCGCCTTGTGGAGCTTGTTAACGGCCTAGCATAATGAACTGATGTAAGCTTCGTGTTGGACTCACAAATGTACCAGGATGTAGGCGTTGAGGATGTGATCGGAAGTAAGAATACAATTGTAAAGACATTAGAGAGAAACTGCTTGTTATTTTATCACTTTCGAATACATACACTAAAACTAATTGCACTCAGTTAACACACAAAAAATCGTGATCAATGAAACATGTAGACTTCCTGCCCTGGACGTAGAAGCTCTTTATGTCAACACACCAACCAATGCACAGTTATAAATAAATAAAACGTGCCAGTCAATAACACAATACTTTATTTTATATGCAAAAAAATAGTATATTATCAGGGCGACATGTTTCGACCTTTATTAGTTCATTTTCAGGTCCTCTGCACATCCGTAGCAGGGCACTCTTTGCAACATAACATTACACAACACGGCAGGCTGCCAAAATACTCAACTGGTACAGCGAAATTAATGTGACTTTTTATAGTGACTTTAGCTACCTGATGATGGTCCTAGGACCGAAATATATCGGAGCGTTTTTAATGTTTTAATGTGTAAATTCTATAAATTTTATATATGTGCATTGGTTGGTATAATAATTGAGTAAACGCCTGTTACTTTAATCTACACGGAATTATCGTTATATAAAAATTCGAAGAATTCGTAAGAACATATTTTTTCACTTTATGCAATGATATATTTCCTTTAATGAATATAAAATTTTCGAATCAGGGTAAGATATTTTTAGCTTTTATTACGTTAGGAATATAGATGTGTAATATTGTCTGTACCGTGCGTAGTGCAGAATTTAACTTATAGAACCATCCTACATGCACTACAATATAACATATGCACAAAACCTCCTTCTACATGGCTCGGCACTCCATGGGTGCCGTCATCAGACAGTCGTCACGACGGTTAAAATATTGTTTACGAAAATGTCCGTTGTATGCAGCAGTCACGCACTTGCAGACCTATTAATTTTTTTTCATTGAAACACAAAAAACACCCATAAAATGTTAAAATGTAAAACAATGACGGAAATATACCTTCGAACTAAATGCAGGCTTGAGGACGCGTTCTACAATATTTAATGGATGATTAGCATTCGTTTAGTGGCCACTTAGAGTCCACTATATGCTTAGATTCCTGATGGAGTAGGGCGTGTACATTCTGACGTGAGTAATGAAAAAAGGTTCATAAGTGTACAGCTGTGTGACTGTGCTGCATACAACGAATATTGTAATTTGATGAATTTAGACAACCTTTATTTGGCTTTAAGTTGCATTATGTCCCTTTGGACACGTTACGGAAAACTTAAAAACTTCTGAAGATCGAAGATTATTCATTCAAAAAAGGTAGATCAGAATGAGATTAATACTGCGTGGTAAAATTTGTGATTGAGTGTCTGAATTGCGTGGTAAAGATTTGTGATTGAGTGCCTGAACTGCATGGTAAAGATTTGTGATTGAGTGTCAGAACTAGGTGGCAAAGATTTGTGATTGAGTGTCTGAACTGCGTGGTAAAGATTTGAGACTGAGTGTCTGAACTGCGTGGTAAAGTTTTGTGAATGAGTGTCTGAACTGCGTGGTAAAGATTTGTGATTGAATGTCTGAACTGCGTGGTAAAGATTTGTGATTGAATGTCTGAACAGTTACCGATTTAGAATCTTAGTCGTAAGTATGGGGGGGGGAGTGCACAGAACATATTTAACTGACAGGGAAAACTTGTGATTTTTGGGCAGAAAAGCTACAGGTGATTTTTTTATTTTGAAAAAAAAGACATCTCTAAGGTTCCGGAATGTTTAAATGAGTCATTATTTTATTAAGCATCTGCTGCATTTTTTCACATTGTGTTTGCAACGTAGACTGTTTCTCTTCAAACAACTTCCAGTTTTCAACATATTCAATCTTTTTCCCTTTCTTATTCCTTTCACGTTTCTCAGTGATAAAACGTTGTAAAGACTGAAGATCAGTGGATCCGATATTACTCATCATGTTCGGATATAAAACGTACTTTTTATCTACCACCACTGGATAAAGTGTCTTGATACATGGGAGTACAATATACAAGTCAAAGATATGTTTTATTAATCTTACTCTTGCCACAAGACTCAGAATTTCTGCATATTCTCTGACCTTTCCTGTATCGCCCACAGCCAGCCCGTTCATCAAGTTCAATAAAACAATGGCCACAAATAAAACAAACAACAAAAATATCACGTGACTTGTACCTGGCAAAGTATCAAAAGGCAGACGGGAAGCATCATATTCACCTGCGAACATGACAATTGTTTTCAGTATTGAGATGAACGGATTACTGAACAGGGCAGCATTTTCCCCTTGGATATTTGGTCTGAAAATAATGTAGAAACTGAGAGCGAATGCCAATATAAGGACGATGTATCCCGCCATGAATCTCAAGAATGTCAAACTGACTGTTTTGAACATCTCCATTTGAACCGAGAGCTGTGGCAGTCGCCCTAAAAGCAGTACCAACTCAAACCACCCCAGCAGGATGGCGATGGCAAACAAGTGTCTACTTACCTCGATGCTCTCCACTATACCGGAACATGATGTGAACGTAACAATGATCAGCAGTAATGCTATCCATTTCTCCTTTGACTTTATGTAATCCTTGTGGTCTACAAGTAGCTGGCACCCCTCTCTTATACATAGAAACCCCAATAGGATCATAAGAGAATACCGCAAGAACTGCGAAGTATTATACCGCCATTCATCACTCATGCCACACGTTACATTGCTGTCATTATGACTGAGAAGGTCATTAGCGATATTGGCAACGCCTGTGTTACATTGTAGGTTACATAATTCTGAAAACAGAACGTATGTAGTCAAGAAAACCAGGAAGATGACGTACAGAACCATATTTAAAAAATATACATATTTCAGTTTTTTCCATAGTAAATTCAAGACAACTGCAATAATTGAATACTTCAATAAGTCCTTGTGATGTGAAACTACATCAAAATTCATCATGTTTATTAGGGCGTGAAATTTTATCTTCACCATCAATTCCTCACTATATGCCGGTTCGTTATTACTCTCGAAGCAGTCGTAGAGTATTGCCTCCAGAAGTGACTTATTGGATGACTGTAGTATTTGACCCATATGGGCGGATGCAGTGTAGCCAGATTCGGTGTCCAACATCAGTATTATCCTGCCCCTGTTCCCGCGGGCAACAGCAATGGAGAAAGGAGTGTTCCCCAAACTGTCCTGATCTTCGATACTTCCATTTTTAAAGAAGCCCTTACCGAGAAGAAGATTGAAGCAGCTCTCTAATTTCTTATTGTCATCTGGGTTCTTTTCACTTACTCTGGCCCACCAGTGAAGAATTGTGCGGTGTTCACGATCTTCCACATTTACATCTATTCTGGGTTCCACCAGCAAAAGCTTCAGCACCTCTAAATCTCCACTCCTAGCCGTCGCATGTAACAAAGGCATGCCGGTAACACGATTCTTGATGTTCGGATCTGCACATCTCACTAGAAGCTTATTGACAAACTTAATGCGATTCTTCACCTGGCAAGCAATTTCTAGTAGAGAGGAATGGTAAGGTTCATCGTACCAAGGGTTAGGGTTAGGTAAATCACGAATATTTTCTTCAAAAGTTTTATATTCATCACGCTGAAGTGCAGCAAGTAGTTTTATGTCTATGTCAGATGAATCCATACTCTCCATTTGAGGTGCCGGTAGCAGTGGTTTTAAATCTGGGAAGGTCTCCATAATAATTTCCCTCACAGTAGATTCGCTGTCTCCTGGGTAGTAGTCAAGGTAAAGACGGTCAGCTGACGGATGTTTCAACATAAATTCAACACACGTCTTATGGAGGTGGTGCACAGCCACTCCCATTGCAGTGTAACCATTCTTGTTTGGTATGTTTAGGTTCAACTGCCCACAACTCATCAACAGATCAATGCACTGGTATAAACTGTCCTTCCAGTCGTTCTCTTCACAAGCTGACGTCACAGCGCGGTGCAAAGCTGTATTTCCTTGAATGTCGATGGTGTTAACTTCTGTCATGCAGTTCGTGAGCAAATTAGAGAGTGCTGTGGGGTCACCACGTGTTAGCGCCAAAAATATTTCTATACCCGCATGGCCAGAGCATACTTTTATTCCTCTTTCTTGGAGAAGCTCGTGATGTGTACTTGACGAAGGGCCTGACTCTGGGTATTGCCTTGAAGTACCGCCTGAATGTAGATTGGCCAATGCAACTAATTCCTCATCCAGTAGACTAGAAGAATAATTGGATGCCATGGATTTCGACTCGTTCTCTCCTCTTTAAGCTGTCGTAAAAAAAAAACAAATATTTATTTATATGTTGTTGTTGGTGTAATAAATGAACAATGTACTTATAGATTTGAGTTGGGAAATCAGTCGCGCACAGACGGGACAAGTTTTCGAATGCTGACAAAAGCAGTGCACTGCACTTTCAAATATGTGCAACTCAGAAGTTGATTTCTTTTTGTTGTAAAGTGGCGAAGTCTATGAACTTTCAGTGAACTTCCCCGTGGCAAACAGTGTAATGCACTGAAGAATACGCACATTTTTATATGTGTCAGCGGCCCTACTTTATATAGTCCACTGTAACCAGGCAAATGCCCTCATTCTTGTGGAAATTTTGGTTATACTTACGTGTTTGGTTAATGTGAAGTATTGTTCTGATTTCTACGATGAAGAAGAATTTTAATTATGTGTACGAGACGCAGACTTCTGCTGAGTATTCAAGGTAAACTGCGTTGGACGAGTTAGAAAACCGTTTTGAGTTAACTTACGCGAGTTGAGCAATTTCGGCAAACAAATATTTAGAAAAATTATTTAGAAATTCATTTTAAATTCCCGGTGTACTTTGGGCTATATAAAGGAAGGCAAGATGAGTATTTGGTCAACTACTAAATTCAGACTTTTTATTTGTTACATTGTGATAGTGTAAATTATGTTTATATATTTTTATTTTTACTTTAATATTAAATATTTTTGGGTTAATTACTAAATTCTACTGACATAATTGACGCACTGTTGACTACTAATTGATGTCCCTGAAGTATTATAGAAGCAAACAGAGAAATATAGATGAGTGCATTTTGTATTTTACTTGGTTGTGTGGCAGAGCAGTTTGCCAGATTTCCGACAGTCAAAATTTGGTTGTGAGTCTGGCTGGTGTCAGCTCCGACTACGTTCGCCTAGCCCGACACGACACGCGGACCACAGGTCGGAACCGCAGCTGAAGCGAGGCGTGCGGCAGCTCATGCGCGAAGTCAGCGTAATCAAACCTTACGTAGCAACAACAAGCCAAAGACCTCAGGAAGTAGGAACGCGCAGACCAAAGCTGCACTTATATGCTACGAGTGTGAGGGAATTGGACACTTCGCGACAGAGTGTCCAACACGGCTAAATCGGAAGGCTAACTCCACTAATTCGCCTAGGAAAACGAAACGTTCACGCTCTTCGGGCGAAAAGTCCACAATCAGAACAAGAAAGAAGTGCGAAAAGAAAACCACGAGTCAGGGAAACGCGAGAGAGGTGTAAAGGAAGACAGCTCCTTTCGCCCCAACGCCCCTTAAAACGCTGTCAAGAAACTTACGGTCCCCATCCTGTTGGAGCACGGCACACCCACTATATCAGCGGAAATAGAGGGTATGTCGAGGAGCCTAATTTTGGACACAGGCTCCAACATATCGAATATGCAGCCCGGCATATCGAGAAGTAACGTACAAGTTACCACACTGGAACCGTATGGAGTAACTAGAGACGTCCTAGACATCAGAGGACAGCAGTCAGTTACTTTCCTGCCGAACGGAAGTGAGTTTACGTATGCTCGCTCCCCACTAAAGCAGCTGGTCTTCTGGACACCGATTTCAAGGATCGGTTAGGTGCCAAAATAGACTTCGAATGCGGTAAAATGTTATTTACCGACATCGACAGGGTGCCCCATGTGAATAGCCTTTCGTCGACAGGACACGTGGCACTCACGGTGTTTCCCAAGGGTGAAGCAGGACGCAGCCCCCAACTTAAGAAAAAGGAGGCACGGCACATAGACGAGCAGCTCTCAGCCATCCCCCGTACAGAGTTCCTAAAAAGAGTGACGACGGCAAACCGAAATTTATGTTTCGTGTTGTTTTTCGAGCCCTAAATTACGTGACTAAATTCGATACATATCCCCTACCGGTGTTTGAAGAAACGACCTCTAACCTACACGGCTCCAAGTATTATAGTTTCCTTGACTGCTATAGTGGTTTTTGGCATATCAGCATAAAGGAGGAACACAAAGAACGCACAGGCTTTTCAGTTCCATTCGGACACTATGAGTTCAACAAACTGCCCTTTGGTTTGTCGAACAGCCCATCGAGCTTTCAACGGCTGATGGATGCTTTCTTGAAAGACCTAGTTGGCACGGAGTGCTGGGTTTTCATAGACGATGTAATTATATTTTCCCGGTCGGTGCAAGAACATGCACAGAGACTTGAAAATGTATTACAGAGGTATGACAAGGCTAACTTGCAGCTACACCCTGGCAAGTGCGTGTTCGCACAAACTCAAGTGAATTACCTAGGGTTTGTGCTATCCGGAAAGGGAGTTTCAGCTTCGCCTGATAAGATAAAGGCCGTGAGAAACTACCCCACCCCAAAAAACGTCAAGGACGTTCGCTCATATTTGGGCCTAGCTTCATTGTATCGAAGGCTAATACAGGAATTTGCCGCTGTGGCAAAACCACTCACTGAGCTAACTGAGAAGGACAGACCATTTATATGGAGTCAAAGTCAGCAAAAGCTTTTGAAAGTATAAAGAATAAATTGTGTACAGCGCCCGTGTTGGCCTACCGCAGTTTTGATCTACCGTTTATCCTCACTACAGATGCCTCAAAGGTAACAGTTGCCGCTATTTTGTCTCAGGTGCAGAAGGGTGTGGAGCGACCAATTGCTTACGCCAGGAGGCAAATGAACAGAGCAGAACAGTCCTACTCTGCTTCTGAGATTGAGATGCTAGCTCTAGTGTGGGCAACGAAATATTTTCGTTGTTACCTGTATGGAAAGCAGTTCTTGGTTAGAAATGATCATGCGGCTCTATCCTACCTACGCAATTTCGCGGAGAGTAGTTTCCGATTGATGCGGTGGAGCCTTAGGTTATCCGAATTTGACTTTTTTATTGAACACAAAGCTGGCACTAAAATTAGTCATGTTGACGCCTTGAGTCGAAATATAGGTGCCATAATGGAAGACGACCTTCCAGATAAAGAAAGATTCCTTTAAGAACATTAAAGGACTCTTTCTGTAGTTCGCGAAAACTATGAAACCCCTCCAACGAGAGCGAATATTTTCTGGACGAAGATGGCGTCTCATATAAGCGTCGAAACGATCTAAACACCAGCTGGTAGTACCCCATTCCCTAAACAGAGACGTGATAAGAGCAAACCACGATCCGGTTTATGATACCCATCCCGGAATGAATAGAACATTTGATTTGATCTCTCTCCGTTACTGGTGGCCCAGTATGCGAAAATCAGTGGAAGGTTATGTCAGGAAATGTGATCCATGTCAGAGACGGAAGGAGGACAGAGAATTTGTAGCCCCGCTAGGAGAAGTGGAAGAACCTACAGCCCCTTTCCTGGTCACATCTGTTGACATCACGGGCCCCTATTTGATAAGTCCACGGAAAAATAAATATCTACTATCCTTTATAGACAACTTCACAAAATACGTGGAAGCGTTTCCAATTCCGGACCAGTCTGTAGAAACTTGTGTCAGGGTATATGCCACCCAGATCGTTACTCGGCATGGCACAGGGTCTACACTAATAACTGACCAAGGTAGATCATTCATGTCTTCCTTTTTCAAGGAAACCTGCAGAATATTAGGAATTCGGAAATTAAATATGTCTAGTTATCACCCCTCCTCCAATGGAATGGTGCAACGTTTCCACGGATCGTTTCACACTGGTCTTTCACATTACATCGACTCTGCAAACATAAATTGGGACATTGTAGTAACACTTTACTTAATGTCTTACCGTGCGACACCCAACACAACGACAGGCTTCAGCTCGTACTATTTACTTCATGGAAGGGAAATGGCACTGCCAAATAGTGACAATTTGAAAACTAAACTTCCAAAAGAAAAAGAAAATTTTGATCAGGATTGCCGATTACAAAACTTGAAGTCTAGCCTACAACTAGCTTACAAAGAAGTAAAGAAAGCGAACAGACGTTCCCATCTGAACAACAAACGACTATATGACCGAAAGGCGAAACTAAGAAGCTTCCAGTTAGAGGACACAGTCTATTTGTAAAACTCCATCAGGAAGCACGGAAAGTGTTTTAATTTTCACAAATTTTGGAATGGACCCTTTAAGACTACTGCCAAATTATCATACCTGAACTACGAGATAATCAGCATGAATCGTAAGAAGAAAATTGTACATGTAAACAGGTTAAAGAAGGCTTATGACCCGGAAATTTGGAAACCCAAACAAGAACCGGAAGCAGGCAAGAAAGGGATAAATAGGAGATTCCCAAAGTCAGAAAACCAAGACGAAGAAGATATACTAATTGTTCCTTTCCTCTATTAGAAATACAACCACAGGAAACAGGAGTCGAACCCAGAATTCCCCCAAGTCAAGATCCCGACACACCTGATTCCGCGCAACAAAGAGTTGATACGCCCCTCTCTGAGCGCAGGGATCCGAACTACGAACCCCCTAGTACAACGCGATCGAGGCGTGAAATTCGAGACGCGAGGCCAGAACCGCCGCTTACCACAGTACGAACTACAGCACAAACACAGGACCCTAACATAGCTGAGACAATTGCTATATTTTACATGCGGTAGAGAATGCCACACCCAACTGATACACAACACACTTCTCTGCAGCTTTGATAAAGAACAACGATCAGTTGAGTACATAATACTGACTCATGCAGTGATGTAACTAAATAAAAACTGTAACAAACTAGTAGTTACATGTTGCATTACGGCTTTGTTAACTGAAGATGCCACTTAGCTTAAAATTTATTTTTGTTACAGGATGCCTACTCCTGTCTATAGCGGCAGAGACGTTTGTCGAGCCACTAAACAAAAGGAAAGAGAAATTATGTTGAGCCAGGACGTTTGGTGTATTGCGATAGATGTCGAAATGGAACCGTAAGAGGAAGCCCTTTCCATCATTAGAGGAGATATGTTAACAGTAGAAGAAAGAAAGCAAGAATTTACTTTTAATTCTGAACTGAAATTAATTGACACTTTATTGACGACTTTTGAAACTAAACTGCATACTTTTCAACAGATTTGACCGAAATTAGATCCTCGCCTTGGCCTAATTAATTTCTGTGGCGCCATGCTGAAAGCCTTGTTTGGTACCGCTGTGGATTCTGACATAACTTCTTTGCATAATAACTTTGATGAATTACAGTCCAGACAGCAAGATATTGTTCATTCTGTAGTTAACCAGCTTACTTACATAAAGAAATTAGATACCATTACTAGCGTGAATGCCGACGCTATTGCAAACTTATTATCAGGGATGGCATGATTAAGTCTCACGACAAATTTCGGTAGATTACCAGAGTTATACTATTACCAATAAATTTGATAAACTCTACTACTTTGCACAACATTTTGAAAAAGTTTTCACTTCACTTACCAGAAAATTACGAACTAATTGCAGGAGCAAGGATAGAGAATATCCACTTATATTATGATTTTATTACAGTTCCTGCTATAGGAGATGCTCACCATTTAAATAATTTTGAATGTACCTTTAAAAACAGCCAACCGCCATTTTGTTTTGTACTAAATACTCGCTTTGCCGACGCGAATTTTTGATGACACGTTTGTTCAATATTTAGTTGAATTTTTATTTTCGGCATTGACACTGTTCAACACAACTACATCTTGTTTACAGAAGCAGAACTAAGTAACTGTACCCAGAGCAGTATTACAGTATGCCCTGCGAATGTCGCAATGTATAGTACACGAATGAAAACTTGTGAATTGAGTTCATATTTGCAGACAACAGACAGCCAAAATTTGTGTCAAAGAAGGCTTTTGTTACATTTCACAAGGCTGCGATCCTGCAACGCTACGAGTGAACATGGATTTATCATCTTCCGGAACAACAACACGTTGTACTGCGCTGCTGGAAAGATGAGGCGTGGACCTCCAGTACGCATATACTGTATGGGAATGGAGTCATCTACAACACGCCTCAATGCCTACTTACCACTGATAAGTTCCAGACACTGCCGGACATAATAGGCAACACCCAGGCGACAATCGACCCCACAAAACTATATGCGCCAGACCAAGTTGCCGTCGTCGCGAACCACGAGCTGCAAGCACTCAAGGAAGCGATACCTTCAGAGATCGCCCAGCTTGACGACGTCAGATCCCGAGTCGCGACACCTCGCCGAATCATCGACATGGATTCACTTCTCAGCACGAGCAAGATTACAACACGACGTGAAGAACGATCATGTTGGCACCTTATCACACTTACAGTCCTCTGTGTGATAACAGTCCTCGCATTCATTGTGTATTCCTTAAAGTCCTACACACACAAGATGATCGCACGCTGCATGACTCAACAAAATACTTCGAATCCGAACACCACAAAATCAAACCCTGTTCACGAAACTTCCTGCACGAACAGCAATGAAAATGCACCAGACGCTAAAAGCGACGAAAGACATGTTGTATTTTCCTTTTATCCAAACCTCTCTACATAGAGCATCTTTCATGTAACAGCTTGCAACGGAGCTACACGGAGCCAGGCAGCTGCAGTTTGTTAAGTCTGCAATTCCCAAGTACGAAAACCAACAATGCCGGTAATGTAGGAGTGAGCTGGGGTGGAGGTTTTGAGAATCGGCAATAACACAAAGTTTTCAGAACTTTCATTTTCTGTCAATGAAGACATGTTATTGCCAAGGTTCTTTATTTTGATTTTGGTTACTTTTAAATTCTTGTCAGGAGGTACTGGAAATAAATAATAATTTCTCTAACTAATATTAAATTCTAGCCAACCATAACATTTCAGGCTAAAATTATTCTTTTTATTATGTGCTTCTACTAAATTCAGTGTTTTTATTTTACTGCCATCTCATACTTCAATTCACACTCCACATTAACTGCCTCAATATCACTGCTTGCTGTTTGCTGTAGTCACAAAATGGCTGTATTGAAGGTGCCATTTAAAGCAAACGGCTGTGGTTGTGCACTGAATTACCGTCTATAGAGCGCTCAATTCCTGCTTATACAGCACTCAGTTCCTCTCTATAAAACACTCAGTTCCTCTCTATACAACACCCAGTTCCTCTCTATACAACACTCAAATCTCGTAATCTTTCCCAGCATAACAAGAAGGTTTTCAGGTTAAATTTTAAGTGTTATTGTTCAAAAGCTGTGGAAGCTTAGCTTTATATTTCTGAGATTCCGCAATTTGTTGTCTTGATTTTTTTTGTCTAACATGAACTAAATGAATGTAAAATTAAGGTATTACAAAGAGATTTCATTTCATCAATTAACTAGGTTATTGTAAACACAAAATACTACATAACTGTATCAAATATATAGGCGATTGTGAGGAAATTTTTTTCCGTTGTGAAAAGTTAAAATGGATTATTTTGTAAACTAAGTTTTTGAAAACATCTATTTAATTGGCTTCATTTTTCTTACTTACACTCTTTAGTTCGAAGCTTTATGTGTGTTCTGTATCCGTCACTGGATCTCCCTAATATTTAAAACTTCTCCGTCACAAGTTCACCGAAAACTGAATTAAACTTCTAGCACCATAAGTTACATACTTGCGTCTAAAATAATGTGCACGTACTGGCAAAATACCGTTTATGTGTTATCAGTCCTGATAATGTAGTGCCGAATGGGAGCTGGGAAGCCCAAATCCATTTCAAATATATCTTATCTACCACATTTCTCTACAATATTATACGCTGCTTAATCTTCTTTTTTCTAATCCAACAGACATCAGAGTCTGTATTCTGTGCCTATATCCCCACTCCAACAATATATCTGTTGCAACGTGTCATCCTAGAATCCACAGTATTAAATAATCTGAAGTTTTACTTGAATTTAATTAGCAATAACATGATAATTGTATGTGGGGGGAGTGGAGACCTACATCCACACACTTTTAACATTTTTACTAGTGTTACATGAGTGGTCAGCCTCGCACCCTTGCCACTTTACCCCAGGGAGAGAACCCACGATACCCATTAAATATGAGGTTTGGTGATTCCCAGAGCCGGTCTGGGCCCTTCGAAGAAAGAGGTTTCTCTTCCCGTCGAGAACTGAACAATTTTTTTCTGTGTCTTCCGTCCCGTAGCCTATCCCTACGCCAGCTGAGCTACCCGTGTAATTACAAATTAATAATATCACGAAAACCAAATTTAGATAATGTCCTATATTAGTTAACTCGGATTCCTGTGATCGAAATATTTCCCCAAATTCTTTCCTGGTGAGTATTTTGTTCATCCTTAAAATTAAGACAAATTTTATACCTCACTAATGTTCACTTCACACTCCGGCCTTTTACCCCCAGGAAGAAGCCCACAGTACCCACTGAATGTGATGATGAATGGGTCTCGGAACCAGTCGCAAGGCTTTAGAGAAGGAACATTTTCTTTTTCCTATCGAAAATTTGAAGTCCATTTCTTGGTCGCCCATTACATATCCTCGACCCTAACACAGACTGAGACCTCTAATTTTTATACATTAATCAAATCACGAAGTTCCTCTATATTCAGTGTCCCATGTTGCTCTTTACTGCAAATTCTTTGATCAGAATATTTCTGTATAACACCGTTTTTTAATACCGAGCGTTTCTTCAAATTAAAACATTATATTTCATCCCATATAAAAGAAAATGAAAGATTATTAAATGCCTCATAATTTAGCAGCAGCGATACGACAAAGATGTGACATGGCTCATCTTTACATTTAAACAAATTAATATGAAAAATCTGTTCTGTCCAAATTGCCATCACTCAGCAACACTAAAGTGTTGCAGCACAGAACCTTATTCTGCCACAACATCTTCTTCACAAGTCAGCTGTCTCCTTCGAGAACTGACAGTTCCTCAGGACAATTCCCTAAAGTTTCAAGTAATCCGAATGTTCATTACAGTGTTTACAAGAACCCGCCTCTGGATCCCTTAAAAACTGCATCGTTAATGATCACTTATCTAATTTTCTCAAATCGGTTTTCTGTCTTAACAGTTGCTTCCGTTCAGGTTTCCAGATATAACATTTTTACGCCCTTCTATTACCTGCAATTCACGTCCACTGTATTTAATTTAGGCATTAACTATATATGGGTAAGAGTGAAAAGTCACTGGACTCCTAATTACTTTCCTCCAATTTGCTGTTAATTCTCTACCTCTTAATTCAAAATACTCTTCCCAGTACGCCGTTCTTGAGCAACGCAAACCTATATTTCTCCCTCTGAATGACAAATAATTCAAGATATCGTTAACACCATCACCATCATGGACATCACCACCACTACTCTCACTTTCAAGACGTATACCCAATGTTCAATTTCGTTTCACAAGTAAGAAATCTTATATTTTCAATTATTACCTTCATAAAGCAGAAACAACGATTAGAAGTTGAACCCTTGAGGCTGATTTCTCTTTTGCATAATTTATGTTTCTACAAATTTACTCCTATGTTATTACCGTAATTTGGGTTGTGTGTGAACATGTTTTGCATAATTAAGAATTTTATATAAGCCGGTATTAAGTCATTGTTGTCATTGTTTTTTTAAATATTCATTTACATTCAATACTTCTTACACAACCTCCTAGTTTACAGACAGTTACTGAAGCAGACGACTTGTTAAGGTTGGACAGTGAATTTTATCGTTTAGTGAGCACTACACTTCGAAAGATACAAGCAATTTGTCTGCCTTAAAATCATCGTTTGAAGAGACGTCAGACCTTAGAAAGTTAAATACCGCTGTGGTTCAGAACCTACTGGATAGTAAAATACTGGTTTAGATCATCCATTCAAAAACAGCAGAATTCTCCAATTTGTCGTATTTTCTATACCAGAACCGTAAATAGACCAACGAGGTTTTAGAGGGTATATATATTCGTCGTGTAACTGTAGGCGAAGGAACAGAACAAAATTTGGAAAAGACTACGTAGAAACACGGAAAGCAGCTCATTAAAAGGGAAAAACGACTTCTGAATAAAAGAACACTACCTACTGAACCCATACCAAAAAAAACAAACTTGGCTCATGAAAATGCAGACGCAAGCTATGTTTCACATTCTATAAGAGATCTTATGATTTCTAGTGTTTTTCACCAAGTGTTCAAAACTGATAAAAATCCCCGGTTAACTGTCCCAACTGCTTTAGAAAAAGAGACGTCTGGTCTGATAAACAGTAAAGAACCATGTTGAAATTATTAACACGTGGCAACGAGAAAAAACATCCCCATCTATCAAGATACGTCTTCGAAAAAAATTGGTGAAAATATACGTTTGTGTAATGAACATTGAACTGGTGGCAGTTTAGGGTGTAAAGTACAATTTTTAATGGAGGCTTATTTAGGTTGCTTTATATAAACAGCAACCAGGAATTGAAATATAAGCTAAAGATTTACACTTTTTAGATTGATATTTCAAATCTGCCAGGAACGTGCACCACAGCTGCCATTTGATTCACACCTTCTTTTTTGGAATTTAGTTTTCCAATGAAGAAGTTAAGAGTTCCTTAAACAATCTAATTGTTGCAACAAAGCAGCCATGTAGGAAGGTATTATGTTAGTTAATCGGTGAATGGCCAGGAGATTATTTAAATTTATCAAAGTTTATTTATTTACAGTGATTTTCGAAGTAGACCACTAGGTTGACGTAAAGAGATCAAGGAAATTTTCAATTGCATAATGTGATAGAAAATACTTTTAAAGAAAATGGAAAGAAACCTTCCCAACTGTTAGCCGCCTGTTCCACAACAAAGCACACAAAAAGTCAGAGTATTATGGAGTAAAGTGTAACTATAACGTGCTTCTTGCTAAATTAATGGAATGTTTGGGCTTGTCAACTCTTAAGGATATGAGTTGGACGTTTTATGACATAAATGCCTTCGAACGAAATCTGTTGGTAAATATAAAAGTTAAAAACGCAAATAACCATGAAGGCGCATGATTGAGTGTCGACATAGCTCGACGCATTATTTTTCTTGACATTAGTTAAGAGACTGTTGTTCATGAGCAGATAAGGTCTTGTATGAAAGATGATAGCGGATAGCAGTGGGTGGAGGACCTGTTATCGCAGTTATGTTACTGGAGCAGGTAAAACTACAAGATGGCAAATTTGAAAGTTTCTAAGAAATGTAAAACCTTAAAATGGATGAAAGGATGTATCAAAATCAGAGTCGCAATTTCAATGCCGACAAAAATGCCAGAACTTTCGTAGTGATGTGGCGAACAGCTGCTAAGATATCGAGGAGCGGACCGTCGATACGGCAGGCACGAAGCTGTTTATTGTAACAACTACGTTTGACCAGAATCTATGAAAACATAAGAGGTGAAGCACAGTGTGGAATTACAGGCGTTGGCTCTGCGTACAGGAAATTTCCTCGTCAATCAACTGTGGTCGATTCGGAACAGGGCGACGATGACTTCCCCTCCTGTGATATTTCTCTATGGTCGCCCTGCTTTTGGATACTGCCGTCTTGCGAGCCACACAAAGGAGATTAACTCTTCTGCCTTTCTTCCCCTTGGGGAGAAGCCCACGTTTCCAAAAGAGTAGGATGCTCTATTGTCCTCAAAGTCTGCCGGAAGTCTTTTAGTACAGCAAACATTTTCTTTTTTTTTTCGAAAATTTGTCAAATATTCGTCGACTGTGCATTCCGTATTCTTGTTCCAATGCGGTTTAAGGTCTCGCGTGATTATATGTAATGAGTTACGAAGAATCTCATCACTAATTGCGCTATGTGTAAAACGTATGTTAGAAATTTCGATAAAGTTATTTGCTAAAGCACTGTAATTTCAGCACCTTATCTTCCTTGACAGAACGGGATTAAGCCGTTTACCTTACAAAAGACAACTGACATACTTTTTAAAAAAAAAGTTTGGATATTTAAAATATTTGCGGTAAAACTACGACTGGCAAAGCGTAGCTCTTCTTGCCTGTTAATAATTTAATTTGAAAATCCCGTTGTGTCAGTGTAGCCATTTCTAAACTGTACTAACGGAGAGCAAAATAACAGCGTAGTGCTTTCCGTCAACTCACTCTATCGGAAAGATAACCACCTTGAGAAATTGATCGTTAATCAGCTGACTAAAAATATGCTCAATCTTATGAAACCCGAAAGTGCACAACTGTGTTCAAAAGAGCTTGTCTGTTTCTCAGTTTCAGCCATATTAATCCGCCACACATCTTAACACTACGCCGTTAATTATAATTTTGCATTATGGTCAAATCCGTATCCGATTATCTAAACGGATTCTTCATTACAGTTCTCCAGGTCCAAATATTTTACGCATTCCTAACATCTGATCGCTGCAATACGTTTCTTTCTTCATTATTAATTTACGTATCCTAACAGAATAGATTTTAAGAATAACAGATGTTTATGATTATAATTACTTTTCTCCAAACGCTATTAATTATCCTCTGTTAATTAAAAATACTTTTCTCTCTACCCCGAAAACCAAATCTTTTAACTACGAGCTACCCTCGGAATGACAGTTCAAATTATACCATGATCATTAATATCAGCAGCACCACCACAAAACCCACCACCAAAACCACCACAACCATCACCACCACCACCACCACAACCACCACATCCACCACCACAACCACCACCATCACCGCGACCACCACCACAATAAACACCACCACCACCACCACTACCACCAATACCACCACCACCCCCACCGCCACAACCACCAACACCACCACCACCCTCACCACCAACACTACAACCATAAACGCCACCACCCCCACCACCACAAATGCCAACACCACCACCACCACCAACCCCACCACCCCCCCCCCCCCCCCCCCCCCCCCCCCCCCCCCCCCCCCCCC
>Ga0131853_10005097_pt1 | contig 23651 bp, 20 predicted proteins | sample TergutLab28metaG_FD_92764 | JGI IMG/M metagenome (GOLD analysis project Ga0131853, IMG submission 92764) | Labiotermes labralis P1 segment gut microbial communities from Petit-Saut dam, French Guiana - Lab288 P1 (version 2) (version 2) | ecosystem: Host-associated > Arthropoda: Insects >...
GGGGGGGGGGGGGGGAAGAAACTTGTAGTGCTGATGAAATAATGTGAAATGCCAACTTGATGCAACAAGGTAATTTTATTGATGAATTCTTAGCTCGACATGTTTCGGGTACATACGCCCATCATCAGAAGCATTAGATGTTGAGTAGCAGCATATGGTTTTCTGCACCCAATTTTTGGATGGGTGCACGGCACCATCCGCACCGTACACACGACCTACACAGCGGCTCTCAAGACCACCACCCATCCAAAATCTCGGTGCAGAAAACCATATGCTGCAACTCAACATCTAATGCTCCTGGTGAGGGGCAATGTACCCGAAACATGTCGAGCTAAGAATACATCAATAAAATTGCCTTGTTGTATCAAGTTGGCATTTCACATTATTTCATGAGGAAGATGCACGGTCAAACAACCCTCAAGTTGTAGTGCTTAGCCTGAGGAACGTTGTATCTTTTTTTGCAGGTGGACACAGTCACCCCTGGTCGTAAACGCCTTTTACAACAGCCTGAACAACCGTATCAGTAAGCATATTCTCACAAAAACTGTTCACCAATGTCACGCTACTTGCCTGTTCTCTCTGACAAAAATGAATTTTATAACGAATAATACATTCGTCGTACATCCTTAATATCTGCACTCACGACATCTTATATGACCTTTTGGATGATCAAGTCCAGGAGGATGGGCGTGTATGTAGCACACATGGCACGGAAAATTAAAGCATAAGCCTATAGGGTTTTGATTGGAGGACGTAAAGGAAATATGCCATATGAAAGACCTAAATGTCAATGGCAGGATAATAGTAGAATAAGTTGGATAATAGTAGAATAAATGTTAACTACTACTACTACTACTTCATGGCTCTACAGTCCTTGTAGGAACTTGGCCTCCTTCACGACCATCTTCCAGTCGTCTCTTCTGTGTGCACGTATCCTCCAGTTTGTGACACCCATCCTCCTCAGGTCCTCCCTCACATCGTCCATCCACCTTTACCTTGGTCTTCCTACACTCTTACTTCCTTCTGGGATGTTCTGATATAGCCTCTTTACCACCCTTTCCTCACTCATCCTCTCCTCATGTCCCAGCCATCTCAATCTTCCTTTTTTTATTTCCGTTACTATGTCCAATTCTCCATATAATTGCCTCACTTCTTCATTTGTTCTGCACCTCCAGTATCCTGCTACACATATTGGACCAAATATTTTTCTCAGCACCTTCCTTTCCCAAATACGCAAATTTTTCTCATCATTTGCCGTTAAACACCATGCTTCTGAGCCATGCAACAGCACTCGTCTTATTATTGTTTTGTACATTCTTATTTTTGTTGTTCTTGATACGGCTTTTGATCTCAACAGGGGCAATACTAAGTAATAACTCCTATTTCCGGCCATTATTCTTGCTTTTATATCTGTGTTATTATCACTATTTTCTGTTATCAGTGACCCTAAGTAGAATAAACGTTAACAACAGAAGCAATGTACGTATAACGTAATATTCAGTCGCGTTCGTGTGAAACAATTTTTGCTGTGGAAACGCAGTAAGTACCGGGATGCTGATAAGTCCTTAGCCCGACCAGGAAGGAAACAAGCTCGGAAGCACATCAGGCACGCGCGCAATTTGAACATCGAGAAGCGAGCTGTCATCAAGTTTCTTTTCCTGCAAGGCAAGGCGCTGAAGGAAATTCACGCCATTCCGACAGAAACATTAGCTTGTTTCCTTCCTGGTCGGGCTAAGGACTTATCAGCACCCCTGAGTGTGTGCTTGTAGCCTTAGGTATCCAGTATGCAATGCGCATGCGCCAAACTGTCATTTTCTTGCACATTTAAAAAAATATATATTATTGAACATAAAATGTGTGTTTTAAGGTTTTGTAGAATATTATCTGCAACATTTCTCATTCTAGGAAGAATTTAGTGGGATATGATTATAAACGTATTTCGGTCTTCTCAGATTTTAATAAAATTTGAGTTTTCTCGACAGATTTCCGACAAATACTCATATACCATTTTTTTAAATCTGCTCAGTAGGGACCGAGTTGTTCCATGCGGACAGACGGACGGAGAGGCAGACAGGAATGATGAATCTAAGAGAATTTTCGCAGTTTTATGAACCCAGCTACAAATAACATGATAATTTATGGATTGAATTTATCTGGCGCGAAAAAAATATATAAGTGGCGAGCTGTTGTGGACACGGAAATGAACCTGGGGTTCCAGAAAATCTTCGGAATTTATTTACTAGCTGAGTAACTGTTAGATTCCCAGAAGGACTGTGCTGTATGCAATTAGTTCGTCTTTAACAAGGGCACAATCCTGGACGGGGCTCTTTTGCAGTCTTGAGCAGTCAGAGTTTACAAGAAGAAACAATGCCGACATTCGGATTGAGTTTCTAACCAGCTCTCTCCATCTGCGTTTGTTGCTTAAGTTTCCTTTCATAATTGACAATAACAATGCAATCTCTAGGTTGAAGAAATCCAACGAGATGCAACAATATGCAGATATTTATTTACTGCTAAATTACTCTACATGTTTCGGACGTCCATCGCGCCCATCATCAGGAGTACATAAAACTGTACTTGCAGCCTCTGGTACAGATCATATTGTCTGGGGAGCAAGCTTCCTCATACGTGACCACACGTGGTCACTTTTGAGGAAGCTTGCTCCCCAGAGGCTGCAAGTACAATTTTATGTACTCCTGATGATGGGCGCGATGGATCTCCGAAACTTGTAAAGTAATTTAGCAGTAAATAAATATCTGCATACTGTTGCATCTCGTTGGATTTCTTCAACCTAGAATTACGATGCACGGAACCACGAATATGAAAAAAACACAATCTCTGTTTCAGCTTTTCCGGTCGGTATAATGGACGTGCCCTTCTTCAGTGGAAATACATATGAGAAGTAAGTACATGGATCACAGTTTCCACACATAATATTACGACAGTTCTACTCTGACCTCACTCCCTATATTACAGGCTGCTGGATTACGCGAGGATCGGCGCTATTGTCGGCCATGAGATCACACACGGCTTCGACAGTCTCGGTGAGTGAAGTCACAATACATACGCTGCCTAGCAGCGCCCTGTCAGGCCGTAATACAAACTGGGCATATCCGTCTCCAATAATGTAGTCCTTCTCCTTCCAATATGCTATCGCGGACCTTGCAGAGAACACAAAAACGGGTTATGGTCCGAGGTTAAAAGTGGATGGAACTGTTCCTCTACTGCCACTATACACCTTCATATCATGGACAGGGGCAATTTTAGGCTTTAACTTCTACTGTTACCAAAAGGCTCTATGCATTGACAACAGCTGTAAAAGCGATGTGCAAGCAAATAATTTAATTTTTCTACGCAGTATTTCGTTTAAATAGGCCTGACTGCGCGTGAAATTAAATCCAGGGTTTCCATGGCAAAAGCAGCATTCAAAAACCAAAAGATTTTTTCACCAATACATTGGACTTAAATTTAAAGAATAAACTAGTAAAATGCTACATTTGAAGCAGAGCTTTTGTATGGAAAGTAGATGAGAAACACCCGGAAAATTTTGAAATGTCGTGCTGGAGAAGGACGAAAAAGATCAGCTGGACCGATCATGTGAGAAATGAATAAGTATAGAGTTCAGGAGAAAGGAATATCGTACAAATAATAAAAAGAAAGAAGACAAACTGATTGATCACATCTGGCATAGGAACGGCCTTCTAAAACACGTTACTGGTGGGAAGACAGAAGGAAGGATAGAAATGACGGGAAGACGAGGAAGAAAACGTCAGCAGCAACTGGATGACCTCAAGGAAATGAGAGGATGCTGGAATTTGGAACAGGAAGCACTAGATCACACTCTGTGGAGAACTGGCTTTGAAAGAGGCTATGGACCTGCTGTCAGACAGACCACAGAATGAATGAATGAATGAAGCCTAATTTACAAGAGTAAAATTTAATGTCTTAATTTTAGGGTCATTCCATCATTAAAGTTGTAACTACTAGCTATAAATCGTGACAGAAAGACCAACAATATCTATGCAAACACACGTAATACAAATTTGACACTCACAGGACTGTGCATCGTGTTATATTCTTGCATATTGTTCATCTTGTTGGTTCTTATTATAAGAACACGTAATACAGTCGAAAATACCACATACTTTCCTCACTTCCTCCAGACAAATGCTGAATTAATACGTCAAATTAAGCCACGACCAATTTCTTTCACAACACTATCAATTCATTATTCACACACATTATGTCATCGTTTGGCGCCAAGCAATATGACCTCCTGACAGCGTCGTTCATTAAAACTTAGACATATACGAAACATCGGTACATTTCTACTAGATTACACGGTGTCACATCTCAGAAGACAGTGATCTTCATGGATAATGAAAATACGTGATGAATACCTGAAACATTTGCAACAAAATAGAAAGCTAAATTAAGATACCTATAGTAAGAAAGATTGACATACCGTAGAATAAGAAATTAAATAAAAGATTTATAACCCATCTAAATCAAAACAAAATAAGTGGATAAAAAACTCAGACTACTTTTTTATGTGACACCCTGTACGTTGGTACACAGGCTTAGATTAAAAAATTTCGGAGAAATGTTGATATCTACACCGAATAGGACGGCAATAATTTATTCCGAAATAGCGGTAATGACAACTTGTACAAAGAACGTCGTCGCATTGTATATGGTTGTAGTGTTAACAGCGATATTTATTAACAAAACGCAGCCAAATACCGTCGTTTGTGCAGGCCGACAGTACGATGCTTTCGGATCGGCCTACATCTGGTGGAGTAACGAAACTAACGCCAAATTCCAGGAGCGTGCCCAGTGTTTCGTGGACCAATACAGCAGATTCACAGTGACCGAGTTGAACAAGACGGTAAGTAAGCCCTCTATATGCGTGCATTGTTCTGGCACTGCAGTTCAGAGACCTGCAAATTTTCAGCTATATGTGTTGCAGGTGAACGGCCAAATGACGCTGCGGGAAAACATTGCTGACAATGGCGGTATCAGGGAGGCTTACAGGGCCTTCAAGAAGCTGAAGGCGAGGCGAGGATTGGATGTCGTGTCGCCCAGACTGCCTGGCCTGGAGCGGTACTCACCGGACCAGATTTTCTTCATCGGTTACGCCACGGTAGTGTATTATACTGAGAACCTACTGTACACAGCCAGTTTTTATTTGTGCAAACGACACATTGACTGCAGTCAGCAACATGGCTAACCTATGCGGTATTATTCAATTCCTGGTATATTTTGCCCTCAATATGGCTAACTTCTGCACAGTTTTGACCTTGGTAGCATGGGTATAGTCCCTTCTCCGGGCCATCTTTGTGATGAATGTGTCTAGTTCCTTTGTAAAACAAAAGTAAATGTCACTGCACCAGTTACTTTCCACTGGTCACCAACTGTTAGGCGTTCAGTTTATTACGAGCTCACAGTCAACCTAATACACGGCTTTGACCAGATAGAATAAAGAAAAAAATAATATTAACTTTCACGCACAAGACACAAATGCGGTTCAGCACATTATAAGTGGAATAAATTTGTTACTGCTCATAAACATGTCACACTCTGACTTCCTCCTTTGTCATCTCTGTTAAAATCAAAGCTGTTTTCCAAGGTTGACAAGAATACAGGGATTTCTAAGCCAATGGGATTACATAGGTTCAACCAAATTTATTATTTCAATAGGTTAGATGAAGCCTATACAATTTCCTGACATATTCTACCTGACGACGTACTAGACCTCATATTGCTCATATGTTGCACTTAGGTAGTGCTCTAGGTTTCAATATTCTCACAAACAGTCTTCACGGTTCTCCATAATGGAGACCACGTCTAATTTCACGGCTAATTTGTAACGTTGTACTACACAATGAGAAGTATTGGTAGCCTACTGCAGTATCAGGAAAAAAATAGGCTAGCTCACAATGGAGCCAAATATCAGAATACATCTTGTGATTCTGATTTCGATTATTGCATATTTAGTGGCTACTGGAACGTTGGAAGTGTATTGTGTAGCCATTTGGTTAAATAATTCACAGGCAGATAAATAAATACATCAAATAATTGAGTAAATGTTGTGGGAAGCCGGAAACAATCAATGAATTCGGCCAACTTGAAGTTGATTGTAATCTCGTTCATTTAGAAAGACCTTCCAAACTTCGGATTTTTGTAGCTGGAAAGAAAAGAAGGAATACAATGAAAAAGCGCCGTATTTATTTAAAATATATCTGTCCAAAATTAAACCGACTATGCCAATTTTGTAGATCACTTAGCCGTAAAGAACATTGCCCAGAGTGCACCACATGGAGGTGGATCTGCTTTGCATACTTTCGATTGTGCGTTGGGCATGATTGCTTGGGTACACATCTTCACCGCAATGGAATCCTCCCCGACACCTACTGCATGCTATGCAGCCTCCGCGAACCCATGGACAGAAACCACCTAGAACAAAGTACCGCACTATTTAATAGGACAGATTGTGAGAGATACTGGGAGGCCAGGACAATAATGATGGAAAACTGACTTGGCTTCCGTTTTATTACTAATTTTGTGACTACATTTTACTACTATGACCTTCATATCTACCTTGATTGTTGCTTATAGTACTTACAGTATTCATAGTGTGGTGGGCCGGGTAGCTCAGTGGGTAAAGCGACTGACTACGGGCTGAACGGTCCACGATCGAATCCCGGTGAGGACGAGATTTTCTGCCCGTCCAGACCGGCCTTGGGGCCCACGCAACCTCCTGTAAAATGGGTACCGTGTCTTTCCCGGGGGTAAAGTGCGGCCGGGGCGTGCTGTTGACCACTCATCCCATTCTAGTGCCGCGGCCATTGAAGAGTACAGCTATACCTCTATGCACCCTCTGGGCCACACCGGGCCTGTAACGGGAACACTTTACCATTTGTACCTTTAGTATTTATAATGTAATTGTAATATTTTATTTTAAATAATAAGTTTATTTGCCATTAGGAAAATAAAATAAATTAAACCGACTACACTTTGCGAACAGAATTAATTTTATGTATACACTTCAAATACAAAGAGGATTCGTGATAAGTTTTCGTAAGTATGACCGTTAAACAATATTTAATTTTGACGTTTTGCTGACCGTGCATCTCACTTTATTTAACTCAGTAATTAACCAACTTGATGCACAAAATTTTTGTTTTACAGTGTTTATTTCATGCCTCTACATGTTTCGAGCACATGTGCCCATCATCAGGAGGTCAAAATTGCATTACACAGCCTCTGGTATCATCACACCTATAGGTGACCGTCTCATGCACAGGTTGAGAGAGGACTGGTCCTCTCTCAACCTGTGCTCGAAACATGTAAAGGCATGAAATAAACTTATTGTAAAACAAAAATTTTGTGCATAAAGTTGGTTAATTACTGAGATAAATATTTAATTCGTTTCGAGCATTGAACGTTCAGAGAACTGTACGGCAGTAGTAGTACATAAAAATTAATAAACACATTTAATTGGCTGTATTTTTGTTGCAGATGTGGTGCAGGGCAGAGACTCTCGCCGGTCTGAACGCCTTAGTACAGACGGACTCCCACAGCCCCAACCGATTTCGGGTGATTGGCTCTCTCTCCAACATGGAGGAATTCAGCAGGGCTTTCAGATGTCCGCTTGGCTCTGGCATGAACCCGGTTAACAAATGTGTCCTGTGGTAAATTTATATGTCTTAGATTTAAAATTTGTCGCTTCGTCTTCTGAAAACCTCAACAGCGTCCAAAAGTTTCCTTCTATAGTTGACAAAGGTAATATAAATATATTCATAAGATTATGGTCATAAATAAGATATTATTTTATTGTTGTTTGAATCGGAGCGAAGTGGCGTGTGCCACGGTTAGGCTCTAAATTGGAAGGTTATAAATTATCGTGTTAGTGTCTCTTGTCTTAATACAAATATGGTTTATTAATTGAAAGTTAAAAATTTGTTAAGTAAATTGTCAGATTTGTTGGTTATAATTTGCTTGCGGATTGGGAATGTTTCTGTAAGACTTTGAACTGTCTCGTAATTAAGCTGCGGTGCTACTGTGTTTAAGTACTGCTTACAAAAGGATGACATGTGTTTTTGTTTCTATAATTACTCAAAGACAATGAACAAACAACATAAAGGCCATTCATTTTATTGTAATGAAAGTGTTACAAAAGCCGGTAAAATTTTGTTATTTCTTGCCGACGAAAATAAGTTAAATACAAATGATTTCTTCTATTACATCGATTTGTGTAACTTCCTTTTATTTTCTATATTTTGTATGTAAGTGTAATTACTACAGTTTTTAAGAGATGTATTGATTTGCAGCATAAAGTAGAATAACTTAAAGAGTTGTCCCTGTTCAGGTCATGAAGCCCTCTGGGCACAGTTTCGCTCAATACGAATCTCGGAATCGTGTGGAATTCAGCGGTCACTTTTATACACCAGCCGCTTCACCCAAGCAAAACAGTTCGCGGTAGACACTGAGTAGGAGTGCTTATAAAAAAAAACCAACGAGAAGCACTAATTTCTCAAATTTATTTTTCGAATAGAACTCTACATATTTCGGACAGTATTTCTGCCCATCATCAGTAGTCTAGCACTGCAAACGTAGTAATATGTACAGGTCATAGAGATCAGGCTGACTGCTTGCTAGCACGCAGTCAGCATAACCTGTATGACACATACCTATTGTTGTGTGTACAGTGCTAGACTCCTGATAATGGACAGAAATGCTGTCCGAAATATGTAGAGTTAATTCGAAAAATAAATTTTAGAAGTTAGTGTTTCTCGTTGGTTTTATTATAGGAATATATCACGATGCACGGTCCTCTGAGTATCAAACTGAGTAGGAGGTTAGGTGGACCTCAGAGGCAGTCTGGAGGATTTGAACGAGAAAAAAAATCTCTTATCCTTGCAGGGAATAGAACCAGGAATTTTATGTTGTCCAACGCTTATCCCGGTCACTGTATCGACTGAGCTGTCTTCCTCCAAAGTTACTTAACGCTTGGGAACATAATGTTTACCTTATAAAACCAGGAATGGCAATCAGTAATTCTACATTCTGCCCACACACTGTATTGAGTGTTTCGTATGATACTCAGATCAAACAGCGACCACATATTTCCGTATAGAGTACTGATGATTGGTTTTTGAAATAGAGACAGGGTGGGTTTACTGCGCGGTACGAATTGAATTCTTAAATATAATTTAATTTAATTATCGTGTTTAAAGTGTTTTACACACTGTACTTATTTTGTGTTAGTTAAATGTAACATGGTCCTAGGAGAGAGAGGTTAAAAAAAGACATGCAATTCGCACATTTGTATTTTACTTGTGCAGTTTATGAAGTTATGTTAATTTGAGTTCCTGCCAAATGTCGATAACATTGTTAAAAATTTTCTGTATTTTTAGTTTGTCTTTAATTTCACAGTTCAACAGTTTTTACCTAAGCTAACATATTTGTTTCGTCTTCAGTTTAAATCTGTGTCTTTGTAGTTCATGAAGTTAGTCAAAAGCACACTTATCTCAAGATAATGCGCACCAACTACATCAGTCTGTATTTCCTTTGATGCAAGTGTTATTAACCGTTGATCCGCACTGATAACAGTTTGCTAATTTTTTTTATCCATATTTGAAGTAGAAAGTTTAATTTCTCTTTTGCGGGAAATGCCACACTTTGAGCTGTAAACAAACAGACCTTTTTTTATTTTTAATGTTTTGTTGACCGTGCATCTTGACATATCCGTACAATACGAACCAACAGGATGCACTATTTACTTTCAATTCATTTCAATAATTAACCTCTACATGTTTCGAGCAGGCTTACTGCTCATCGTCAGGAGGTATTACTCTGTATATACAGTAATCGGTATATGCCATGCATTTGTGTTGACTGGCTGTTGGCAGGATCCTGCCAACAGCCAGTCAACACAATCGCATGCATATACAGAGTAGTACCTCCTGATGATGAGCAGTAAGACTGCTCGAAACATGTGGAGTTTAATTATTGAAATACATTGAGAGTAAATAATGCATCCTGTTGGTTAACGTTCTAAACGTAAACGTTACGCACTTTTGCGATTATGACGGTAGTAAGGGGTCGCTGATTTCGTCTTTTGCAACACTTTTTCAGAATATTAGAGTTCAATGTGTAACATTTGCCACACAGCCTGTTTTATGTACATTTTTAATTGTTCATTCACTCATTCCCTCATTCAGCCACCCAGTAGTAAGTCATTCTGTTTTTAATCAGCAACTTTGCCAGTAGCTGAGACCCAATTGCGACCGGGATAATGTCTGTGACATAATGAATTGAAGAAAAAAATGTAGAAGGAGGCAACAGTGGTCCAATTTCAGGTAAGTTTTTTCTTCTTTTATTTGTCTGAAATGTCTGAAGGTAATGAGGGACGTTCTGGTCGTGATAAGTAGTCTGTAGGCGAAGATGGTGTATTCGTAGCCGTGAACTTCAGAATGAATAGCTAGAGTGTTAAGTACTCGACAGAGAATTTCACACATCATAGGTGAGTGCAGGCTGATAGAGAATAATTCACTTCGGTATGAGCAAAATACATATTAAAGTAGGAAGAACATCTGACTTCCATGAATTTGATTCTCTCGTCTCTCAAAAATTTTACCACAACGCTCTTCATAAATACGTTTCGAAATACAGAAAACTTCGAATTCATACCTCCTACGCGTAAGGCTACTAGTGTTATTTTATGTGCGGCAATATTGTTACTATAACATAAACCAAATATATATATATATCATTATCATGATTATCTCCACATAACAGAGCTTCAAACATCGCAAAGAACGGATTTTAAGATGTGTTATTCACTCAAATAAGCAACTAACTATGAGTTCAATAGATGTACCTTTCAAAGAATACGACATGTTGACCTGTCAAGTTACGAGAACCTGACTTCCGTGGTGTAGTCCAAGTGAACATGCAGAAACAAGCGAGTTTCAGAAAGCGCTAGCAGTGATAGTCATTTGTTACATCAACGAGTCTGCGCAGTTGACCTGCATATGGCGCCTCCGTTTGCGGTTTGTAAGGACAGTCTAAAGTCTTGTGCAATTTTGATAGGAAGAGAATTATTGTGAATGGAAGATGTTTAGTGGCAGTTTTGTTTGTGTTGCTTACTGTGTTTTCGTGCTTCCTAATGTATGCTGAGAGGAGGAAAGGTAATAATTACACAGGTTCTTTTGTATTTGGATTTAAACTGTTAATATGAACTACTTTAGGTCGTAGAATCGCATGACTGCTTACTTGCAATTCTGGCATTATTAAGAATTAGGCGCGTGGTAGAAGAACAGCTAGTTTGCTGCTATTTGTCACGTTCTAAAAGCGACAAAGGACACTGCAAGAGTGGTACAGTACGAGAAGCTGACAAAACACTTTTATGGCAATTTAGTTCCCCATGTACTTTACACCGTAGGATATACGTATATAAATCTTTAAGATAACAAACTGAAAGTCATCGGTCAGTTAAACAGAGAATCTAGCCCATTTGAAGTTATATGAGCACAGACGTAAATTGTAGTATTTGCTGGTCATCTATTCTAGAGTTGAATGTTTCATTGAAATTATTTCTACTTGTGTGATAGCACCCTACAGCTGTCATTTTAATTCATAACTTCTAATACGACACTCTGAGTAACAGACTACACAATTTCGAATGATCGAATCGGAGTAAATACGAACCGGAAATGATGTGGCTTTTTTAATGTACCATCAAAGCATCTGCCTGCAGACATAGAAGAGAACCAAGAAAAGTATTAATAACTCTGTTTCCCTGACCAAATTAATTCCAATATTTACTACTACACGTCATTTGCTTCAGTCTTGAGCCACGTGCTGTGTTGCGTCGGTCTGAATCCAGTAACGGCCCTGAAAATCAGGCTTAAGCCAAGAATATCCACTCGCAAACAATTTTATTTTTAGGCCAACGCTATATACTTTGATTAAATGTGATTTACTCATAGTTTATGCTGATGAATTTAATATATTAGGGGGAAGTACTCATACTATAAAGAAAAACACAGAAACTTAATGGACATCTGTAAAGAGATTGGTCTATAAGAAAATGCTGAGAAAACTACGTATACAGTCAAGTCTCGAGATCAGAATGCAGAAAAAAATCACAACATGAAAGTAGAAAATAAATTCTTTGAAAGAGTGGAATAGTACAAATATTTTGGAAGAGCCTTAACGCATCAAAATTCCATTCATGAAGACATTAAGAGTAGACTGAAGTCAGGTAATGCTGGCTATAATTCGGTACAGAATCCTTTATCTTCCGTTTTACTATCCAATGGTATAAAGACGAAGATATACAGAACATAATTTTGACTGCTGTTTGGTATGGGTGTATAACTTGGTCTATCACATCGTGGGAGAAACGTAGACTGATTGTTGGAAAGGAAGGTGCTGAGGATGATATTTGTTCCTAAGAAGGACGAGTTAAGAAGGGAGTAGAGAAGACTACGTAACGAGAAACTTCATGTTGTGTACTCCTCACCACATATTATTCGGGTGATCAAATTGAGAGGAATGAGATGGCTGAGCAAGTGGCAGGTATGGGAGACAGGAGAGGTACATACAAGGTTTGGCGGACCTGGTAAAGAGACAAATTGGAAGATCTAGCCGTAGATAGGAGGACAGTATTAAATTGGATCTTCAAGTAGTGGACTGGGGGCATAGACTGGATTGACTGCGGTAATGAGGACGTGTTAACTTCACATGAAGCACTCTGCTTCACGGTGTTAGTTGATTCTAGTAACAGGCACACTTTCAAAATATATATTAACATAAGAATATGACAGGAAAATAGTTGTATCCATGACTATTTATATTGTTCGACGAAATACAGTAAGTTTTTAAAAAATATAACGTGTACTATGCGTACAGAAGGAAACCAACTACATGCTACTGAATGATTTATTGCACTTGTAATCTGCTCAACATGTTTCGGGCGCTTATATGTCCATCATCAGGAGCTGCCCTGCTCCTGACCGCCGACCACCAGCAACCAACGCACTACACACCACATGCGGTAATAGCACAAATGTAGTCTCGAGCTCCAGATGATGGGCATATAAGTGCCCGAAACATGTTCAGCAGATTACGCATGCAATAAATCATTCAGTAGCAAATAGCTGGTTTTATTTTCTACGCATTTATAACGATGCATGTGCAAACATACATCAATACAACATGTACTGTTTGTGTGTGTGTCTAATATGTCGCCTAAAAATGCGAGAAAAGCCTCCTGCATGCGCTTAAGTTTCAATCTGTAATGTGGCAAGGGTTACAACATTTAACTGGTGCATTCGTGTACCATACTAACACCGAACAGAGGGAATAGTAACTGTTCTGATTGCAAGATCCCAGGTGACCGTGAAGATTGTCATCTTCTGGAATGTTACGCCGTGTAGTCTGGTAGGGTTTTGGATATTTCTACCAGACTACACGGCATAACGTCCGGTATGGTTGTAATCCTCGTACGTTAGTTAGTTATTCTTGTATTTTAGATAAAGAAACTAACTGGTGAATTTTGTCTCGTTTATTCCGAGAGTTAGCCGACTTCAAAAACAAGGTTGTGTGCCCTGTAGTGAAATGACCTCTGTGTAATACGCGTGTGGCGGAGGGGAATTTGTATCTGGGAGATTCGAAGTGCAGTTGGGAGACTCCGCATCGTAGTGAGCAATGATGCTGCGTTGTTTCTGGTTACGCAATGCAAAATTTGACGTTTCTTTTTCTCTTCTCCGTAAAATTCATAGTCTCTATTGGCCTACGTTGTATATTTCAAATTTCAGTGCTCTGTGGTACTTCTGGTGAGGTAAAGATAAAAAAAGTATTTCTCCACAACCTGCGGGTATATAGGGGGCGTAGAATATACCTCCACCTATTCTTAACGTCGGCGCTAGATGGTGAGTGAGTAACACCACGCCCCGGCAGCTTTACCTTCAGAAAATAAATCCGATTCCTTTTGAGTAGAAGGTTGAATGGGCACCAGGGTCGGTCTGGACCTTTAGTAGAAGAGAATATCCTCTTGCTTCTGTCCCTAACCTCTGGTTAGACGATGCAGTTTATTCTTGTGAATGAATGTTCAAGGCTACTGATACCGCATATTCGCAATAGTCTGAGGCCTTGCTGATATAGCCCCTTATTAGAGCTTCTTTCCTGTATTTTTATGTAATCCGATGATTAGAAACAAGCACGGAACATTGCGAACTTTCGAAGTTTTTACTTTAGATGCCGGACTGCTGGCTAGAAGTCAGTATTTGGAAGGTCCTACGACCGGCCACCTGACACCGGTTTTTCTTGGTTTCCCTGTGTCTATAAGCAAATGCTGAGATGGTTCCCAAGATTCCAAGTTGCCATTACATGCTTCTTATGTAGCCCTCCCTACTTAAACTTATTAGTAACCAATTTCATATTTTGTATACATGTAAAATAACCACTGCCACCGGGTGACAACCCAATTGCAGTAAATAAAGATTATTATTATTATTAAGTTGCATCTATCAGATTGCACATTGGCAATCATGCCTGTGTATATAGTACAAAGACTCAGTAAAGTTAAAATAACATACGTGGTCTACAAATCGATGGAACAGAAAAGCACTTTTCATGAGTTCTGCTTGAAACTTGATGCTTTAATAAAAACTGTGGAACAAGAACAGTTATTCCCTGGTAGCAAGGAAAAAGGTACAAATTTTTGGGCACGAAGTGTGGTGAATTTTTATCTACGCTGGAACTGCCATCCATTTATACTCTGCTACTTTCGCTCACAAACGCAGCGTTAGAAAGGATGACAGTGCAACACTGCAGGCATATAGAAAGCGTGCCCTCACAGAGAGTTCGATTCAGCGTTGCAGTTGACCGTTTTAATTCTGAAGTTAATTTAAATAGTACTTCGAATTTCGCAATGTTTCAGTTTCTCACGTCAGGGACCGTCTACGGTTTTCTGACTCCGATATCATGTGTTTCTGTAGGAGGATATCAAAGTTTCTGAAATCTTGCTTCCTTCATCGACAGAGTTTTAATATGATGGGTCGTCACCGACGCACACACACTGGTAATAAAACTCTTCGGACACGTTCTGGGTCCCCACCTGTAACGCCCTTTGTCTCAAGTCAGTTGCTTGTACTCTACTCCGGAGCACAGGGCCTCCAAGAAGCAACGCCACAGGACTCCGTTTCCTGCTGTCTCCTTGACCCTTCTCCAAGTCTTTCCCATTCGAACAATATTCGCTCACACTGCAAAATCTATTTAACGTTTTCCTTGTCGAACCAACAATCATCCGTCGTCGTCCGTCCGTCTGTGTCGTCGTCATTTTCTGTAATATTACGAATTCGAGGGCAGACTCTGATTTCAGTAAGGCTGCTATCTGTAGACTACGCACTGACCGTGATATGAGATCTTGTCAATGATACAATGAATACAATAGTGGCACAATCCATAAATTGCCGGTTTTGAGTTAATACTACGATTCAGCTGAAAAATATAACAAATATGTCCGACAATAATGACGTCTAGCTGAGTGTGTTTTGACTAAGAAGTGTGACGGTATTGTCGGACGTAGGTCTTACATTTTTAAGCTCAATCGTAGTATTCATTCCACATGACAATTATTGAGTTGTGCCAGTATTGCATTCGGTGAGCGATAAGACCCTTTGTCCAGGCGATCCTTTGTCAACAGCTTTACCTCGGCTGGTATATTTGTCAAATGCCCCCATTAATTGTGCGTTTACAGGAATCCAAGTGAATAAATGTCATACTGTTCACAAGACTGGTTTATTTTTTTAGTAGGTCTACTAGTATTCGGCAACAGCTGCCAGATGTGTGCCTGCTCATTGTGATCGCGTTTCAACGAATCGTGTGAGCAGAAAATGTAAACGACTAGAGGGAAACCGTGTGAAATCGAGGAAATTGGGAGGGTTCTGATCCAAGTGACTTCTTTCTGTGGCTACACTGTATTCAACCGTTAATAATTTATTCTCACCGCCCGTTCCTATGTCTTCGTCTTTTTCGATTCATGGTGGAGTCGAAACGTACGAAGTTCTTTGTACAGAAAGCCGAAACAGGTAGCACGATGCGGACAACGAAAGATGTTGTCATAAAATATGGTTGCGATCGACGGTCCGCCTGTTTATATGTCACTTTGCTGATAAACCAGCGAATGTTACGTTGAAGCCAAGCTGCCCCCATCTTATTCCCGTCAAGCTCCGCAATACCCAATCACGTCTGACATCTCACCATAGCTTGGCGCCCAGTGCGCATTTCAACCACGCACGTACCCCGCATTTCAACCCCAACACGCTCCGCCGTTTCACTGCTAGTTCAACCAATGACGAATCACCATTCTTCCAAATCCTCATCGTCATGTTCCTGAATGGTTAGGCGTGTTTTCTGTTCCTTGATCCTCAAAATGAAGTTGGTCCCTCCATCTCTTCCTTGGTCGTACTATGTTCCTTCGTCCTTTTGGTTTATACAGTATTGTAGTGCTTGTTTTGCTAGTCTGTTTGTGTCCATCCTCTGTACATGTTGTAGCCACTTTTTCTGGTACTGTTTTATTTCCAAATCCTCATTACTGTTTATTCATCACAACGTGTTGCCACACCTAAAGATATTCTAAGTCAGGGGCGCACACAGAATTTTTCATTGGGGAGGGGGGGGGGGGGGATTCTGAACCTGAGGCTAAATATAAGGTATGCTTCATTTTAAAACTTTTGTTATAAAATCATGCTGTCAGTATAACTGTAACTGCACAAAGACCACAAAACTGTTACATCTTCTACCGTAAAAAGACGACATTAGCTTCGGCTTTAAAGTATCATGATCCGGTTGCAAGAATACAATCTGGAAGAACTCAGGCACAACATACGACGCGAGACTTTAACAATTCCCGAAGAACTCCGGAGAGTAAACAATGTCTTCCGCAGTTGTACTGACTGCATTCGGTCAGGATGGCAACATTTTAGGCATCGGCGAATCTTCCCAATTTTTTTTTTTCGCTGACAGTTAAACGTTCCGAGACTCGGCGTATGACGTAACACTAGCAGAGCGTCGGGCGCGCACATATCGGTCAAACAGGAAAAAACAAACACCCTCTATATTAAAGTAGAAATTGGTTACGTGCTGCAATAATAATTGGGTCGGTCTCAGTCCCCATCGGGTGTGAGGCAAGCCGTCGGCGCGTAATGTTTCCAGCTAGGTCATGGGGCTTCACGTCCCTGCATCAACAAGTCAATTTAGGGCCAAATATGGCACGCAAAAAATATATAAGAATTACGGTAGTATTTAAGCCATTCTTGTAGACACGTCTGGATGGCCGTGATGCATTCAAATGGAATGACAAGCAGCATTTTAATGTTGGAAAACGATGCCTTCAGAAATGCCACGAAACGTAAGGTCAACGAGACACTGTTCAGAACCCATGCAGTCTGAGGCATCTGGCAATATCAGAGTCACTGTTTTCACTCAAGTCTTTCTCGCGTATTGCCTACCATCCTTAAAAAAAATTACGTCAGCTACAAATAGCCTACTTGTTCCACGAGTTCAATCCACTGCACTCAATTATAACACCATGAAGCCCATTATTTCATATGTGACATATATATTCAATTCCTACCTCGTAATAAACACACTGCTACTCTATTACAAAGACAAATCGGTTCATGCAGTTGAGGGAAATTTGAATGGAAGCATCATGATGTGCTTATAAACGTAATATAATATTAAATAGTGTACGTCAGCACTACCACGTGCAAATTGTGAACACAATTTGCACGTTACGCCCTTTGAGACAAACGATTTAATCTGATGAATTCCATGGATGTAAACACGCTGGGATTCCAAAGTGTGCGTAGCATCTTGTGACTCAATTGACAAAAATAGGCCTGAAGATGACTAATCTATAGTCGAAACATGTAGCCTTAGCCTTATAATTACCTTGAGTGGTTGTGCTGACGTACACTATTTAATATTATATTGAGTTGAGGGAAATAGTCGCTCGGTATTTATTGTGTCATTAGAAGCAGATTAATTCACAATATGAGACAAGTGCAGTTCTTAGTAAACCGGAGTTCACTATAAATTAGCTTCACCATAAATGAGCATGGCTAAAAATAGGACTTCGTAGCAGAAGTTCGCTGAACCTGATTTTATTAAACTTCGTGGGACACTTTTAGGATAGCAGACAAGATAATTTATGGTCGTCTGAAATTGGTTTATTGGGCTGAATATGACTGAAAATTCGTATTTATCTACGATAATTAGTGACAGTTTACAGTCTGAATTTTAAAAAACTAATCATCGGCAAACTTTGTCGTCAATAATGGTCATGGATGGACATGTACGATCTCCATAAAAGGTGTTCTGTTTCCTGTTTGGTGAAGATGGTTTGTTATTGATATACCGATAAAGGTTCAGACAAACTTGAGACGTCTGCGTGCATGTATGGGACCGCCATTGGTGAAGGAAATAAATAAGCTAAATTAAGGTATGTTTTTAAAGAAGGTTTCCAGTTCGGCAGGCCGTGTTTAGCCAGTCTTCCCTGACAAAAGTGTAAGTGTTTCTATCCGCTCAGTAGACCAGCCGCAGGGATATGATTCTGTACCTTTTTCGTTGCAGTCCTGTCAGAATGCCATGCAGTGTAACTCATCCGCTAGAATGGTTTGATGGTAAACAATGCGTCAAATTTGTGTATCTTTTACAGATCATGGTCAGCAGACAAGGCCACTATTTTAAATATAAACTGTAGGCTTATACAGACTTTGTGTTTGTGTAAAATGGTCCCTGTATTTCATGTATTTACACTGCGTAGGAATGGTTTTCAAGTGACAGAAATAAGATACTGACAGAAGAAAAGCCATAAAAGTAAAAATTTTCTTAGCAATGAAAATGAGACTGTGATTACGGTGGAAGAGTAGATTAAACCCACGAATATTAGAATTGCTTAATCGTAAAATCAAGGAGGAAAAAACATGAAAGAGCTGAAAGATAGGAAGAAAAAAGTTTACCTTGTACTACTGAGAATATGAAAGGACGCCTTGAAGTTTTATTTCCAAAAAGAAAGAGAGTTCTTTAAAAGCGAGGAGGAATTCATATATTTTTAGCATTAATTATTAATTTTCCAAGAATGCAATTTTTGTGTAGCTGAGACAATTAGGCGTTATAGGAGCAAACGTTCTGAATTTACACTTACTAGATTAAAGGGAAAAGGGTCTGAAATAAGTAGAAAAGGATAACTGAAGAATAAGAAACCAACTAGATGCCACTTGTTATTTTATTGTACTTCTTATAGGCTCAACATGTTTCGGGCATAGTAGTGCTTCTTATAGGCTTCTTATAGGCTCAACATGTTTCGGACACAGTAGTGCCCGAAACATGTTGAGCCTATAAGAAGTACAATAAAGTAACAAGTGGCATCTAGTTGGTTTTTTATTCTTCAGTTATCACAATGATGCACGGTCCAATAACCATCAGAGGAAAAGGATATCTCTCGTAAATCTTCTTTAACGAACTAAATTTCTTTAAATAAAGGAATAACCATAGATTATACATGCATGCTTTCGAAAGCTACTAAATCAGTTCTGTTAATGACAGCTTGTGTTTATGAACATGAATTTCAAGAGGCAATAAATGCAGGTTTAAGAGTGAAAAGTAATGCATTTATGGAAGCAAGTATAGCCAGCAGCTTGATGGGATCTTGTGTCATCATTAAGCGTGGGATCGAACCAGCGTCTCCCTACAATATCAAAAAAAATCTCTGCTAATTTAAGTCAGTCAATTAACACGCCCTTCGCCACAGGCGTCATAGCCAGAATTGTTGGAAGGGAAAATAACTGTAAACGACATGGCAGCTTCGTTTCTAATTTTAAGCTTTGTTTAAGTTCATCCAATTATATTGAAGTCAGAGATTTTATGTAATCTGAATTTAAAATAAAATTTAATTTAAAACACAAAACGTAGACACATTTTACACAAATAAATGGTTTTCTCTTAGGAGATGTAAAAAATAATTCTCTTCTCAAGTACAGTGCAATTAAACAGCACACATTATGATGCATACATACATACATACATACATCTCATCTCACAGCATTCAAGTGTTACAATGGACAAAATGTGTCAGTCAAACACAACAATAATAGATACACAACATACATGTGACAGCAGGGCTACATGTTTCGACTCTCACTGAGTCATCCTCAGGCCCTCATGATACAGATCCATAGAAAGAATGTACTATGCACTGTGAGATCCCCAACGCTCACAGTATCTGTAGTGAATGACAATGAGAGTGAATAACTATGAGAACATGTATGTGGTAGTTCTTATTCTATGTAATAATGTTCTCATTGTTATTCACTCTCATTGCCATTCACTACACATATTGCAAGCGTTGGGGATCCCACAATGCATAGTACATTCTTTGTATGGATCTGTATCATGAGGGCCTGAGGATGACTCATTGAGAGTCGAAACATGTAGCCCTGCTGTCACATGTATGTTGTGTATCTATTATTGTTGTGCTTGACTGACACATTTTGTCCATTGTATTCTATAAACATCAAATTTAAATTCAAGTGTTCATTTAGAAGACACACGCAGAAAACCATTCAATAATCCATGACATAACTCATCAACTCATCCACACGACTATTAACGCATACGATAAACCGTAACTACTGAGCGATCACATTATCGGTATTTTGTGTCCTAAGAATTGTTATTCGATTATTGCGAAACTGATATAATACTGCTAAAACAATAAACCAAATAACCGAGCATATTTCAATAGGAAGAAAATCTAATTTGACGTTCATGGGGCCGTGCATTGTAATATTATTTCTATAGTAAAACCAACTAGATGCACCAATGTATCAAATTTATTTTATTTTGGAATGACACTCTACGTGTTTCGAACGGTGTTTGCGTCCATCATCAGGAGTTCAAGACTGTACATACAGCAGACAGCAGTATCACTTTGACATATGCCTGTTGTTGTATGTACAGTCTTTGAACTCCTGATAATGGACAGAAACACCATTCGAAACATGTAGTGTGTCATGTCATTCCAAAATAAAATAAATTTGATACATTGATGCATCTAGTTGGTTTTACTGTAGAAATAGGAGACAATCAACTTCATACTTCAAATTTTGAGAAAAGTATTTTATATTCAATACTCCCTCAGAACTGCCCGTCTTTGGGTTCGTATTCGGTGGAAGCTCTGTAATTTTATCACATTCATGTAATGTAGCAGTAAATGAATACGAACTACGCTGTAAGCCTTTAATGTCTCCACAGGGGTGAAGATTTCGCCCACAAAACGTCAGTTTTGCATCTTGTTGACACCAAATTTTTCCAGAAGATTATGTATTTAATACTGGAGGACAGACATAACTAGGAGCAGGTCCTAGTAATACTATTATGATTAACACAGTCTACGAATTAACAGTTCTCTTCCCTAAGTCTGTTAAAAGTTATAAATTATTGTCGGCCCTGAAAAATATTGATCCTGTTCGTTGATAAATAGAAGTATGCAAATTCGTTTTCTTGCTTACTTTTCACCTAATAAAGATATGGCGGAGAGGGGATATAGATCAATGCATGTTTAAACTCGACACCAGGTGGAGGCGAGTGTTACGAGCAGTGATAGTAAACCCAGTGTTTACTTTTTAAGTTCCCTATTCTCCCATCATACTATCTCTTAGCACCTTATTGAAGTATATGTAGAGTCCTCTACAAAATTTCGGACCGTTGCCTATTACAGATTTGCTTTAGTTTTGCGGATGCTAATGAGGGTCATATGCGGACATTTTTATATTTGCTATGTAAAAATTGCAACCTGGCCGACTTTTGTCTGTTCAATTTGGCATAATTCACATTTATTCGCCAAAACAACACCGTATTTATCACAAGAGAGATTTTCAAAGTTGAACTTTAAAGGCTGTCATAAAGCAGCTTTGCCATTAGACATAATTTAAGTCACTGCGACAATTCATGTAGCAATGGAAGCGTAAAAATCTGTGTTAGAAATGTTAACACAATTGATTTCGTCTCCACTGTGGTGAATCCTACACACATACAGGTTATTCACAAAACGTGGTCCGCCATCTCGTAGCTATTCAAGGAACTATCTGTAGCTCCCGCCGCTTTCATACGAATTTGTACGGTCTGAAGCGGTTCCCGCAGTTCGATGACGGAAGCTTTCAGTTTAATCGGCATTTCACTGGTTACAGGTGGCCATCTCTCGGCCGCCATCTCCTTATCAACGGTCAGAAACTTATGTTCCTTGGTCAGTCCTGTTATCTTCTTCCACATGGGCACGATGACCTTTGCCAGCACATAATCAACCACAATGCGCTCAGTGAACATGACCAACAAGAAATGGACGACGGCCAGACAAATGACAATCACCTGTGACAAAAAAAATAAATCATCACAATTTGGTTGTTCTATTGTTGCCATTGCAATGACAAAAATGTACATATTGGCCGAGTAAGATAACAATGCGGCCTCAACATATCTAGCGATTATATTATTATTATTATTATTCTGGAGAGTAGAAAAGTTGGCGGCGGTCTTTAGCTTGCGTGACGATTGTGTCTCAACTGAGAGTTTACTTATATTATAAGTATGTATGTAGTGATTAACTCAATTTTGTATTAACCTTTCAGCCTACTGGCAGTCAATACAAAAGGGGGTTGAGAATGGTCATACAAGTGACACCACTAGGAAACAACTGGCTAAAAATTGTTTATTAACAGATAAAAAAATTAAAAATAGTAATATTGACCTTAGGAACCATAATTCTGAGGGTGTGAAGTTAGCTTAAATGCTTCAGAATAGGATTCAGCTTTGGGGATTTTGTAACGCCGGTGATGAACATTTGGGTGTAATAACAAGAGCGTTCTCTTCTTGTGGGCAGCCTCGACAGACCGGCAGGTGGATGGTCTGTAATTTAGTTGTGGATCTGACTGACAGAGTTACACTTCTGTTTTATGTGGATACACACGTAGAACTTATTTATTTATTTATTTGTATTTAATTACGTATTAGTTTATTCCTTCATTAATTGTTCATTTATTTATTTATTTGTAAATTTATTTATTTTCAAGTCGAAGATAGCTCCCGCGTGATTCATGTTTTTTACATATTGAGTTCCAATCTATATCCGGAAACTCATTTCAAATTGAGTCTTTAATTCGTTTTAGTGGATTTTGGAGACAAATGGGGGAATAGCGTACCAAAGTGTAGGTCTATTACCTTCCACGATCCTTCCAGTTCATTGTTTCCCAATGATCCTACCATTCTGTACTGTGTGTTTGTACTTAACTGAGGTAAAGGTAAAGTGATCCCGTTACAAGCCCGGTGTGGCCCAGAGGGTGCGTACAGGTATAGCTCTACTCTTCCATGGCCGCGGCACTAGAAGGGGTTGAGTGGTCAGCAGCACGCCCCGGCCGCACTTTACCCCCGGGAAGGACCCGGTCCCCATATTAAAGGAGGCTGGGTGGGCCACAGGGCCGGTCTGGACGGGCGAAAAATCTCGTCCCCACCGGGATTCGATCCCGGATCGTCCAGCCCGTAGTCAGTTGCTATACCGACTGAGCTACCCGGCCCAC
>Ga0131853_10005098_pt1 | contig 23645 bp, 18 predicted proteins | sample TergutLab28metaG_FD_92764 | JGI IMG/M metagenome (GOLD analysis project Ga0131853, IMG submission 92764) | Labiotermes labralis P1 segment gut microbial communities from Petit-Saut dam, French Guiana - Lab288 P1 (version 2) (version 2) | ecosystem: Host-associated > Arthropoda: Insects >...
AAAAAAGCCCTATGATAACAATTGACGGAAATCAAGTCAAATTACTTTTGGTTCGGTCAAAAAATAAAACACAGCGGAGCGTTCCACTTTTGGTTCGACCTCACCAAGCGTTCCAAAAACGAACCTTTGCAAAAGTCCGTTACATTGTAGCGGACTTTTGCATTTCCGTCATCGAATAGATAAACCTTATTGAGAAAGGTGTCTACAAGGGCTTGGCGGTTTGTTGTGACGGAGCAATCAAGGTGCTGCTCATACAAAAAGCAGATATGAGTTTTTGAACTTCAATCTGCTTTTTTGTTTGTTTTAATATTAGTTTGTTCGTCCTAATAAATAATCAATACTGCAACCGAAAGTTTGACTTAATTTTATGAGTGTCGATGCTTCGGGAGTTATGCCATTGTTTATCCATTTGCTAATAGCAGGTTCACCTATTCCGCTAAGTTTGGATAATTTTGCCCTATTCCATTTTTTTCTCTTTAATAATAAGTCTAGTCTTTCATGAAAATTTGATTGAGAATTGCCTGTTTTAAAACTTCTATCATCTGATATTCCTAAAATATAATCAACTGAACAACCAAAATAATTGCATAATTTTATTATCATATTGCAGCGAGGATAATATTCTCCTTTAAGCCAAAACCAAATTGCTTCATAATCACACTCTAAATCTTGGGAAAGTTGTGTAATACTCAACTCCCTTTCTTCCATTAATTCTTTTAAACTTTCCGCAAATGCAATTTTATGCTCCATACTTAACCTCAATAATAATATTATAAAGTTTGGAAAGTTTTTTACAACAGTTCTTATGAAAGGAAAGATTTGACATAGTTCGACAAAATAAGTCATGCATTTGTTAATTTTTTTAAAGAATAGAAATATTATTGCTTGATTTTAAAGTTTGGAAAGTCTAATATATATATATATATATATATTAATCACACAAAAGGAGCAATAAACAATGCTATCAAATCAAAATTTAACAAACTCAAAAAAACCAAGTGACCGAGATTTTATTTCCATGCTTGTAAAAATGGCAACAAGCGAAAGTGCAGAACTCACAATATGTTTCGACGAAAAAAACAATAATCAAATAACAACAAATGACTTAACAAGTCAAATACATCTTGCATTAAGAGATGTGTTTGTGGCTAATATTAACAAGGAAGAAAATAATGTTTTGCGGCTTGAATTTCCGAATAATGAGAAATTCAAACTTAGAATTATCAAAGAATAGTGTCTTATCATGTGCAATTGAAAAGAGACTGCTATACAACAGTCTCTTTGACAAATTTTATTCTTTTTCTATTGTTGTTATGTTTGAGGAGAGGATTTGGAGGAGACTTTTTCTTTTTTCTCTTAGGTCTCGTCTGTCGAAGAACCATTTTTCTACTGCTGCCCAGACAAAAACCCAACTTATTATTATGATGATGTAGAAAAGTATGTCGGCTAAAACTCTGTTTGTGACTGAGGCGAAGAGTTCAACAATACTTCCGATAACAAAGGTTACAACTCCGACGAGCAAAAGCAATAGTGCGGTTTTTCTCACTTCTCTTCTGTCTTTTTTTATTTTGATTAATTCCAAAGCCCCAAGGTATTCAAGTCTTTCTTTGAAACCTTTTTCATTTTTTTTCGGGATTTTTATTTCGATTTTTTCGGAATACGGAATATAATCACATTGCTGCTTTAGTTTTTCGTAGCCGAAAATAGTGAGTCTTCCGTCCTTAAAATCATCATCTTCAAGAACAACCTCATTCTCATCGGTTTGTTCGAATTTTTCTATTAGCCTGTTTTCAAGGTCTTTATATGGTTTTGATAGAAACATAGTTTTTAACTGGAGTGGTAATCACCCTTGCGATTTTATTGTTGAATTTGTTGAAGGGACATTGCCCTTATGGTTTTGTTTGTCGTTATTTGATGAGATATTTCGTGGGCTGTCGCTTCACATTGTGCGGGACGCCGAGGGCGGCGTCCCCTACAGTTTTTTTTGTAGTGTGATATTCCGGAATGGGAATAAATTGTAGGGGCGAGCAACGCGAGCCTGATTAAATTATCATTATTATGTTGTCAATTATTCGGGCTCGCGTTGCTCACCCCTACATAGTGGGCATTGTTCAGCAAGAGTGGATGGTAAGAACCACGATTTGCAACTGACACACAGTTTGAACAATGCCGTCAGATTCGATGGGTGTAATTATTTAGATTACAGGGGCGATTTATTAATCGCCTGCACCTTTTGCGTCAAACACACCCTCTTTGTTAATTTTTTCTGCTGACTTCAGGTGTGCCTTATGGAAATCATTCCCCCGCACAATTATGTTATTGATTTATTCACTACGCAATGCAACAACAGGGTCTTTTTTTGCTGCTGATTTTGAGGGGCTTAGTCCTGAAATAAGTGTCAGCCCGATGCTAATTACAACCATGATTATTGCCATCCACCATGGGAGTGTTGCTATTCTTGGAATGTTTGCAAGTCCTACTAGAAGATTAATAAAGCCCGACATGATATAGGTTACTATTATTCCAATTAAGCCTGAGAATAATCCTAGTATGAATGTCTCGGCAGTAAAGAGGTTTGAGACATCTCTTTTTCTTCCGCCGAGGGAACGAATGACTCCGATTTCTTTTATTCTTTCAACTACTGAAACATAAGTTATTATTGCTATCATGACGCACGAAACAATCAAGGCAAGCGAAGTGAATGCAACGAGAGCGATTGTTATTATTAGTATCATCATTGAAAGCATATCCATGATGAATGAAAGAAAATCTGTATAGGTTACTGTTTCTCTGTTTTCAAGGCGAATACCGTCAACATATATCACTGCGTATGGATTATTCCAATTTTGAAGATACGCCAGTGCGTTGTCTTTTTGAGTGAAACTGTCGTTATAAATCGCAATTCTATTAGGCAATGGGAAAACAGTCAAAATGTTATAATATGCATCAACTGTCTCAGGGATAACATTAATTCTTCCGTCATAGTAGTAGGAATAGACATTTGCCCCAATTTGCTGCATGGTTAAAGAAGTCATGATTAGTCCGCTTGGAGCGCCGTCTCCTCCTCCAAACATTCCTGCCATGTTCGCCATCAAGAATGCCATCAGTCCGCCGCCGCCGATAACTGACATTGACCTGCCGTCAATTATCGTCGGAGTTCCGTCAATTGTGCTGGAGAAAAAATAATCAACAGTGAAAAATACTGCTCTTCCGTCAACAACCAAAGGGGTGTCTTCTGTGAAAGTATGTTCAATTGTCACACCCGGCATTCCCGGAACAGGCATTTCCATAGTGTCGCCTTCACGCATTATCATTGATGCCCCGCTTAAACTTGAATAGCCTTCATTTCTCATAAATTGTGCTATATATGAATTCCAGTTTTCCTCAATAATATGTTCAGCAAGAGCGGTTGTGAAATAGAAACCCGGGGAAAGACTTCCTCCTCCGAAAAGAGTGTCGCCGCTTGGCTCTAATATTCCGACAATGACCAGTTCAATATAGCCGTCAACTTCTCCGTCAGCATAGCCTGTCATTTGGTCAACATAAGGAATGTATCTGAAAGGTTGAGAAGAATTTAGGTCGTTTTCGACAAAAATGTTGTTGTTTGGATGCCATGTGAATGTTTGACCCATCAGGGCATCAAAAGGAATTTCATAACCGCCGTGAGCGTTCCATATTTCCTCATCAAACCTATCGTCTCCTAAAGCACGGAATGCAATGTTGATAAATTGTTCTTGAGTATAGAAACCGATTTGCCCTAGGACTAAATCTGTTATGAATCTGTCATTGTCAAGGACTATCATTACTTCATGTTTTTCTCTTGCAATGTCACCCCTAATGATATCATATTGGTCTAGTAAATATGCTTCTGTTGCTTCGTTTCTTGTGTCTAATGCTTGATTCATCGGATTTCCGAGAACACTGACAATTGAGGCAAATTCATTAAAGTCTCTTAATTGCGGGGCTGAGAGTATCGCAGAATACATCGCACCAATACCGGCAAAAGATGTTTGTCTTTCGTTAAATTCTGTGAAGATGCTATAGCCTATGTCAAGTCCATAATCAAAATGGAGTGCAGCCCAATATTCTTGAGGCATGTTCTGAATGTAGCGAACATAGTTTCTGTCAATTCGGTTTGACACCATAATATCATCAACCATATCAAATTGGTCAAGGATATTTTCAATGGTAGTATCGACATTTGCCCAGTCACCTCTTCTCACCTCTCGCCTTTCAGCGGGACCCATTCCGCCCATCATTGCTTCAAGGTTAAACGCTTGTTGAGTGATTTCAATCGGACTTGAAGCCATCATCTCTTGTTGCATTATTCCCAAAAAACCATTTATTCCAAAAGACACTGAAAGGACTAATGAAACGCCGATAATTCCGATTGAGCCGGCAATTCCTGTCATGATTGAGCGGCGTTTTTTTGAGAATAAGTTTTGAAGGGATAGTCTGAATGCCGTGAAAAAAGACATTTTTGCTTTTTCTTTTTTTCTTTTCTTTCCTTGTTCAGCGTAAACTCTGTCTAACTCCGCTTGTTCTTCCGCCTTTCTTTGCAATTCTTTTTCAGTGTCCGCCGCTTCATCTTCGTCGCTATAGGGGTTTGAGTCGGAAACTAAAAGACCGTCAAGTAGTTTGATGATACGGGTTGAGTATTCGTCGGCCAACTCCGGGTTATGAGTGACCATAATGACAAGTCTTTCTTCCGATAGTTCTTTCACAAGGTCCATGATTTGTTTTGAAGTGACGGTGTCGAGAGCGCCTGTCGGCTCATCCGCAAGAAGTATTTCAGGGTCATTAACAAGCGCACGGGCTATCGCCACTCTTTGGCATTGTCCGCCTGAGAGTTGATTTGGCTTTTTGTATATTTGGTCACTTAGTCCGACTTTTTCAAGAGCAGATTTTGCTTTTTCTACTCTTTCAACTTTGCTCATTCCCGCAATAGTTAGAGCAAGTTCGACATTCCCCAAAACTGTTTGGTGAGGAATGAGGTTATAACTTTGAAAAACAAAGCCTATGCGATGATTGCGATAAACATCCCAGTCTCTGTCTTTGAACAGTTTTGTGCTTGTTCCGTTTATCAAAAGATCGCCGTCTGTTGCGTGGTCAAGTCCTCCGATAAGATTAAGTAAGGTTGTTTTTCCGCAGCCTGATGGTCCTAATATTGAGACAAAGCCTGCTTTGCGAAAGTTTAGACTAACTCCTTTTAATGCGTGGACAAATCCGTTTGCCACTTTGTAGTCTTTTTTGATGTCTGTTAGTTTGAGCATTATATGTTCTCCTTAAATTAGTTGCTAGTTAATTTTGTTAGTTTCATTTTTCTTTTTGAAAAGATTTCTCTGCTTAGGTTTGAGTGCTGCAAAAAGAGACATTGAAAATTTCTCTTTTTCTTTCTAAGTTTAAAAATTATAAGTAGTGTTGAAATTATTATCATTTCAGTGTCCTCCTTTTTTACATTAATTTCTATGGATTTTTTAACTTTCTTTGAAATGAATGAGTTCTTCAGTATTTTCAGTTACTATATTTAGAATTTTTTCTTTTATTCTAATATAGTTTTTGGCATCTTCTTCTCCCATTTTTTCAAGTAAGAGTGCCGTTTTCCCAAAAAACATTTGCTTCTTCTCTTGCAAAATATCTTTTCCTTCTTTTGTCATTTGGACAATAATTTGGCGGCGGTCTCCCTTGTCAATCTCTCTGGTGATATATCCTTTGCCTTCAAGCCCATTTAGGACATTTGCAATATAGGCGCTTGTCACGCCCATTTCTTCACTCAGTTTTTTTGGCGAAATTGAACCTTCATCCCTATACTTTTCAATAAAATACATAGCAACCAACTCCCCTTTCAACTCATCAGAAAAAGATGCCTTGCTTCTTAACTTTTGAAGTCCAAGTTCAATTTCAATAGATTTCACTGCAAGTTCAAAATAATTCATAAAAAATACTAACCTCCAGAAATAGTTAATCAAAATAATTGCTAACTATGTTAGTAAATATATCATATTATATATTATAAAGCAAATAAAAAACACCGGTTTTTGATATTTTTTATATTAAATTTTGATTAGATTTTAGAAAATTAAGACGAAGCAATTCATTATTTTTTTAAGTATGCCTTATCTCTTGCTGTTTTATTATTTTTTGCAACTGCTTTAAATTGTTTGACAATTGTTTGGAAATGGTTTAGAATTGTGTTGTTAGCACTGATTTGTCAGTGCTTTTTTTGTTTAAGAATCGTTGATTAAGTCCTTAGTTCCTTCACAACAAATGACAACTCTTTTAATTTAATTAAAGAGAAAGGAAAAAATAAAATGGGGTGATTTCATTAAGAACACAGCCCCAACACTTCAAAAAAAATCTTATGGATATGTTTAGAAGTATCAGTTTGCTCTTAGCAGGCATTGCAGTCTTTATGCTTGGAATAAAACTCATGAGCAGCGGATTGCAAAGCGGTGCGGGAAAAAGTGTCAAAAAGACACTGGCTCGCATCGGAGACAATCGTTTTGTCGGTGTCGGTGTCGGCATAGGCGCAACTACAGTTACGCAAAGTTCAACAGCCGTTACCGTTATGGTCGTCGGATTTGTTAATGCGGGTGTTATGACGCTTGCTCAAGCCGCAGCCATTATTATGGGGGCAAATGTCGGAACAACCTTGACTGCTTTTATGGGAGCGTTGGATGGCTTGCCTATTGCTTCGTTTTTCATGCTAAGCGGAATTTTCGGTATCTTTATGTATATGTTTTCAAAAAGAGACCGTGTTCGCTTGATTGGACAAATTATCACAGGCTTTGCAGTTATTTTTGTCGGTATGCATTTGATGGGAAGAGCATTAAGAGGCGACCCTGTCATTAATGACTTTTTTACTCGTGCATTTCAATCAGTCGCTCAAAACCCTGTCGGTCCCCTGTTGCTGTTTTTGCTTGGTATGCTACTAACTGCAATACTTCAAAGTTCAACCGCAACAACGGTTATGATTGTTTCTATGGCATCCTTTGGGGTGGGTTCTTCTCCTTATTATGAAACAATATACCCTCTAATTTCACTTAATGCCGCACTTCCTGTTATTTTGGGGGCAAACCTCGGAACTTGTTTGACGGCACTCATCGCCTCAATCGGTGCATCCCAAAACGCAAAACGAGCCGCATTTATTCACCTTTCAACTGATGTTTTCGGCTTTATTCTATTCTTGCCGATACTGTGGATATTTGGAGGTCCCATTGCTGATATTCTTATGGTCATTTCCGGAGGAAACAACGGTGTTGCGGCGTCTTTCTTCCATTTGTTCTATAATGTCATAATGATTTCTATTCTTATTTGGCTGATAAAGCCGTTGATAAGACTTGTGACAAAACTTATTCCAGCAAGAGAGGGAGAATTATCTGGTGAACCGCAACTATATTTTATTGATGAAAAAGCGGTGTCAACTCCAATTCAATTGCCCGAAAATGCTGACTCATCTGATCCTCTTCAGTCCGCTGCTGCGGCTTCAATATTCCAACGAGAAGATGTTTTCAAAGAGGTTGTCAATATGGCGCAGTTAGCACATGAAAACTTGGATGCATCATTAAAAGCAGTGCTTGCCGGAGATGTCACTCCTCAAGAGAAAAACAGAATAATATCGACGGAGCAAAAAATTAACTACATCAACAAAGGTATCGGAAGGCACTTGGTCAAATTCTCAAACGATGCTGTGTTTGTTGAAGACCAAAAAACATTCAATTCTCTTCATCATGTTATTTTTGATATTGAGAGAATTGGTGACCATGCAATGAACTTTTTGGAAGAAGCGGAAGAAATGAAGAAAAATAAAATCGTTTTCAGTGAGTTTGCCGCACATGACCTTGAACAAATGTTTTCAACCATATCGGATATGCTTCATCTCTCGCTTGAAATTTTGGAGACCAGAGACCCTGAAAAACTTGACGATATTTCAAAGTTCAGAAGGCAAATTCTAGAAAGCAGAAGAACCTTTGGTTTTAACCATATTGACAGACTCAATAAAGGAGAGTGTAATGTCGAGGCAGGACTTCATTTCTATGCTATTATGTCAGGTCTTGAAAGAGTAAAAGACCATCTCACTAACATTGCTTATTCTGTCAAAACCACAAAAAGCGCTCAGCACGAACGCTTCAAAAAACTCAGTAAAGAAAGGATTAAAAAGCGTTCTAAGGATAAAGAAGTTTATTGGTAGAAAAATAAAGCAAAAATTGAAAGGTGAGAAAGTAAGGATTAATTATTAAGAAAAACTGTATGGGAGGATTTTGCCTCTCATACAGTTTTTTTACTTTTATTATTCGAGTTTTTAGTTTTGAGTTATTCCGTATTTTCTACGACCACGAATATTAGCACACTACCAATCGTTTGCTGAATTATCTCATAGTTTATTAATAGTCATCGGTGCGACCTGCGAGAATAATCGATTGACATATAATTTAAATTTCAAAACTTTACAAAACTTTACAAAGTCTTTACGAAATCTTGCAGACTTATAGCAAGATTTTTTTGTATTATTAAGGCATACAAAAGTTATTGCTGATGCATATTTTTGTAAAAAATAAGATAGTAACTTATTTTTAAAGGAGAAAAAACAAAATGAAAAAAGTTTTAAAAAAAGTCATTGTTTTAGCATTAGCGCTATCTGTTGCGCTTGGTGTTATGGTGTTTATGACCGGTTGTTCGCCTGATGTCGTTGATATGCAAATTGTTGCAATTTCAAGAGAATCCGGGTCTGGAACAAGAGGACAATGGGATGGAGCAATCCATAACGGACTTGACGGAGACGCCAGACAAACTTTAGCTAATTGGATGGGTGCCGGAACAACGGCAAGACCGCTTGCAGGTTCAATCCAAAACGGACAATCGAATGTTGTTTTCACAGTTGCCGGTCAAAGAAATGCGATTGGTTACGCATCATTTTCGGCTATTCAAGGCAATGCGAATTTGAGAGTTCTTAACATCAATGGTCATGCACCGGGAACGACAAATTATCCTGCTGCACTTGCAAGAGATTATGTTATTTTGACTTATTCGGGTGTAACATTACTTCCTTTAACTCAATTATTTCTTGATTTTATGCAATCAAGTGAAGGACAAGAAGTAATTGAAACTGCCGGATATGATTTTCATGGTGATAATGCGGAGCCATTTAATATCCCATCTGTAAGACCAACCGGACAAGATGAACCAATTCAAATTAGAGGGTCAACATCGGTTGAACCTGTTATGGGCGAGTTGATTGATGCTTTTGTTGCTTTAGTTCCATGGATTGTGTTGGCTGACTTCGATTTTGAAGCGGGTGGTTCAGGACAAGGTGTTACTGCAGGAAGCGGCGGAACAATAGGCGGTTCAGTTCCAAACCGAACTATTGGCATGTCATCAAACGCTGCTCATATCACTACCGCAAACTCAAACACATTCTTTTTGGCAAATGATGTTATGGCTGCTTTTGTTAACGCAGACAATCCATTGACAAACATCACAATCGAACAATTGTTTGGAATATATACTGGTGCGATAACTGCTTGGGCGGATTTAATCAATTAATATAAAAAATAAACTTAAAAAGTTAATAAAGCATAAAGTCTTATCTTAAAAGCAGATAAGGCTTTGTTGCTTAGTTTTAAGGGTATAATAAGGGTATTAAGTCCGCTAATTTGGATTTTCACAATAATTCACTTGACTATGAACATATTAAACACAACAAAGATTGCTGAAAAACACAATAAGAAAGAAATTTTTCTGATATTAATTTTTTCTATTTTTGGTATAGTGTTGCCATTTACGATATTGGCATATTTAAAATTAAAAAAATTAAACAAAGATGATACTTCTCAAAGACTTATTGATTCAGCAAAAAAGAAAGACAAAAGATTAACAGCGGCAGTTATTTTGTTAGTAACATGGATAAGTTTATTTGTTTCCGCAGCATGTGCCTTGGTGGTTTTTTATGCTACCGGTTGGTTTGGTTTTCCGTTACTTATTGCCATAGTTTTAACGATAATCGTTGCGGTTTTAGTAAACTCTTTGACAGTCGCTTTCGTTTTCAGTAAAGAAGTTTCGTTCAAAATAATTTTTTTAATCAGTTCGGTTGTTGCAATCATTGCGGTTTTTGCAATTTTCTTTTTCTTGATTTGGGAAGGAATGCCGGCAATAGCAGAGATTGGTTTTTTTAGATTTTTATTCGGTCGGACATGGCATCATGACGGCGATAATCCTCAAAATAGCATATACGGAGTTCTCCCAATGATTGGGGGAACAATCGTTGCGGCAATCGGTGCACTTATTATCGGAGGCGGACTTGGGGTGTTGACAGCGATTTGTATTGTTTGGTTTTGCCCAAAGAAAATAAGAGGGTTTTTATCGCAAACAATTGCACTGCTTGCCGGTCTTCCATCAGTCATTTTCGGATTTTTTGGGGCGCAAGTTATTGTTCCGTTTTTGGCAAATATCAGTCCAACCGGAATGGGGTCGGGACCGCTTGCGGTGTCAATTATTCTCGGTATGATGATATTCCCAACAGTTGTTTCTCTTTCAAAAAACAGCATTGAAGCGGTTAGTTCAACTTATTATGAGGCGGGTGTTGCTCTTGGGGCAGGTAAAGAAAGGTCTGTTTTCAGAACGGTTGTTCCTTCCGCAAAATCCGGAATACTGGCTTCACTTATCCTTGGTGTCGGTCGAGCAGTCGGAGAAACGATGGCAGTTATAATGGTTGCCGGAAATGTGGCTCAAATGCCTGATGGTTTTTTTGCTCCGTTTAGGACATTAACAGTTAATATTGTTCTTGAAATGGGATATGCAGAACCAAATTCACTTCATTTGGGAGCATTAATAGCATCCGGTGTTGTCTTACTGATGTTTGTTCTCATAATTAACATTATCTTTAATTTGGTCAAAAAGAATCCCAATTCAAACAAAGAGAGTGTTATCATTCCGGCAATAAAAAGAGGAATAACATTTCCGATGAGATTTATATTATCAAAGATTAGTCGAACTACAAGGCTTGCGGATGATGAAGTTGATGAATTTAAACAGAGATTAACTCTAGAAGAAAAAAGAAAATCAGCACCTAAAATTAATAAACTCAGTGCGTTTATTGTGAAGATTTTGCCAATGACAGCGAGGGTCATATCCTATGTAATGCTAGTTTCATCAATAGCATTTTTGGGAGGAATTATTATCTATGTTCTTACTAACGGATTAGGTCATATTAGTTGGCAATTGATATCCGGCGAGTTTTCAGGATTTGGAGTTAATCATCCGAGAACACTTGCCCCGTCTATTGTGACAACCTTGATGTATGTTTTGCTAACAAGTATTATTGCTTTTCCGCTTGGAATTTTGACGGCTGTATTTTTGCAAGAATATACCAAAAAAGGAAGTAAAGTCGCAAAGGCAGTTGAGTTGGCAGTTGAGACTTTGGCAGGAGTTCCGTCAATCGTTTACGGTCTTTTTGGAATGATATTTTTTGTCAACATATTGGGACTCGGATTATCAATAACATCCGGCTCAATAGTGGTTGCACTCATGATACTTCCGGTGACAGTCAGAGCAACTCAAGAGGGTCTCAAAGCAGTCCCTGATTCCTATCGAGAAGCATCGTATTCACTCGGTGCCGGAAAAGTGAGAACTGTTTTTAGAGTTGTTATTCCGACAGCACTTCCAACAATAGTAACGGTTTTAATACTCGGCATTGGAAGAATGGTAGCCGAAACTGCGAGTTTGATGTTTACTATGGGTTCAACTCCAAGAGCAATGCCGGATGGATATTCTTCATCCGGAACGACACTGGCAGTTGCGTTTTATGCATTTACTAGAAACATGCAATTTATAAATGAGGCATTTGCGGCGGCAAGCATATTGATTATTTTGGTTCTGGTTCTTAATATCACAGCGTCGTTAACAGCAAGGTTTCTTGGAAAAAAGAGAGCAGCAACTTAGGTAGGAAAATTTAGTTTCCCGAAAAAAAAAACAAACGGAGAATAAAATGGATAACAGTGAAAAAAAACCGATAATACAAGTTAAAGATGTTGATTTATTCTATGGTGATTTTCAAGCCTTAAAAAAGGTCAATTTTGATATTCAGGAAAAAGAAATAACGGCTTTTATCGGGCCGTCAGGCTGCGGCAAAACAACTCTTTTGAAGTGTTTTAACCGAATGATTGACCTCATTGAAGGGTGCAAAGTTCATGGTCAAATATTAATTGATGATATTGATATTTTCGACACTAAGAAACGAAATGTTAACCGTCTCCGCAAAGATGTCGGAATGGTTTTTCAAAAGCCTAATGCTTTTCCAATGAGTATTTATGACAACATTGCATTCGGACCGAGAACTCATGGTGTCCGCAAAAAACAACATCTTGATGAAATTGTTAAAGATAGTTTGGTCAAAGCAGGACTATGGGACGAAGTTAAAGACAAATTGAACAAGTCCGGTCTTAATCTGTCGGGAGGCCAGCAACAAAGATTGTGCATTGCAAGAGCCTTAGCGGTAGAGCCGAAGATTATACTTATGGACGAGCCGACAAGTGCCCTTGACCCAATATCGACAGGCATAATTGAAGAATTGTGCGAAGAATTAAAGCAACACTACACAATAGTTATTGTTACGCACAATATGCAGCAGGCAACACGCATAAGCGACAAAACAGCATTTTTCTTGCTTGGTGAAATGTTGGAATTTGCACCCACTGAGGAGTTATTCTCCAACCCGAAAAATGAAAAATGCGAAAATTATATTACAGGGAGGTTTGGTTAAAATGTTAAGAAACAGATTCCAAAAAGAATTAGAAACTTTAAATCAAGAATTGATTTCAATGGCGGCTCTAATTGAGAAAATAATCGGTGACAGCACAATGGCACTAACAAGACAGGATAAGGTGCTGTGCGAAAGGGTTATATCATATAAAGACGAAGTGAATATTTTTAAGGCAGAAATAGAAAGTAAAGCCTTGAAGATTATTCTTATGCAACAACCTGTTGCCTCTGATTTAAGAAAAATTTCAACTGCATTAAAAATGATAACCGACCTAGAGCGGATAGCAGGACAAGCAAGGGATATTTGTGAGATAGTTATTCATTTGTGTGACGAGGACTATCAACCCACAATAGAAATTTTGCCTCAAATGAGCGAACTCACAAGACAAATGGTATACGACTGTGTTAATAGTTTTGTTAAAGAGGATTTAGAATTGGCTGCCAAAGTTATAGAAACTGATGATATTATCGATAGTTTGTTTGACAAACTAAAGAAAAAAATGATAAAATTAATAAAGGATAAGCCAAGTTTTGCAGACCAAGCAATATATTTCTTGATGGTTGGAAAACATTTGGAAAAGATTGGTGACCATGCTGAAAATATTGCCGAGTGGGTAAAGTATAGCAAGTCCGGCAAACACAAAAACATAAAAATCATTTAAGGAAATCATATGAAAAAACAACTAATCTACACAGCCGAAGATGATGACTCAATAAGGGAGTTAATCACCTATGCGATAACTAACGAAGGTTATGAAACGAAGGCATTTTCAAATGCAGACGAACTGCTTTTAGAGTGCGAAAAGCAAGTCCCCGATTTAATGCTTTTAGATATTATGATGTCGGGTACAGACGGACTTCAAGCACTAAAAATTTTTCGGCAAAAATACAAGTCGGCAAATACAAGTATTATCATGCTAACGGCAAAGTCAAGCGAAATGAACAAAATAGCAGGACTAGACTTAGGTGCGGATGACTACATCACAAAACCATTCTCTGTCCTAGAACTTATGGCACGAATTAGGGCAAACTTACGCAAAAAAACCGTAGCAATTAAAGATAGTAAAATTAAAATTAATTCTATTGTCCTAAACCAAGAACAAAGGACTGTTTTTGCAAACAACAATAAAATATCACTCACTAATAAAGAGTTTGAACTATTAAGATTTTTGATGCTGAATAGCGGAAATGTTGTAGAAAGAGATACGATACTTAAAGAAATTTGGGGTTATGAGTATTTCGGAGAAACAAGAACAATAGATGTTCACATGAAAAATCTTAGAGAAAAATTAGGTGATGCAGGCGAATCCATACAATCTATTAGGGGTGTTGGATATGTCTTAACAAGAATGAATTAAGTCTTGTTAACAAGAGGTCAATAATGAAAGAAAATAAAGATAAAAGTCTTAACAGAGCGACTGCTTTTAAAATTATGCTAGTTGTGGGTGCAACACTCTTGGTGTTTATTGTTGCTATGATTTTTGTTATTATGGCGGCTAATCGCACTAGTGCAAGAAACACAGCACGAAGTCACATATCTATCTTTGAAAATTATCTGCAAACAAGTGATGATTTTGACAACCTTGTTAGATTGACGGACGGTGATTTAAGAATTACGGTTATTGCTCTTGACGGAACTGTTTTAGCGGATACTCTTTCCTATGACACAGGCACAATGGAAAACAGAAGTAATCGCAGAGAAGTAATTAATGCGATTGAACATGGCGAGGGACAAGATATAAGGCGAAGCGAAACTTTTAGAATTCAATTTTTGTATATGGCAAGAGTGGTTACCGTTGGAGATTATGATATAGTGTTAAGAGTTGCAATACCTGTTGCAAGTATCAACAATTATTTATGGTCTCTCATAGGAATAATGCTTGGGATATTTCTTGTTACCATGCTTGCAGTTTTATTAATACTGCCAAAACTGACAAAGAGTGTCACAGCATCGATTTTTATGATTAAGCAAAAATTAGAAAATATGGGCGAAGAATATGATAGTCCCTTGCAATTAACCAGACATGACGAAATAAATAAAGTGCTTATTGAAATTGACGAAATAAGCGAGAAACTTAAAAATGCACTATCTCAAACAAGAGAAGAAAAGCAAAAATTAAATTTGATTTTAGAAAATATTGACGAAGGAATACTAGCATTGGATAACAAAGGACTAATTGTTTCTTGTAACAAAATAGCACAAGATTTTTTCTGCTTTGATTATAATGAGATTGTTGAAATAGAAAAAGTAATAAGAAATATTGATGTCCTTAAAAACATCAAACAAGCAATAAATAAGAAAAGTCTTATATTTTACGACCACACAAGAGCCAACGGCGAAATTTATCAAGTTAGATTTTTGCCCGTTTCTTTAGATAAAATATCTTTAATAATAGCCGTGCAAAATGTGACGGAACTTAGAAATACAGCACTGGAAAAGCAAGAGTTTTTTGCAAACGCAGGACATGAACTAAATACCCCGCTATCTTCCATTGTTGGATATAGCGAGGTTTTATTGAAAGATAAAAAATATAACAAAACATTTTTAGAAACGATATATCGAGAATCCCTTAGAATGAAACTTCTTATTGAGGATATGCTGAAAATTTCCGAAATTGAAGAAAATAAAACGATTATTGATGAAGTTATATCCTTTAATAAAATTGCTGTTGATGTGATAAATGCACTAACACCAAAGGCAAATTCAAAAAAAATCAAAATAGCAAAAGATTTAAACGAGTGTGAAATTTACGCAAATCAAGAAAAAATAACAGAAGTTGTGTCAAATCTTATTGATAACGCAATAAAATACTCAAACGAAAACGGCGAAATTCTAGTAACCCTTAAAAAGACTGATATCAATGCAATACTAACGGTCAAAGACAACGGCATTGGCATACCGCAAAAAGATTTGCCCAGAGTATTCGAACGATTTTATCGAGTTGACAAAGCAAGAACCAAAACCGAAGGAGGCACAGGTCTGGGCTTAGCAATAGTAAAGCACATCTGCAGCCATTATAACGCGTCACTTGAACTAAAAAGCAAATTAAACGAAGGCACTATCATCACAGTAAATTTCCCAAATCATGTCTAAAAAATAATCAATATAATGTGGAAGCAGTTCGGGCGGATTGGCTGGGTATATAATCAAATATTTAACTACTCACTCCCCTTTATTTTTTGCTTTAAAACTCCCCTCTTGCACTCTTCGACTGCGTTGGGGGGATTTTTTTAATTTCTTCTTTTAGTTTCTTTTCTTTTCTGTCTTTGACAAATTTTATTATGACACAGATTAGTTGATAAATTCCCAGCAGCAAAAGAAATATTCCAAAATATCTTCTTAAATTCTCGGCATCCATTCGGGTTGAAATTATTGCTCCAAAGACAGAAACTATGACTGCCGGAAGCGATATGAAAAGAAGATATTTAAATTTGACGAGTTTATTTTTGATATGAATAATAAGAGCAATAATCGCCATTGGAATAAAGGCGATGAGGTTTATACTTTGAGCAAGATGTTGAGGGGTGTTTGTGAATAGGACTAAAAGAGGAATGAGAAGCGTTCCGCCGCCCATGCCCATGCCTCCTATTGTTCCGCCTAAAATACCGATTATGATGAAGAGAAATATTTCCATAATTTTAAAAAGAAAAGTAAAAAGTGAAGGGTGAAAAGTAATGGTAACCTTTTTTTGTAAAACCAGATTTAATTTTTATAAAAGGTATTAAACCGCAGGGCGAGCCCTGCACCCGAAACGCTTTCGGCGTTTCCTTCCGACGCAAGCGTCGGGGTTTTATACCTTTTGAGGTTGTCGCAAATCAACCTTTGGTTTGCTTCTATTATAAAACTTTTCATTTTTCAATTTCACTTTTCACTTCATTAAATAATTTGTCTCACTTTTGATAAAACTATTTACATTGTGAAAGCGAAAAAGATTTTGGAAAAAATTTTGACAATAGTTGGCGGAGGAGGAGTCGGGTTCTTGAATGGCTTTTTTGGCGGCGGCGGAGGCATGCTTGCTGTTCCGCTTTTAAACAAAGGACTAAAGGAAGAGACGAAAGTTTCTCATGCAACAGCGATACTCACCATTCTTCCTATCAGCATTGTCAGCATGGTTGTTTATCTCATCAAAGGACACTGGGAAACTCAGCCTGTTTTGATAACAAGTGCCGGTGTTGTTGCCGGAGGAATAATCGGAGCATTGATACTCAAAAAAATGCCGCCGAAAATCACCGCATTAGTGTTCTCGTTATTGATGATAGGAGCAGGAATCAGGATGATAATTTAAGTGAGAAGTGAAAAGTAAGTGATGAAAAGTAAGAGCAATTTATTTTGTTATTTGAAATAATCAGATTAAATTTTTACAATACTTTTCCTTTCATTTTTCACATTTCACTTATCAATTCCTTATACTTTTTTGTTTTAAACCCCCTTAAAATCGCTTGCAATATAAAACCGTATATTATATAATAATAAAGTATATAATTTTTAAAGTGGCGAGTTGTCGCCATTAGGAAGCAAGAGTCTGCTTCCACGGAGAGACCAAAGATGTTAACTCAAAAAAACTTATTCAGAAATGTCCTCGTTTGCACCCTTGTAATTTTGCTTGTTTTTGGTGCACTGTTTTCTACAGGTGTGTTTATTGCTCAAACTGCCTCGGCTCAAACTAATCCCGAGCCGCCGCCTGAATTTGTCACAAGCCGCATTGCTGTTGCAAACGGTGATTTTTCACAATATAGCGGCTCTTTTCCGTCGTCCCCTACCGGTTGGTCGGAAAATGTTGCTCCTCATAGAACGAGGGGTGCTTCCGTTGCAGGTGTTTTGAACCCTGAAACTTTTAACACAGAAGAGGTTAGAAGAATTGCAAGGTTCTATAGATATCCTGAACTTGTTGCAACTCCTGTCCCCCAAACTCCGTTTGGTCCGGGTGTCGGACATTTCACAAACACAACAAGACCTTTCCTTGTGATAAACACTGATATTAGTGACACTGCCATTCGTTTTGATTCAAATGCTATCCCGCTTGAAAACAATAGTTTCTACAGAATTTCAGCATGGGTCAGAACCGGCAATTTCGCCTCGGGAAGCGGAGCGTCTATTAGACTTGGCGGACTTCATGGTGATTATGCTTTCACAAATATTAACACAATAAATGCCCTCATCCCTCAAGGCAGCGATATTCCTGATTTGTCTGCAGACTATGGCAGCATTTCAAACATCAACCGCTTTGGTTGGCGTGAATATATTTTCTATGTTGCAACATCACCTATTGGCGAGCAATTGTTAACAATTTCACTCGGCGTCGGCGATTTTTTCACTAATGAATACGGCAATGTTATCACTAACACCGCACAAGGATATGCTTTCTTTGATGAAGTTACGGCATATGAAATATCAGCGACAACTTTTAACTTTGCCCTCGGTGCAATGGATGAGAACAACTTTGTCAATAACTACACAATGGTTGTTCAAAAAGGATTGGACACTGCTTTTGCTGATGTTCAACTTCATGACACAGACACTGTTAATGGTCTTCCTGTTATAGTATCTAATGAAGCGGCAGACTTTGGCTTCCAATTCCAAAACTGGGATAACATCTCAGTCAACACAGCACTCGGCTCACCTAGTTTCAGAAATATTAATGAAGTATTCCAAAGTGACGCTCAAACCAACCTTAATTTCTCTGCCTATTCACCTCTTGGCAGACACCGCAATCTTGACAGATATGACCAGCATCTTCAAAACTTCTTGATGCTTAACACTTTTTCACCTTCACTTAATCGCTATCAACTTGGTGCTATCGGAGTTCAAAGCAGAGAAGCACTCACTATTGAAAGATTTGCGTATTATCGCTTGAGCGTTTGGGTAAAAACTCAAGATGTCGAACAAGGAAGCGGAGCATCAATAAGACTTTTGAGCGACCAAATTGATTTTAACAGAATTGATGATGACACCATCCCTTCTTGGGACAGATATATTTTTCACACTATCAATAATGTGACCGGTGATGAGGCAAATGCCGCAAGATACCATTGGAGAGAATATGCTTTCTATATTCAAGGCTCGTCTTTCCATGATGTTGAAGTTCAACTTGAATTTTGGCTCGGCTCACGAGGCGCTGAATCTCGCGGAATTGCAATGTTCAACAATATTCGTTTCGACAGGCTGACATTCTCAGAATTTACTAACTACAGTGCAAATGGGACTATGGTTTCATTTGACGAAATGATTCATGAAAACTCAACCGGAGTTGAAAACAGTGCATTCATGACGGCTGGTGACTTTGATGAAAGATTGTTCCCTCTTCCTGTTGCAGGATGGCAGTTCGTCACTCCGGCAACCAGCGGAACTTTGAACTTGTCAAGCAATGAAAGATATGTTGACAATGAAGAAATTTTGCATGGCATGTTCCCGCTGGAGAGGTCGTTCTTTAATAGCCTTGAAGAGGGTTTTGAAGATTTCCCGCAAATCAGAGTTCCTCAAGAAATGTATCGCAGAAATGCACTAGTTCTTGCAAACAACAATCGCGGAGCAATCGGGTATCGCTCCCCTGTCATTCACCTTGACCCATTTAGTGCAATGAGAATAAGCGTTGATATGCTTGTTGAAAATGTTCCTCTTGGGGATTATGGTGCATCACTTGTTTTAAGACACGGTTCAAATGTTATCGGAACTATTCAAAACATAACTGAAACCTTTGGAGCATTCCAAGACAACATATTTGAGTTTATTGTTGAAGGAGCAGGAGTTAGTGATGTGACGGTTGAAATTTGGCTCGGAATGCAAGACAGACAAAGCAATCAAGCAAGATTGTCAAGAGGAGTGGTTTATGTCAATCAAATTCGTGTTGAACCATTTGAAGGAAATTTTGCACTCGCACAAGAACACTTCCTAACTCTTCGCGGAATGAACATTCCTTTTAGAACCAGAACTTATTCATTCTTGACTGAGGACTTCACCGCATTTGATTCGTTTGATAACAGTTTCGTTCGATTCCCTTATAACTGGCAAGTTATGCCTTTTGGTTCTGTTGGCGCTAATGAAGAAAATAGGGATACCAGAGTTATGCATGGTATTTTCGACTCAACACGCATGGCACACAACCAAGTCCTAATTCCAAACAACTTCAGAAACGACAGAGTTAACGGTCAAGTTGTCGGAAGCGGAAATGTTTTGGTTCTATCTCATGCTGTTCCCTCTTCATCAATGTTGGTTTTAAACAATTCATTCAACATGGCGCCTGAACACTTCTATCGAGTGACGGCATCGGTTATGGTTGATTTGCCCGATGAAATTGAAAGAGACTCTAGCGGAAATGTTATTCTTGACAGACATGGCAATCCATCTTTAAGAGAAGAAATTGACTTTGTCGGCGCAGGAGTTCAACTCACAGGACTTGACATTGCTTTTGAAAATATTCGCTCGACAAGACGAGTTGACCATGAAGATATTTTTGTCAATCGCGGCTTCCCTAACACTTTCAAAACATTCACTTTCTATGTGATGGTTGGCGATATTGAAAGAAACCCTTCAATTGCTTTAACTCTTGGCGGAGATGAACCTGATGTCGGACAACGAAACGAAGATGTTAGAGCAAGAGGATTTGTTTATTTGAGACATTTCCAAATTGAAGAAATTAATAACGCCGCATTTGAAGAGGCTCAAATAGCACTTGAAGACGGCGACTTAGACTATCGTTTTAATATTGTTGTTGATCTCTCTACTCACTTAGCACCTGACTTGGATCCTGACATCACTCCTCCCGGAGGTGGAATTCACTGGATGATTATCCCATCAATACTATTCTCTGTTGCCCTCTTGCTCGCACTTGCCCTTGTTGTTGTTCGCAAACTCGGAGCATATGCTGCATCTAAGCGCACAGTTAAAGTCGAGGACGGAGTTAATCTTTATGACAGGAGAAGGCTCGTTGAAAAAACCGGCAAAAGTGATGACGGCGATAAAATCGCACCGATTGAAGCAGACAAGGTTTATGGCGAATTTGATGATGACATGCCGACTGCTCCTGTTCCTCAACAAAAAGAAAGACCGAGAGCAGCCCCTGTTGCTGATAAAACAACAGACGGCGAAATTGAAACAACTGCAACTGAAGAAGAAGAATTTGAAAGAGATGCTTATACTGACGAGTTTGAAGACTAATCAATTTTAAGTGAAAAGTGAAAGGCGAGAAGTGAAAAAGTGCTGTTAGAATTAATTTTTAAAAATTCTTTCCTTATTTTTCATTTTTTGCCTTTCACTTTTCTTTTTATAACCTTGAAAAAAAATAAAAGATTATTTTTCACATTACGCTCTTGACAAAAGCGTAACCTACGCAAAGGAGAAACAATATGCTAATAGACAAAAACAATTTTTTGACAAAGAAACTTGATTTTCGCGGGACGAAAGTTCACTTTCTCGACACTCTCACTGCAAGAGAATTATTAGAAATAATGGCTGCCGCCGAAATGGCAGTCAACATGAAAGATATGTTCCAAGCAAAAGATCTTGCCCCTCAAGATTGGACAAAGAAAGGTGTTTTCAAGCCTATTTATGATGCATGCGGTCAAAATGAGGCTGAGGCAAACAGGCTTTTTGGTGTCATTATCAAGCAAGCCCTCATAATGTCACCGTTGCTTTTTGCTCAAGTAAGCGGAGAATGGGAAGCGTCGTGGTATAAAAGAGAGAGTCTTGAGTATTAGAAATATCTTCTACATTATCGTCATATTTAATCAATTAAAAAGACAACGAATATGAAAATTCGTTGTCTTTTTTTTAATATTCAAATTGTAAAACCGCCTCCGATTGTGCGGACGGTAAGTGACCGCCCCTACGATATTTTATTATCTCGTTTATTGGAGTTAATTCGTGGTAGTCGTTTCACATTGTGCGGGCGGCAGAGTGCCGCCCCTACAGTCATTTTGGCGGGTTCTTAACGCATAATGCCAGTCAGCGACCACCGCTAAGATATTTGCATCAAACACATCCGACTTCTTTCTATTTGTGATATTTTGTGTTTGTTGTGATACTGAACGCTCGATAGATTTGTTCAACGAGCATTACTCGCATTAGTTGATGGGGGTAGGTTAGTTTTCCGAAACTTAAATTTAAATTAGATTTTTGTTTTATTTCATTTGATAAGCCATGGCTTCCGCCTATGAAAAAGTTGACTTCGCTGTTTGTGATAAACGCTTTGTCTATTGATGAGGAAAACTCTTCACTTGAGAGATTTTTACCATTAATGTCAAGAGAAATTGAAAAATTTTTCAAATAAGGGAGCATGAGTGTTGCTTCTTTTTCGATTGAGTTCATATCATCCGGATAATCGTTAACTTCGACAACATTAAGTTTGCAGAACCTTGACAACCTTTTTTCATATTCTAAAAAGGCGTCTTTAAAAAATTTTTCTTTCAGTTTGCCTGCACAAATGATATTAATTTTTTTCATAAGTTTTATGGATAAGGATAGTATCCTCCTCCGATGTTAACAAAGCCTATTACTATTCCTACTCCTATGACTACTAAAATTAGCGGATAAGCATACCATGGAACTTTTTCTTTGAAGAAAACTACTCCAAAAATAACGGTCATAGCAACCGAAATTCTTCCGACTGCATTGAGAACGCCAAGATTCATTCCTGCAACCAGCGGCAAGTATAGAAAGAGCCAAATCGAATCGGTTAGCCCAATGCCCAATTGAGAGACGTTTGGTCTTTTCCCCTTTTTGGTGATATGCACCATATTGTGATAAAAGGTTTTAAAAGGATTTTGACGCAGAAAAGCAAAAATAATAAGGACAACCACAGCAATCACTATTGAGTTAAAAAATGTTATGGAAGGTCTTACCATATCGAAAAAAGCGAAAGAGGTGTTTTGGTTGATGGCACTGTCTGCCAAAACTCTTGTTATGACTTGTGTTGAAGAAAAACATGACAGAGCGATAAGAAGAAATAAAAGTCCAAACCAAAAACTTTTTTTGTTTTTTTCGGCATCTCTTCTGTTAGACGACGGATTTCTAATAAGTCCTAATCTTGAGGCTAGCCCCCCTTCTTTCGGAGTTATTTTTTTCATATGGTGGGCTTGAGCAAAAACTAGCGAAATACATGCTGCAAACATGATGACCATCAAAAGTGCTCTAAGCCATGTGATGGTGTCGCCGAAAAATAGCCACGAAAGAAACAGCATCGGAAACATGATAAACATTGAGAGCGGCGAAATTATTGAGACCGGAACTCTTTGAAACGCTTTGACAATGAACAAAAGTCCTGTGACAATTAGCGAACCTCTTAAAATTCCTAGCAAAACCAATTGCCATGTCACACCATAAAAAACATCAATAAAAAAAGTCGCAATAAAAAAAGTCAGCCCTGTTATCACAAGCCCGAAAACAGCAACCGTCATAAGAGTTTGAAACTCTCTTCGCTTGTTCTTTTTGTAGAACAAGTTGCTTGCTGTTGCGTTGATTATATAAGCGATGAGATTTGGTAGTAGTATCTTTTAGTATCCTTTGCGCCCACGACGCTTTGTTATCAACACTGTGTAAAAGCAATCTTTCATTAACGCATATTTTTTCTAAAATCTGTTTGCTTTTAGTAGTATATCCATATTTATTTTTTTAGTCAAGTGTTAAATACTAGAAAATGCAAAAACACCAAATCATTCGGAAGTTATAAAGTGAGTTATTTATAACTTCCGAATGACACCGCCGGAAAGCGGAATATCCTCTTTATTTGCAATTTCTTCCTCTTTCATATCAGTCAAGTTAATTGTTATGTCAAAATCATAGGTTAGTTTTGAGGGAGTGGCTTTGATATTAATTTCTATTTCTTGTGTTTTTTTATTAAATGTTTCATTTGAAAGAAGTTCGCTGAATGCAGACAAATATTTTTCAACTGTTT
>Ga0131853_10005099_pt1 | contig 23642 bp, 25 predicted proteins | sample TergutLab28metaG_FD_92764 | JGI IMG/M metagenome (GOLD analysis project Ga0131853, IMG submission 92764) | Labiotermes labralis P1 segment gut microbial communities from Petit-Saut dam, French Guiana - Lab288 P1 (version 2) (version 2) | ecosystem: Host-associated > Arthropoda: Insects >...
ATTGAGCGGGAGCTGGAGCTGAGGGGGACTCCGGTGGTCGCGGGGGTGGACGAGGACGGGCGCGGGGCGTGGGCCGGGCCGGTCGTGGTGTGCGCGGCGGTGGTCCGCCCCGGTTTTCCCGAGGCTCCGGAAGGGCTGACCGACTCCAAGAAGATGACCGTGGCCCGGCGGGACGCGCTGGCGGAAGAGCTGCCGGGGTGGCTGGCCGGTCACGCGCTGGGGGAGGCGTCGCACGAGGAGATCGACGAGAGCGGGATGACGGCGGCTCTGCGGACGGCGGCGCGCCGGGCGCTGGAACAGCTGACCGTGAAACCGGACGTGGTGCTGCTGGACGGGTCGCACGACTACATCGGGCGGCCGTGGAACGTGCGGTGCGCGGTGAAGGCCGACTTGCGCTCGGTGTCGGTGGCGGCGGCATCGGTGATCGCGAAGGTGTACCGGGACGGGCTCATGGGTGAACTGGGGGAGGAGTGCCCGGAGTTCGCGTTCGGGGACAACGCGGGATACCCGTCGCCGGTCCATCAGGAGGCCCTGGCCCGGCTCGGGCCGACGGAGCATCACCGGCTGTCCTGGTCCTACCTGGACGACCTGCCCCAGTGGCGGCACCTGAAGAAGCACCGGCCCGACATCGAGGGCCAGCTTTCATTCCTCTAGGCCGTGACGCGGAGAGAGCAGGCGGTGGCGTCGGCGGTCTCGGTGAGGGAGGGGGCGTCGTCGGACCTGTCCCAGAGCATCGTGAAGACGAGCGCCTCCTTCATGGAGGGCGGGAGGACCGCGTAGGTGACGGACACGGTGGCGTCATCCCCGTCGTCGCCGGCCTGCTCGCGACGGACGCGCACGGCCGGGCCGCTGGGCAGTTCCGTGCGCTCGACCTCGAGCGGGCCGGTCTGGCCGTCCTTCCAGGCGAATTTCTCCTCAAGGGAGTCCAGGGCCGGCGGTTCCTGAGAGGAACCGAACGTGGAGACGGACATCTGAGCCGCGGGCAGGCCGCCCGGTTCGCTGAACCAGGCGAAGGCCAGCCGATCGCCGCGTTCCTGGCTGGACCGGGCGAGGCTGGCCAGCAGTCCGGCGTAGGCGGAGACCACCTCGGCGGCGGCGTCCGGGCCGAGGGCGTCGCGGGCGTGCGCGTCCGCCCAGTCGGTCAGCGGTTTCTCCAGGCCGCGCTTGCTGCCGAAAAGCTTGCGCTTCGCGGGCCTGGCCGGAAGCTTGAGCCAGCCCGGTTCCTGGGGCGTCGTGATGCTGAGAGTCGGGTCGGTCACGCCGAGCGCCTTCCGTGTTTGCGATGCGGACGGGAACGGTCGGCATGGTACTGCCGAAGCCGGGCCGCGACCAGGTCGCGGGCGCGGCGTTCCGCCGGGGGCACGGGAACGAGCCACAGCGCGAGGGACGCGAGCACGAATCCGGCACTGAGCAGGACCGACGCCGCCAGCATGGCCGCTCCGGCCGCGCCCGCCTGGAACAGCAGGAGCCCCGCGCCCGTTCCCGAGGCGCCCCGGGGACTGCCGGACGCCGACCGGCCCGTGATTCCCAGGTGCCAGAGGTGGCGGAACGCGAAGACGCCCGTGACGGCCGAGAACGCGATCTCGGCCACGAGCACCGCCCCGAACCCGGCGGACCCGGGCGGGCCCGCCGCGCGCACGGCACCGGCGATGACCGCCGCGTAGATGGCCACGGCGACGCAGAGCAGGAGAACCGCCCCGGCCCGCCGGGCCCAGTACGGGAAACCGCGCTCGTACCACGAGGTGCCGAGGGCCGGCACCCGGGGAATCGTGATTCCGGGAGGAAGCTGGGACCGGGGCGGGAACGACGAAGTCATGAGCGAACCGGGGATCAGAACAGGCTCGTGATTCCGTGCACGATGCTCTTCCCCGCGTCGGCGAGGTCGTGCCCCGTGTTGGACAGGACATGGCCGGTGCCGTCCAGCATGCCGTCGACCACCCCGTGATCGTGAATGTCCTGGCTCCAGTTCTCCTGGAAGGCGTTATGCACGAAGTCGCCCACGCCGACCGCGACCACGCCGCCGACTACGACACCGCCCGCGACCGCTACCATCGAGCCGCCGCCGATCAGCGTGGCCGTGCCCATCCCGGCGCCCAGGGCCACCCCGTTGGAGACGACGCCGTCGGAGGCCGAGTGGACCCAGGACTCGCCCTTGGCCCGGTCGTCCCAGGTGGTGATCCCGGCCCCCGCCAGGGCGCCCACGTACGGGATGCCCTTGAGCGCGCCGCCGGCCAGGCCGCCGACGCCGAGGCCGTCCGCGTCGCCGGCGGCCAGCCTGGTGGTGACGGTCTCTCCCGGAGCGGAGGCGAGCTTGCCCTCGGTGGCCTTGAGGCCCTTCAGCGCGTCCGAGGCGTTCTCGCCCGCCTCCGGGGACAGCCGGGCCGCCTTCCCGTACTTCGCCTTGGCGTCGAGGTAGTCCCGGAACGCCGCCTTCTGCGTGACCCGGACGTTCTCCTTGGCCGCGGCCAGCTTCGCGTCCAGCGCATTGTTGTAGGTCGTGGGCGCCGCCCACAGGCCCCGCATGCCGTCCAGGCCCGCGACGGCCAGGCCGTAGTCGGGGCCTTCGGGGACCATGCTGCTGGTGACGTCCGCCAGTTGGGAGGCCGCGTGCGCCCGGACCGTCTCGGCCCGGGACAGGATCTCCCCGCGCAGCGAGTTGTACTCGCTGGCCAGCTTGGCGTTCTTCGCCTCCGCTTTCGGGGCCAGGCAGGCCGTGGCCGGCTTGATCGTCCCGTCCGCGGGGTTGATGGAAAGCCCCTGCTTCTCTACCTGGTCCGCGGCCTGCTCAAGCTGGTTTTCCAGCGAGGCGAGCTGCCGGGCCAGGTCATCGGTGATCGATCCGATCTTCCGCCAGGCCCCGGCGAGCTGCGCGCCCGCCTTGGAGTCCTTGTCCCAGGCGCCGCTGAACGACTGCGCGGTGGAACCGGTCCAGCCGCCGTCGCCGACGACCCCGCTGACCTGCCGGGACAGGGCCTGGTCGGCGTCCTCCAGCTGGCTGGCGGTCGAGGTGCAGGTCGTCTTGAAGGACTCCAGGCCGTGGATGTCCCCGCCCACCCACCGGTAGGCGAACGATGGTAGCGACATCAGCTCTTTCCCCCGATGAGACCGTCGAGCTGCCGGACCAGCTCGGAACTGGTTTCCTCGGCGTTCCGGTACTGCTGTTCCGCGGCCGCCAGCTTCTGCCCGTGGCTTCCCACCGAGCCCGCCAGCTGGTTGATGAGGGTGGTGGCCGTCCGCACCGCGGTCGACAGCGCCTGGTCTACCGTCCCGTCGCCGCCGTCCGGCACGGCCGTGCAGGTGTCGGTCAGGCTGTGCAGCGTGCGGGATTCCCGCTCGAAGACCCTCGACATGCTCTGCAGGTCATCCATGACGACCCGGTATCCGTCACTCATCGGCTTACCCCCTGTTTCCCGCTCTTGAGCGCCTAGCGCCGCCATGTCAGGCCGGCGGCCTCGAACGGCTCCCATTGCCAGGCACCGGCGGATATTTCCGGATCGAACATTATCTGGTCCACGCCCGCGGCGGAGGCCAGGTCCCCGGCCCGGCTCAGCGGCATGACCGCCCAGGGCTGGGACCGGCCGAGGGCGTTGACGAGGACGCGGACGGAACTGAAGACGGGAAGCACGACGCCCCGGGGCTCGCGCCGGGCTTCCAGGACCAGTTCGCCGGGGCCGGCGCCCGGGTGCGCGGGAACGGCGACGAGTTGCCTCTCGTCGGGCTCTTCCGGGACTCGCGGGGTCGTCATCGTCCTTCACCTCGGCTCTCAGCGTTATTCCTGAGAATAGTGCGTCGGCGGCGAAACTTCGCGATTTTGGCGACGGACCTAACCGCGGGTGGCGGCCGGGTCCACGACGAGGATCCTCGCGGCGGCGTGGCGGCGGAGTTCGGCGCTGGCGCTCTCGTCCATGAGGGCGGCCAGGGACGTGCCCCCGTGGCCGGAACCACCGTGGGACGGCGGGCCGGTGATGATGGAGGCGATGCCGGCCTGGTTGGAGTACTGGGCGAGCAGCCTCCCGGCCGCGCCGTGGTCGGCGGCGTGCAGGAGGACATGGCCCTCGGCGGGGACGCCGCTGGCCGCCAGCCTTCCCAGGTGGTCGAGGACCGCCGCGCGGGCCGCTTCCAGGGGCTCGCCGTCGATGCCCGGGGCGCCGCTGCCCGCGGCGTGGACGACGTGGACCACGCGGCCCGTTCCCGTGGCCATGCGGCGGGCCGTCTCGGTGACCAGGTCGGCGGCGGGCGATGCGTCGATCGCGGCCAGGATAGGGCCTCCGACGGTGACGCCGAGCCCGGTGGCGCCGTTCTCCCCGACGTACACGAGGCCGGCCGGGGCGGGCTCTGGAACGGAGATCCGTTCGGGCTGACCCGGGGTTGAAGGGGTTTGCGCCGGAGCGGAAGCCGAGGGGGCGGGAACGTCCTCCGCCTGGGCCCGCTCGGCCGCCGACAGCAGCCGGTGGCCGGTGGCCAGGATGAGCATGCCGACAATGACGGCGCCGGCGCCGATGTAGAACGGGAAGTGGATGTTCATCGCGATGACCAGGCGCCCGGCGACGTAGGGGGCGAGGCCGCCGCCGATGAACCGGACGAAGCTGTAGGCGGCGGAGGCCACCGGGCGCTCCACCGGCGACACGGTCATCACGGCCTGGGTGGTGATCGTGTTGTTCACGCCGATGAAGATGCCGGTGAGGATCGTGAAGACGATCAGCGGCGTCTTGTCGTCGGTCCAGATGGCGATGCCGAGGATGCACAGCGCGAACAGGAACAGGTTGAGGTACATCGTCTTGGCGATGCCGAGCGCCGCCTGCAGACGCGGGGCGCCGAAGACCGCGAACAGCGCCACGAGGATGCCCCAGCCGAAGAACACCATCCCCAGCTGGATCGGCTTCAGCTTCATCGGGAACGGGGCGTAGCCCAGCACCGTGAAGAAGCCCCAGTTGTAGCAGAGCGCCGTGAGCGACATCGTGAGCAGGCCGCGGTGGCGCAGGGCCTTGAGAGGGGCGGCGAGCGATGTCTTCTTCGGGGGCCTGGGCAGTTTCTGGACCAGGAAGATCGTGGCGATCAGCGCGATGGCCATCAGCACGGACACGCCGTAGAACGGGCCCCGCCAGCTGATCGTGCCCAGCGTCCCGCCGATCAGCGGCCCGGCGGCGATGCCGAGGCCGAGCGCCGTCTCGTACAGGACGATCGCGCCCGCCATGCCGCCGGAGGCCGAGGCGATGATGACGGCGAGGGAGGTGGCGATGAACAGGGCGTTCCCGACGCCCCAGCCGCCGCGGAACCAGATGATGTCGCTGATCGATCCCGACGACCCGGCGAGCCCGGCGAAGACGACGATCAGGATGAGCCCGGCGATGAGGGTGGGCTTGGGGCCGATCCGGCTGGAGACGAAGTTCGTGATCAGCATCGCGACGGCGGTGACCACGAGATAGGAGGTGAACAGCAGCGTGACCTCGCTGGGCGAGGCGTGCAGTTCGCTGGAGATCGCGGGGAGGATCGGGTCGACGAGGCCGATGCCCATGAACGAGACGACGCAGGCGAACGCGACGGCGAAAACGGCCTTCGGCTGCTTGAAAGGGTTCGCCTTGGGACCGGGGTGGGAGCCGCTCATCGGGTAATGCTCCGTTCGGACGTGCTGATTCTTTTGTGGGAACCTCTTTATCCGGGCCTCATGGCCGGGGCGCCTCAGGCGGGGTCAGACTGAGGCGGGCGCGGTGTCATTCGCCTCGGCCAGGGACAGCAGCGCGGGCATGGCCCCGGCGATCGACGCGCGCTCCGGGGGACTCAGCTGCGACAGGAGCTCGCTGATCCGGTCGGTGCGCTCGGTCCGGCGGATGCGCATCACGTCCCGCCCCTTCTCGGTGATGACGATCCGGACGACGCGCCCGTCGCTGGGGTCGGCCTCCCGGGTGACCAGTCCCGATCCCTGTAGCCTGCTGACCATCTGGGTCATCGCGGGCTGGGTGACGCCCTCGCGGGCGGCCAGCGCGGTGAGCCGGAGCGGGCCGTTGAGGTCCAGGGTGGCGAGGACACCGGATGTCGACCGGGACATCAGGTGGGCCCGGTTCAGCGTCCGGGCCATCGCGACGAGACGCTCCAGGACCGTTCCGAGGTCTCCGGCCATGTCGCTGGGCTCAGGGCCTCCGCCAGAGATTTCCATAACTCACTTATATCACGGACTTATATATTCGGCAATCGCCCCGGGCTGATGACCTGCGGATATATGCGACGCCCGCGTCAGGAAGGGCCCTCGCGCGCATGCGCAAGTCTAGACACGTTTCGTTTCGGTAACGTTACCGTACGCCCCTATTCCCGCTTTTGCCTCATCCGGCCAGAAGTGATCACTATCACCCCATGGTGATCGTTAGCCGAAAAAGCGGACATATGCTCTCGGATCTCATTAGCATGACCGGGATTGGGCCGACCGAACGCCAGTGGCAGCCGTGACGGCTGTGGCCAGTAGGGGGGCACACCACGAACCCGGGAGATCCAATGAGCAGTAGCAGCGCGCGCAAGTCCGTGAAGATCCGCCGACGCGGCCGTCACGCCGCCCCGTCGCAGGTCGAGCAGCTCGCGGGCAAGGCCGTCGTGGCCGCGCCCGCCGTCGTCGTCGCCGGCGGCGTCATCATGGGCGGTGCCAGCAGCGCGAGCGCGGCTGTGACCCCCAACGCGTCGGTCAGCGCCTCGGCGCACGGCGTCGGCGCCTCGGCTTCGGGCAAGGGCGCGCAGGTGTCGGCCAAGCGGGCTCACGCCGCGGTCCAGACGGCGAGGACGCAGACCGTCCACGCCACGCTCGACGCCGCGACCAGCAGCTCCGGGCAGAGCTACACCGTGCAGTCCGGGGACACCCTGGCCTCGATCGCGGGCAAGTTCCTCGGTGCCGCGGGCGACTGGCAGAAGATCGCGGACCTGAACTCCTCGCTGCTGTCCAACCCGAACCTGATCTTCCCGGGCCAGAGCCTGGAGATCCCGTCCGGCAGCTCCAGCGCTTCGTCGTCCGCCCCGTCGACATCCTCGAGTGCCTCCAGCACCTCGTCGGACTCGTCGTCGGACGCCTCGACCACGAGCGAGACCACGAGTTCCGCCAGTTCCAGTTCCAGCGGCAGCGGTTCGTCCGGCTACTCGGGTTCCGAGAGCGGCACGCTCGGCTGCTCCGGTCTGGAGAACCTGTGGGAGCAGGCGGGCGGCAGCGCGTCCGAGGCCCACATGGCGGCGGAGATCGCGATGGCCGAGTCGGGCGGCAACCAGTACGCCCACAGCCCGACCGACGACTACGGCTACTGGCAGATCAACGGTTCGCACGGGTCCGAGGCCACGTACGACCCGATTGGCAACGCCAAGGCCGCGATCTCCATCTCCGGCGACGGCACCGACTGGTCGCAGTGGAGCACGTACTCCAGCGGCGCCTACGCAGGTAAGTGCTAGCAGTTCGCTGACAACTTCATACCGGTTCATGCCGGACAGAACGGATCGTGCCGACCTTGCCAAGGGGGAGACTGCACGATCCGTTCTTTTTGAGCGGGAAGATCCTTAGCAGAGCTAACGTTATACCGAGCGCCGCCGAGGAAGCCGCCGAGGAACAGGAGCACCGTGTCAGCCAGTACCGTGTCAGCCACCCCCGCCGAGGACGGGAACACGGCACCGGAGGCTGCCGCCGGGCCGCCCGGACGGCGGTTCCAGCCCGGGCGGATGGCGTCGTCCCTGCGGCACCGGAACTACCGCCTGTTCTTCTTCGGGCAGATGCTCTCGATGATGGGCACCTGGACCGAGTCCGTGGCCCAGTCGTTCCTCGTGCTCGACCTGACCCGCAGCGGCACCCAGCTTGGCCTGACCCTGGCCGTCCGGTTCCTGCCGATGCTGCTGTTCGGCTCCCTGGGCGGGGTATTCGCGGACCGGCGCGACAAGTACAAGATCCTGTACCGGACCCAGGCCCTGGCGGGCTCGGTCTCGGCCGTCTTCGCGATCCTGATCGCCACCGGCGAGATCCGGATGTGGATCGTCTACCTGCTCGCCCTGTCCCTCGGGTTCGTCAACGTCTTCGACAACCCGGCCCGGCAGAGTTTCATCTCCGAGATGGTCCCGCCCGAGGACCTGCCGAACGCCGTGACCCTCAACTCCGTCGCCATGAACATGGCCCGGGTCTTCGGCGCGGCGATGGGCGGCGGGATCGTCGCCCTTCTCGGGGTCGCCCTCTGCTTCGGCGTCAACGCGATCTCCTTCGGCGCCGTGATCATCTCGCTGGCGCTGATGAACAAGTCGGCGCTGTACCCGGGCAAGCGGGCCAGCAAGGCCAAGGGCCAGGTCATGCAGGGGCTGCGCTACGTCCGCGCCACCCCCGAACTGCTGATCCCGCTGGTCATGATCGCGATCATCGGCATGCTGGCCTGGGAGTTCCAGGTGTCGCTGCCGCTGATGGCGACCCAGGTGCTCGGCGGCGGCGCCGAGTCCTACGGGCTGATGGCCTCGCTCATGGGCGTCGGGGCGGTGTTCGGCGGGCTGGTGTCGGCGTCCCGGTCGCGGCCCCGGGCCCGGTCGCTGTGCGTCGCCTCGCTCGGCTGGGGGCTGGCGATCGTGGCGGCCTCCCTGATGCCGAACATGACGACCGAGCTCGTCGTGATGCTCTTCGTGGGATACGGGTCCGTCACCTTCAACTCCTACGCCAAGACCGTGCTCCAGCTCGCGGCCCGGCCGGAGATGCGGGGCCGGGTCATGGCGCTGTGGGCCATCGCCTGGCTGGGTTCGACGCCGGTCGGCGGGCCGATCATCGGCTGGATCGGCCAGGACCTCGGCGCCCGCTGGGCCCTGGGACTGGGCGGGGTCGCCGCGCTCGCCTGCGGGCTGCTGGCCTACCCGGCGCTGGCCCGGATCGACCGCCGCGCCCTGGTTCAGGTCCCGGCTTCGGCCTCCGTCGAGCCCGGAGCCGCCCGGTAGCCGGACAGGGCCGCGAACACGACCGTCGAGCTGAGGTAGTGGCGGGTGGCGGAGTCGAACGTTCCGCCGCAGGTGATGAGCCGAAGCGCCGCGTAATTCGTCCCGCCGTAGATTTTCCCGGCCGGGAATTTCATCTTCGGATACTGGCGTACGCCGGTTACCTTGAAAGTCGCGGTGACGCCATCGGCCCGGGTGACGTCGATGGTGTTACCGGGCCTCAGCGCCCCCAGGCGGAAAAAGACGGCCGCCCCCTGGTAGCTGTCCACGTGCCCCTCGATGACCGACGAGCCAATCTGGCCGGGTGTGACCGAACGCGTGTACCAGGCGGCCCGGTTCGCCTGCGAAGGGAGCGCCGGAACCTGAATTGTGCCATCCGAATTAAGTCCTAGACGCAGCAATTTCGAATGTACGCTGATTGCCGGGATATTGATCGCGACCGGAGTCGAATGTTTCAGTGAAGGTCCCCGGTGGGCGCTGGTCGCGCCGGCCGCGGCGGCGGACGGCTGGGGCGCGTGCTGCTGGGACAGCACGGCGACGGTGACCGCGAGAACCCCGCTGAACACCAGCATTACGCCGCTGAACCCGAAGAACCGGGCCCGGCTCGTGCCCCGGGGGAGCGGCGGGGGCGGCGAGGAATAGCCGTCTTCCGGCCACGACATCACGACGCTCAGGCCGCCTACCCGGCGCCACCGGCCCTTGCCCAAATGCCATTCCTTCCCGCTATCTTCCGTAGCAGGTGCTCCTTCTGTAGCCTAATGACCAAATGGAGAACACGCCATTCCGTGAAGACAACCTCGGGGGACGGGCTGTGACCAGCAGAAAGCATTTCGTCGGCGTCGCGGCTTTGACTCTGTGCGTCGCCGCCGTCACGGCCTGCACGAGTTCGCCCTCCTCGGCCCATCCGGCGATCTTCTCCCCGGGCGCGGACCCGTCCGCGTCGGCGACCGGGCCGGCCAACGGGGCCTCCGCCTCTCCGACCGGATCGCCGTCCGGCGCGGCCACCGCGTCTCCGGGCGCCACCGGGTCTCCGGGCGCCACCGGGTCTCCGGGCGCCACCGCGTCGGCCTCGCCGTCCGCGTCGCCGTCGGCCTCGTTCACGTACGCGCCGTCCTCGGCCCCGGCCACGAGCAGTTCCCCGTCCTACCCGGCCGCCGCCCCGCAGACCGGCGGCGGCGGAACCTCGGGCCTGCAGGACGGCCTGCTCTTCGGCGTCGGCGGCGCCGCCGTCCTGGCGGGCGCGGGCAGCCTGGCCCTGCGCCGCAAGTTCAAGGCCCTGGCCCGGCGCGACAGCTAGGTCCAGGATAGGCCGCCGCGCCCTGCCCGCCGCTGGCGGGCAGGGCGCTTTTCGTTGCGCGCGTCCGCTCGTTGACCTGTTCACTGGTCAAGCGGTATATTACTCAAGTAATTAACCATTACGGCGGTGCCGGAGGACGGAGACAGTGCGGGAAATGGCTGGTCTGGACGAGGGAGCCCCGCTGTTCGCCCAGGTGGCGGAGCGGCTGGCGGCCGAGATCGCGGACGGGGGACTGGCTGAAGGGGAGCGCGTACCCTCCACCAACGAACTGGCGGCCTTCTACCGGATCAACCCGGCGACCGCGGCTAAGGGGATTAACGTCCTCGCCGACGAGGGGCTGCTCGAGAAGCGCCGCGGCATCGGGATGTTCGTCGCGGCCGGAGCGCGCGCGACGCTGCTGGGCCGCAGGCGCGCCGAGTTCACGGCGCGGTACGTGCGGCCGCTCCTGACCGAGGCGATCCGGCTCGGGATCGACTCCGACGAGCTGATCGCGCTGATCAAGGAAGCCGGCAACGAGCGGGAAGTCGCGCCGCTATGACCCCGGCGATCGCGGTGACCGGCCTGACCCGCAGATACCCCGGCCACGTCGCCCTGGATGACCTGCGGCTGACGGTCGGCGCCGGGACCATCACCGGACTGCTCGGCCGCAACGGCGCGGGCAAGACGACCCTGCTGCGCATCCTGGCGGGCCAGGAATTCCCGTCGTCCGGTTCGGTGCGCGTCTTCGGCTCCCCGCCGGCCGAGAACGGGAGCGTGCTGCGCCGGCTGGTGCTCGTCCGCGAGGACCAGGAATACCCGGACTCCCAGGGCTATCCGAGCTTCAAGGCGTCCCACGCGCTCCGCGCCGCGTCCTTCTCCTACCCGAACTGGGACGCGGACCTGGCCTCCTCGCTGCTAGCCGACTTCGGGCTGCGGGCGAAGCAGACGGTCAGGAGCCTGTCGCGCGGGCAGCGCTCCGCCCTCGGGATCACGATCGGGCTCGCCGCCCGCGCGGACGTGACGCTCTTCGACGAGCCGTACGCCGGGCTGGACGCGGTCGCGCGGCGGATCTTCTACGACCGGCTGCTTGAGGACTTCACCCTGAACCCCCGGACCGTGCTGCTCTCCACCCACCTGATCGACGAGGCCGCCGGCCTGTTCGACCAGGTGGTCATGCTCGACCGGGGCCGGGTGGTCCTGAACGCGGCGGCCGATGAACTCCGGGGCATGGTCACCACGGTGAGCGGCCCGGCCCTCGCCGTGCATGCGTTCACCGAGGGCCGCCCGGTCTGGGAACGGCGCGAACTCGGCTCCCAGGCCTCGGCCGTCATGGTGGGGCGGGTCTCCGGCGATAACCGCGAGCGGGCGCGGTCGCTCGGCCTGGACCTGGCCCCGCTGTCCCTGCAGCAGCTTATGGACCACGCCTCCGCCGGGCCGGGCGCCGCCGGGCCCCTGATGATGAGGAACAGCGCGTGAACAGCATGATCAAGGTGGCCCGCTACCACCTGGCGCAGCCGGCGATGCTCCTGTGGGTCCCGTGGGCGCCGGTGGCGGGGACCTTCGCCTTCAGCGCGATCCGGCAAGGCGCCGTCTCCTCCGGCGGGCTGGTCATCCTCTTCGTCATGTTCTTCGTGGCGGGCTGGCAGCGGGCCGGCCGGTGGCTGCCCCTCGGCCTCGCGCTCGGCGCGACCCGCCGCTCCTTCTACGCTGGAACCGCGCTGCTCGGGGTGTCGATCGCCCTCGTGGACGGCCTGGTGATCGCCGGGCTGCAGTCCGTCGAACGGGCGACCGGCGGCTGGGGGCTGTCCATCACCTTCTTCCGGGTACCGGAGATGCTGAACGGTCCCTGGTACGACACCTGGCTGACCTCGTTCGTCGGGCTGTCCGCGCTGTTCGCGTACGGCATGTGGTTCGGGATCGTGAACCGCCGGTGGGGCGTGCTGGGGCTGATCGCGTTCATCGCCGCGCAGTTCCTGGCCGGGCTCGTGTACGCCCTGACCGGCCGCCCCGGGAACCTCACCGGCCTGGGCGCCCTCGGCCTGACCGGCGTCGCCGCCGCGCTGACGGTGGTGTTTCTGGCCGGCGGCCACGCCACCATCCGCCGCGCCGCGGTCTGAGGGGGACCTTTGTCCCTATCGATGTACGCCGCAAGCCGGCGAAACTGAACATGCGTCAGAGGAGTCGCGGCGGCGGTGGGGCCGCGCGACTTGACGCCGCCACGGCGGGATGCGCCGGGAGGCGGCGAAGACCAGCGTGACGGGGCACTGGCCGCGCCTTGGGTGGGGGGCCGCGGCCAGTGCCCCTGATCGCGGGCCGGACGCTACGGTGGTGCCCGGCGGCTACTGGCGCGTGAGGTTGGCCGCGCCGCCCCGGAGCACGAACTTCTGGATCTTGCCGGTGGCGGTCTTGGGCAGTTCGTTCACGAACGAGACGCCGCGCGGCGCCTTGTAGTGGGCGATCCGTTCCCGGACGAAGGCGACGAGTTCCTCCTCGGTCAGCGATGCGCCCGGCAGCAGCACCACGAAGGCGTGCGGGGTCTCGCCCCATTTCTCGCTCGGCAGCCCGACCACCGCGACCTCGTCCACGGCCGGGTTCCGCAGGATCGCGCCCTCCACCTCGATGGTGGAGATGTTCTCCCCGCCGCTGATGATCACGTCCTTGATCCGGTCGCGGATCTCCAGGTAGCCGTCGGGGTGGACGACCGCGGCGTCGCCGGTGTGGAACCAGCCGTCGCCCATGGCCTTTTCCGTGGCCGCCGGGTCGTTGTAGTACCCGTCCATGACCACGTTCCCGCGCACGGTGATCTCGCCCATCGTCTGGCCGTCGGCCGGCACCTCGTCGCCGTTGTCGCCGACGACCCGGATCTCGCCGGAGGTGATGAGCTCAACCCCGGTCCGGGCCTTCGCGATCGCCCGCTCCGAGGGCGGAAGCGACTCGTCCTCCGGGCGCGGGGCGCAGATCGTAATGAACGGCGCGGTCTCGGTCAGGCCGTAGACCTGGGTGATGTTCCAGCCGAAGTCGCCTTCCAGGCGCTCGATGGTCGCGGCCGCCGGGGGCGCGCCCGCGGTGACGATCTGGACGCCGCCGACGACCTCGCCCCGGACTTCCGGCGCCGAGTTGGCCAGCGAGATCAGCACCGTCGGCGCGGACGCCATCCACCGGACCTTCTCGTCCCGGATCAGGCCGAAGATCGCTCCCGCGTCCACCTTCCGCAGGCACACGTGGACCGCGGCGGCGGCCGTCACCGTCCAGGTGAACGTCCACCCGTTGGCGTGGAACATCGGCAGCGTCCACAGGTAGCCCTCGCCGATTCCCACCTGGAAGTGAACCAGCGTGCCGATGGAGTTCATCGCGGCGTTACGGTGCGTGATCATCACGCCCTTCGGCCGGGAGGTGGTGCCGCTGGTGTAGTTGATGGTGAGCAGGTCCCGTTCGCCGATCTCGGGCCGGGTGAATTCTCCGGACGTGGCCGCGATCAGTCCCTCGTAGTCCAGCCAGCCGTCACCGGAGCCTTCGAACGCCACGAAGTGCCGCACGCCGGGCATCTGGTCGCGCACCCCGTCGATCAGCCCGAGGTAGTCGCTGTGGACGCACACCACGGACGAGCCCGAGTGGTTCACCATGTAGACGAAGTCGTCGGCCGTCAGCCGGTAGTTCATCGGCACCAGGACGGCGCCGATCTGCGGCACGGCGTAGAACGCCTCGAGCTGGGCGTGGGTGTTCGGCGCGATGGTGGCGACGCGGTCGCCCTGCCGGACCCCGAGGCCCTGCAGCGCGGCCGACCAGCGGTCGCACCGGTCGAAGAACTGCTCGTAGGTCAGGCGCAGGTCGCCGTCGACGACGGCTTCCCGGGCGCCGTGCAGGAGCCGGGTGCGGCGGGCGAACTCAAGCGGAGACAGCGGTGTTTCCATGCTGGCTCATAATGCCAGGTCGCGCCCGAAACCAGTACCCCCTAACGGGGGCGGGCGGCCAGGTTCGAGTGGCAGGCCCGCAGGGTGCGGCGCAGGCCGGAGACGTCGGGCTCCGCCAGGCCGGACACCATGGACGATTCCAGTTCCGCGACCGCGTCCCGGTACTGGTCCAGCAGTTCCCGTCCCGCCGGGGTGAGGCCTACGAGGAGGCGCCGCCGGTCGGAGGGGTCGCGGCGGCGCTCGATGAGGCCGCGGCCCTCCAGGGTGCCGATCATGTCAGCCATCGACTGCGCGGTCACGAACGAGTTCCGGGCCAGCTTCGCCGACGTCATGTCGTCGTTGCGTTCCAGCACCGTGAGCGCCGTGTACTGCAGGGACGTGAGCCCGGAGGGCCGCACGATGTCGTCTAGGCGCGCCCGGGCCGCCAGCTCAACCTGTTTGACGAGGTACAGAAGCAGCGGCTCGGGTTGTGCGGATACGGAACCCGGCATATGCGCGTGTTACCCGCCTTCCGGGCCGGATATTCGGCCGAGTCACTACCGTCGGTATGCGAACATACGAGCATGGACCTTCTCGCCGACCTCGAAGCCCGGGGCCTCGTCCAGGACAGTACCGACCGCGACGAGCTGCGCAAGCGCATCAGCGAAGGTCCGGTCGGCCTGTACTACGGATGCGACCCGACCGCGGACAGCCTCCACGTCGGCAACCTGATCGGCATGCTGATCCTGCGCCGGTTCGCCGACGCGGGGCACGACGCCGTGGCCCTGGCCGGCGGCGCCACCGGGATGATCGGCGACCCGAGCGGGAAGTCCAGCGAGCGCAACCTCCTCGACGAGGCCACGCTGAAGCACAACACCGAGCGCATCGCCGGCCAGCTGGAGAAGATCAGCCACGTCTCGCTGGTCAACAACCTGGACTGGACCGAGCCGATCAGCCTGATCGACTTCCTCCGGGACGTCGGCAAGCACGCGAACGTCCGGCAGATGATTTCGCGCGAGGTCGTCAAGGCCCGCCTGGACAGTGACACCGGCATCTCGTTCACCGAGTTCACCTACCAGCTCCTCCAGGCCCACGACTACCTCCACCTGTTCCGCACCCGGAACATCGAGCTGCAGATCGGCGGCTCGGACCAGTGGGGCAACCTGGTCGCGGGGGCGGAGCTGATCCGGAAGGCCGAGGGCGGCCACGCGCACGCCCTCACCTGGCCGCTGCTGCTCCGGGCCGACGGCAAGAAGTTCGGCAAGAGCGAGGACGGGGCCGTCTTCCTGGCCGCCGACCGCACGTCGCCGTATCAGTTCTTCCAGTACTGGATGAACGTGCCGGACGCCGACATCGAGCGGTTCCTGCTCCAGCTCACGCTGCTGCCCACGGGAGAATGCCAGGAGATCGCCGCGGCGCACGCCGAGGCGCCGTTCAAACGCGAGGGCCAGCGTCGCCTGGCCCGCGAGGCGACGACGATCGTGCACGGGGAGGAGGCGGCCCGGGCCGCCGGGGAGGCGAGCGGGATCCTGTTCGGCGGGACCCCCGCGGGCGCCTCGAACCAGGCCCTGGAGTTCCTGGCCACCGAGGTGCCGACCACCGCGTTCGAGCCGGGCGACCTCGTCCGCGTGCTCGCGAGCACCCCGCTGGCGTCGTCGCTGTCCGATGCCCGCCGCGCGATCGGCCAGGGCGCCGTCTCCGTGAACGGCGAGAAGGTGGCCGGCGACGACCGCGAACTCGCCGGCGCCGACCTGCTGCACGGCCGGTGGCTGCTGCTGCGCAAGGGCAAGCGCAACTACCACCTTCTCGACGCCGGAGCGCGTTAGCCCGGGAGGGACGGCCCCGGGACCAGGCGCGTGACCTGGTCAGCGATTGTGACCCGCCATTCGTGTACGGTGTGTACTTAAATCGCTACTGTCGGGGGTGGGATTGGTGGCTGCGGGGACCAGCAACCGGGTGCTGATCGCTTTCGGCGCCTCTGCCGCGGTGATCGGCGGGGTGGTCGGAGGGGTGATCGCGACCGGGATCGACTCGCCGGGCGGCACCCACGCCAGCGCGAGCGGGCGGGCCCAGTCGTCCTGCTCCGTCTCCCAGGTGGCGCAGAAGGTCCTGCCGTCCGTGGTCACGATTTCCGCGGAGGGCTCGGGCTCGGCCGGAACCGGGTCCGGGGAGATCATCAAGTCCGACGGCTACATCCTGACCAACAATCACGTGATCGCCCCCGCCGCGGGGTCCGGCGGGAAGCTGGGCGTCACCTTCAACGACGGGAAGACCGCCGCCGCGAAGCTGGTCGGGCGGGATCCGCTGACCGACCTCGCGGTGATCAAGGTCAGCGAGAGCCGCCTCCCGGCGATCCCGACGGGCCAGTCGCAGTCGCTGACGGTCGGCCAGCCGGTCGTCGTGCTCGGGGCGCCGCTGGGCCTGTCGTCCACCGTGACCAGCGGCATCGTGAGCGCGCTGGACCGGACGATCAACGTGCCGGGGGAGAACTCGCAGACGGCTCTGCTGATCAACGCGGTGCAGACGGACGCGGCGATCAACCCGGGCAACAGCGGAGGCTCCCTGGTCAACTGCGAGGGCCAGTTCGTGGGCATCCCGTCGGCCGGCGCGTCGGTGCCGTCGGCGTCCGGAGAGTCCAGCGGCGGCAGCATCGGGCTGGGGTTCGCGATCCCGTCCGATCTCGCCCTCCCGTACGCGGACGAGATCATCTCCACCGGGAAGGTGTCCCACGCCTACCTGGGCGTGGACGCGGCCCCGGTCGCGGCGGACGCCGCGAAGGTCAACGGCTCCGCCGAGGGCCTGGCCGTCTCCGGGGTCGACCCGAAAGGCCCGGCTGCCAAGGCGGGCCTCAAGGCCGGCGACGTGATCACGGGGGTCGACGGCCAGCCCGCCGTCAGCACCGATCAGCTGGTCGAGCTGACCATCCGGATGCACCCCGGCGAGAAGATCCCGGTGTCGTTCGCCCGCGCCGGCGCCGCCCGCCAGGCCACCCTGACCCTCGCCGCCCAGCCGTAAGGAACTGATCAGGACAGCACCAGCTGGCTCTGGGTGACCTTCGCGACCAGCTTGCCCTGGTCGTCGGAGACCTCGGTCTCCACGACGATCAGGGTGCGCCCGGAGTGCAGGGGCCGGGCCGCCGCCTCGACGTACCCGGAGCGAGCCCCGCGCAGGAAGTTGGTCTTCGACTCCACGGTGGTCGTCCCTTTAGCGCCGTCGGGCAGGTTCAGGTAGGCGCACGCCCCGCCCGCGCTGTCCGCGAGCGCCATGATCGCCCCGCCGTGCAGCACGCCGCCGGACGTGCACAGCCCGGCCGCCCACGGCAGCCGCGCCCGCACCTCCCCGGGCTCGTACCGCTCGCAGGTGATCCCGAGAGTCCGGGTAAACGGCATCAACGTACCGAACGGGTCTTCGCTGCTCCCCATGCCCGCAAGCCTAATCCCCGCCGCCCGCAGAAAACCCTCTGAAGCCTCAGAGGTCGGTACGGAAGGTGTTAAGGGCCTCTTACGAACCGGTCATACGCCGAACTATGGGATCAAGCTCCCCGTAGACCTACAGACGAGGCAACACCGAGTCGGTCAGGGCACGGCAGCCTGATCCGGAAAGGAGACGACGTGGCCATCCGCGCCAACCACCCGCCGCCGGAGGCGGGCCAGCGGGGCGGCGAGCCCGGGGGATACCCGGCCGGATCGCAGGGTCAGGACACGCGTGTCCAGGCCCCGCCGCAGTACGTACCTCAGGGGCCTCACCCGAGCGGCCCCATGCACCGGGCCCGGACCGGCTCGCAGCAGGCCGTGCCCGGGGGCCCGCCCGCTCCCCGGCGCGTCACCCGGCCCGTGCTGCCGGGAATCGTGCTGGCCGTGATCGCGGCCGGGGCGGCCGCGGTGATCTGGATGTGGTGGCGGGACACCACGTCGATCCAGGGCACCGGGAACGTCCTGACCAACGCGGGCCGCATCCTCGGACTGCTGTCGGCCTACGGGTTCGTGGTCCTGGTCGGCCTCATGGCCCGGCTGCCGCCGCTGGAGCGCGGCATCGGCTCGGACCGGCTCGCCCGCTGGCACGCCATGGGCGGCCGCTACGTCATCACCCTGGTGACCGGCCACGTGGCCTGCATCGTCTGGGGCTACGCCCTCACCGCGCACGTCTCGGTGTTCAGCGAGACCGGAACGATGATCCGAGGCGAGCCGGACGTTCTCATGGCCACCGTGTCGTGGGGCCTGCTGCTCGGCATCGCCGCCTTCTCGGCCCGGGCCGCCCGCCGCCGGCTGAAGTACGAGACCTGGTACTACATCCACTTGTACACCTACCTGGCCATCGCCCTGGCGTTCAGCCACCAGTTCGCCGACGGGCAGGAGTTCGTGTCCAACGCGACCGCCCGCTACGCGTGGTCGGCCCTGTATATCGCCGTCGCCGCCGCGATCGTCTGGTTCCGGTTCGTCACCCCGCTCCTGCGGGCCCGCCGGCACGGGTTCGCCGTGCACGGGTCGAAGGCCGAGGCGCCCGGGATCGTCTCCCTGTTCATCTCCGGCGACGATCTCCACAAGCTGCACGCCGAGCCGGGCCAGTTCTTCCGCTGGCGGTTCCTGTGCCGGGGCATGTGGTGGCAGTCGCATCCGTACTCGCTGTCGGCCATGCCGCGCGGCGACCTCATGCGGATCACGGTCAAGGCCCGGGGCGACCACAGCGCCGCCCTGCCCGACATCCCGGTCGGCACCCGGGTGATCGCCGAGGGGCCCTACGGGGCGTTCACCCCGGCGCTGAGCAACCGCCGGGTGCTGCTGATCGCCGGCGGCGTCGGGATCACCCCGATCCGGGCCATGTTCGCCGCGATCCCGAAGCGGATGAACGACGGCATCACCCTCATCTACCGGGCCAGCAACCCCCGCGACATCGTGTTCAAGCAGGAACTCGACGCCATCGCCGCCGACCGGGGCGCGACCGTGCATTACGTGATCGGATCGCGGGCCGAGCTCGGCTACGACCCGCTGTCCGCCGATGACCTGAAGGACGGGGTTCCCGGGCTGCACCGGTACGAGGCCTACGTCTGCGGCCCGCCCGGCATGACCGGGGCGGCCGTGAAGTCGCTCCGCCAGGCCGGGATCCGCCGCCACCGCATCCACCACGAGTCGTTCGACTTCTGAGAGGACCGTTCCCATGATGATCCGCGCCGTCCTGGCCCTCGGCGGCACCGCCGCCGGCCTCGCCGCGCTTCTGTCGTTCAAGACCCACCCGGCCGCGGAGGCATCGGCGGCCCCCATGGCGCCCGCCCCGGGCGGGTCCGCGAGCGCCGCGCCGATGAAGGGCGCGTCCGCCGGGAAGGCCGGCGCGTCGAAGCCGGGGACCGCGAACGCCGCGGCTCACACCGTCACCGGCTCGGCGGTCAGCACCCAGTTCGGCCCGATGCAGGTCGCGGTCACGATGGCCGGCAAGAAGATCACCGGCGTCAAGGTCCTGCAGAAGACCGACGACGGGGCCGAGAGCCAGCAGATCGACGCCAACGCGATCCCCAAGCTCACCAGCGAGACTCTCGCCGCCCAGAGCGCCCGGATCGACGCGGTCAGCGGTGCCAGCTACACCAGTTCCGGCTACAAGCAGTCCCTCCAGAGCGCCCTCGACAAGGCGATGTAACCCGGCTACCGCGTAACCCGGCTACCGCGGCGTTATGTTCGCGGTTCCTGTTGCCGGGGCAGCACAGAATGCCAACATAAGCTGCCGGTTCGGCCGACGAGGCCGTCGAGGATCTTGTCGAGGACGCGGTCGAAGCTGGCCTCCGGGTCAAAGGGCTCCGGGGGCCCGCTAGCCGCGACGCAGGCGGCGAACCGGGGGTAACGGCCGGTGGCGAGCAGTTCGGGGAGACGAGCGTACTGGGCGGCGGCGGGACCGTCCGGCCCGGCGGCCGCGGCGGCGGCCGCCTGCAGTTCGGTGCGGACCATGTTCATGGCGAAGCCGTTGACCAGGGCGATGATCTCCAGGCGCTCCCGGGCCGGGAGACCCGTCGGATCGAGGGCTTCCAGGGCGAACTCCAGGAGAGCCAGGGTGGCGGGCCCTATCGGCTGCAGATGGGAAATCGCCTCGACCAGCCACGGGTGCCGGAGCATGACCTCCCGCTGCCGGCGGGCCACCGCGTGCAGGTCGGCGCGCCAGTCGCCGCTCGGCGCGGGCAGGTTCATCTCGCCGCTGGCGGTCTCGGCCATCTCGTAGACGAGGGTCTCCTTGTCCGGCACGTAGTTGTACAGCGACATCACGCCGGTCCGGAGCCTCGCGGCCACCGCGCGGAAGGTCACGCCCTCCAGGCCCCCGGAGTCGCCGATCGCGATGGCGGCCGCGACGACTTCCTCGCGGCTGTGCCGGGGCCGGGGCCCTCGTTTCCGTCTCGGCTCCGGTGACGGTGTTTCCGCGGACATGACGTGCAGGCTACTCCTCCCTTGAATTACGTACTACGTACGCCGTACTATGTACTTAATTAAAGGGAGGGTAAAGAAATGGTCGCTATAGAGGCAGCTGGCCTGCGAAAATCCTTCGGCAAGGTGGAAGCGCTGCGCGGCGTTGACCTGGCGGTTCCCGAGGGCGGAGTCTGCGCCCTGCTCGGGCCGAACGGCGCGGGCAAAACCACGGCGATCCGGATCCTGGCGACGCTGACGCCGCCCGACGCCGGCACCGCGCGCGTCGCCGGCCACGACGTCATCGCCGAGCCCCGGAGGGTCCGCGAGGCGATCGGCCTGGCCGGGCAGCACGCGGCCGTGGACGATGATCTCAGCGGCTGGGAGAACCTGTTCATCATCGGCCTGATGCTGCACCTGGGACGGCGCCGGGCGCGGGCCCGGGCCACGGAACTGCTGGAGCGATTCGGTCTCGACGGTGCCGGAAACCGCCTGGTGAAGACGTGGTCGGGCGGCATGCGGCGGCGCCTGGACCTGATCGCGAGCCTGGTCGTCGAGCCGGAGATCCTGTTCCTCGACGAGCCGACTACCGGCCTGGACCCGCGCAGCCGGGCCGAGATCTGGTCCGCTGTCCGGGAGCTAGCGGCGTCCGGCACGACCATCCTCCTGACGACGCAGTACCTGGACGAGGCCGATCGGCTGGCCAGCCAGATCGTGATCATCGACGCGGGCAGGGTCACGCTGCAGGGACGTCCCGGAGAGCTGAAAGACCGGATCGGCGGCCGGGTTGACGTGGTTCTCGCCGACGGCGCGGCCGGCGAGCCCGCGTGGACCGCCGCCGAGACGGTGCTGCGCGGCATCGCGGCCGGCGACCTGGCCGCGGACCGGGACACCCGGTCGCTGACCGCGCCGGTCAAGACCGGGGCGATCACCCTGCCCGAACTCGTCCGCAGGCTCGACGCGGCCGGCGTGGACGTCGAGGACGTCAGCGTCCGGAAGCCCACCCTGGACGAGGTCTTCCTCGCCGGAACGGAGACGGCAGCATGATCACCGCTGTTACCGACGGGGCCGCCGCGGCGGAACGCCAGCTCAGAAGGCTCCGGCACGACCCGACCGCGATCGCGCTGACGGTGGGCGGGCCGGTCTTCTTCATCGTCATCTTCGGGTACATCTTCGGCAGCGCTATCTCGGTGCCCGGCGGCGGGAACTACCGCGAGTTCCTCGTTCCGGGCCTGTTCGCCACGACCGGGGCGAACATCCTTCCGGCGATGGTCGCGATGGCCCGGGACAGCGGCCGGGGAGTGGTGGACCGCTTCCGTTCGCTGCCGATCGCCCGCCTGGCCGTGCCCTTCGGCCAGGCGGCGTCCACCGCGGTCTACGGGGCCATCAGCTTCGTCCTGATGGCGGCCTGCGGCCTGGCCGTGGGCTGGCGGATCCACCGCGGCGCGGGCTATGTACTGGCCGCGCTGGCCCTGATCGTGGCTTTCCAGTTCGCCGCGACCTGGATCGGCATGTACGCGGGACTGGTGCTCGGCAACGAGGAGAAGGCCGGGCAGGCGTCGATCCTGGTCTTCCCGGTCATGATGCTGTCCAACGTCTTCGTGCCCACGCAGGGAATGCCGGCCTGGCTGCGGGCGGTCGCGGACTGGAACCCGGTGAGCGCGTTCGCCGCGTCCCTGCGGGAACTGTTCGGGAACCCGGCCGCGCCCGCCAACGGTGCCTGGCCCCTGCTCCACCCCGTCGTGGCGTCGGCCGGCTGGATCGCGGTGCTGCTGGTGATCTTCGTCCCGCTGTGCGTCGCGAGGTACGCCCGTTCCTGAACGGTCAGGAGCCCGCCGTGGGCACCGCCGGGACGTGGAGGGCGGCCGGGATGAGGAGCCTGGCCCCCAGGGCCAGGGCGGCGACCGCGACGATGCCGAAGACGAAGACCCAGGCGCCGCCCGGCACGCCGGTCATGCGGGCCAGCTGGTCGGCGTCGGTCTTGCCCGGGCGCCCGCGGCGGTAGGAACGGGACCGCTCCCGGTGCAGCTCGAAGACCGGGCGGACACCGCCGAGCATGAGGAACCAGGCGGTTCCGTAGCTGAAGACGGACTGCACCGCGGCCGACGTGAGCAGGGACACGGCGCACACGACGGCCGCGGTTCCCAGGACGGCCAGGGCGCCGTAGGCGTTGCGGATGGCCAGGAACGTGGCAGCCAGCAGCGCGAGCAGCAGCCACAGCTCGGCCGTGACGTGATGCGCGGCCAGCAACCAGGCGGCCAGTGCCCCCAGGACGGGCGGAGTGATGTAGCCGGCCAGGGTGGTGAGCACGATGCCCGGGCCGTTGCCCCGGCCGCGCGAGTAGGTGACTCCGGACGTGTCCGAGTGCAGCCGGATGCCTTCCAGCTTGCGCCCGCTGAGCAGGGACACCAGGGCGTGCCCGCCCTCGTGCGCGATCGTGATGGCGTTCCGCGCTATATGCCAGGCCGGCCGGTACAGCACGACGGCGAGGGCGATGAGGCCCGCGACCGCGATAATCCACACCGGCGGCGCGGGCTGCGTCCCGGTCACCCTGTTCCAAAGCTCGCCGATCACCGACATGCCGGACAGGGTAGACGGTGTTCCGGTAGGACCGGTACCGCGGCCCGGGCTCGCCTTCCCCACGGCGGGCCGAGCAGGATGACCGCGGTGAACGCGACGACCAGGCCCAGGCGCAGCAGGCCGAGCAGCGGGCTGTCCGCGCTGACCGCGTGGACGGCGGTCAGCGCGGTGAACGAGATGACCGTCCACCTCGGCACCGGCACCCTCGTTCCCGTCATGTCCCACAGGAACGCGCCGAGAAGGACCCCGGCGGTGTAGTAGCCGTGGTCCGCCGGATCGAGGGCGATCCGGGCGCCGACCCCCAGCAGGATGATCGCCGGCCAGCGGCCTCGTGCCACGCTGGCCGCCGCGAGCGCCCAGCCGGCGAGCAGCTGGGCGCTCCGGTCCCACCAGGGGGTGCGGGACGCGCGGACGCCGAGGGCGCGCAGCGCCGATCCGGGCAGGTTCCGGATCGTGTAGTGCATGGCGGCGACCGTGTGGGGGTCGGCGATGACAAACGGCAGCCACGCCGCGGCCACGACGGCCAGCGCGCTGGCGGACGCGCGTGCCCAGGACCGGACCGCGAGAGTGAGCACGAGGGGCAGGAAGACCAGG
>Ga0131853_10005100_pt1 | contig 23636 bp, 9 predicted proteins | sample TergutLab28metaG_FD_92764 | JGI IMG/M metagenome (GOLD analysis project Ga0131853, IMG submission 92764) | Labiotermes labralis P1 segment gut microbial communities from Petit-Saut dam, French Guiana - Lab288 P1 (version 2) (version 2) | ecosystem: Host-associated > Arthropoda: Insects >...
AAGCTGAAATGAAATTACTGAGGGCATTATGGACTTTTTGCGTTGTATCGTAGAGCGCATCACTTATCTAAATAATGACAATGGCTACTGCGTTATCAAGGTAAAAGCCAAGGGATTCAATGGCCTTGTGACGGTAGTTGGCACTATGGCGACCGTTAATGTCGGTAGCGTTCTTTCTATACACGGAGAATGGAAAATAAACAGCAAATACGGTAAGCAGTTCAATGTTTTCAAATTTGAAGAAACGCTCCCAGTCACTGTCTATGGCATTTCCAAATACTTGGCGAGTGGGTTGATAAAAGGTATTGGAACGAAATATGCTAATAAAATTGTAGAAAAGTTCGGTGCTACAACTCTGCAAGTCATTGAAGATAGCCCAGACGACTTGATAAATGTAAACGGTATTGGTTTGAAGCGCGTAAACATGATTAAAAAGGCTTGGATAGAACAAAAGGAGATTAAAAACGTAATGCTATTTCTTACGGAACACGGCGTCAGTACAGCCTATTCTGTGAGGATTTATAAGACATACGGAGATAAAAGCATAGAGACAGTAAAAGAGAACCCTTATAAATTGGCAGACGATATATGGGGTATAGGCTTTCTTACGGCTGATAAAATAGCTGAAAAGTTAGGTTTTGAGAAAGAATGTTACGTTCGGTGCAGGAGCGGAATACTGTATACACTAAATAAATTGTCAGATGACGGGCATTGTTATGCCAATAGAGAGCAACTTACCAGTACAGCCGTTGAATTGCTTGGCATAGATGAAAGCCGAATCTCATTGACCATATGCCACATGATAAAAGAAGAATCAATTATCAAGGATGAACCAGATGCTCTATATATTCCGCCGCTTTATTATAGCGAAATTGGTGTAGCAAATCGTTTGCGTGCGATTCATTCAACGGTATCCCATCAAATATTTTTTGATGAAGACGCTTTATTACAAGAAACACACGCCCGCTCTATTGCCCAATACAGCGAAGTTCAGAAAAATGCCATAAAACAGGCACTTCTATCTAAGGTATTAGTCATCACCGGTGGACCGGGTACAGGTAAAACCACCACAATTTTAGGCATTATATCGCTATTAAAACGATTGAACATGGAAATATTACTGGCTGCACCTACTGGTCGGGCGGCAAAGCGAATGAGCGAAACCTGTGGTTTTATAGCAAAAACGATTCATAGGCTGTTGGGATTTAAGCCACCCAATGGATATGAGCATGATGGTGATAATCCGTTGGTTGGGGATGTTTTGATAGTCGATGAAATCTCGATGATTGATATAGTTTTGATGAATAGCCTGTTGAAAGCAGTGCCTGACAAAATGAAAGTTATTTTTGTAGGCGATATAGACCAATTGCCTTCTGTTGGCCCGGGTAATGTATTGTCAGACATCATAACATCGGGTGTTGTTCCCGTAGTGAAGTTAGACACTATATTTCGGCAAGCGCAGGACAGTGATATTATCAAGAATGCCCATCGCATTAACAAGGGCGAGTTTCCATACTTGAATAATGGCAAACAATCAGATTTTTTTTACATCGAACAAGAAGATAGTGCAGCGATTCCGCAGATGATTGTTGACTTGTGTAAAACGCGGCTACCTAAACATTACGGAATTTATCCTGTGAGCGACATACAAGTGCTTTGTCCGATGAATAGAAGTGAGAATGGCGCATCAAATTTGAATTGCGTATTACAGTCAGCTTTAAATCCTAATGTAGTAGCTCTTAAACGAGGCGGAACAGAGTTTCGCGTCGGGGATAAGATTATGCAAATAAAAAACAATTATTCAAAAAACGTGTTTAATGGAGATAAAGGGCTTATTCGGTCAATTAATATGGACAGCAGAACCGTTTTTGTGGATTTTGACGGTAATCTTGTAGAGTATGATGTTTCGGAACTTGACGAACTGGTTTTGAGTTATGCTGTTACCATTCATAAATCACAGGGAAGTGAGTATCCTATCGTAATAATGCCGTTCACCATGCAGTTTTACACGATGCTACAACGGAATCTGCTATATACAGGGATTACGCGGGCAAAAAAGGCTATTATACTCATTGGTACAAAGAAAGCCATTGACTGTGCCGTGAGAAATTCTGATGTGATGGAAAGAAACACGGGGCTTGCGAAAAGGCTTAGGTGTTTCTGCCGAGATAAAGTAACTCAGCATTAACAATTCCGAACCTTCTTTAGTTTTCGGAAAATGAAAAGAATTAAATGTTTCATATCACAAATATTATCGTTATAGATGGGTACTACTATAAGTTAATTGTGTTTATACTTAGATAAAGATGTGATAACACAAACTATTGCATCTTTTTTTTATACGAAGGGGGGACACATTTTCAGGCAGTTCTAGCGCTGGACTGTCTTTTTCATTTAACAAAAAATAAAAAAGGAAGGAGAGTGACCTGTTTGATGGGATATGCGAATGGACAAAACCCACAGTTTTCGATTGTGGGTTTTCGTATTTATATTGCTAAAAAAGTACAAAAACCCATAAAATGGCGTTCAGGTTACGAGGTTAAGATTTGGCATCTTTTCCAATGAAATTAATCGGTGCGATTCTTGCGTTGTTGTTGCTGGTATTTATACCGATTGTAACCGCAGTCGAAAAATCTGATATCGGCATTGAACGTACTGCGTGGAACAGTGTGCAAAATTATGTTGATATAATCGCGGATAAAGGGCGTATTACATCCGATGATTACAGCAAATTTATGTTAAAGCTTGGTTCTACCGGAATCGCGTGGGATGTGACTGTAACCGTTGATTCAAGAAGGGTATATGCGGGCAGTATAGCCGGTCAAATGGAAGTCAGGCATGTAACAACCCATGTTTTTAAATCGGAAAGCGGTGGGATATTTAATACAAATGTGCCGCTCCGAAAAGGCGATATAGTAACTGTCAGCGTAGAAGCCATTAATAAAACGGCCGGACAGCAGCTTACGGAAAACATATTAAGAATATGGACTGCACCGTCTGAAATGTCGCTGGCGGTAATGGTGAGGAATAACGGATAGTGAGCAGATATTTTGGTATTGTTGTTATTTTTCCATGCCTGCTTATCGTGATTTATCTGGTAAGTTTCTTAAATTATAAAACCGAAGCACGCAGGGAGTTCATAACAATCAGAACAAACGCGGCGGCAAACAACGCAACGGAGGCAGCATTAATTGAGGCTCAGTTAAATGCCCATGTAGACCATTTCGGCAAAACCATCATAAACCCCGAATATTCATGGCAGGTGTTTAGAAGGGTATTTCTGAAATCGTTTAACACAGGCGGGGCAAAAGTTGAGGCTATGATGGATGCTTGGATTCCGGCTAAGCTTATCGCGGTTAACGATGGTTATTATATGCGGATGATAACATCAGACGGAACATCATGGCAGACAGGCGGAAACCCAAACAGCGTCATGCGCTACCGATTCTCGCAAAAGATACCTTATGCCCGTGTCGTTGGCGGAGAATATGTAGCAGATACAATGAGCGGCACTTATATTTATTCGTACACACAGGGCTTTGGTGCGCAGGTACGGGGTACTCATGCACCAGTCGAGGATACGCCGGGAGGGATACACGATAAACGGGCAATCGTTGGGGAATTAGTAGGTGCTATGTCTTATATGATTGAACTGGCGAACGACAATAACAACAGATGGATTAACCAATTCTACTTACCCCGGCAATTTCTCGATGATACACTGTACAGCACCGTAACATTTAAAGGTATGACCGTGATGTGCTTAATTCAGGGATTCGACCTATTATCACATGACAAGATTCATGTGCATTCCATATCAGCTTCGCAAATGGTTGCCGCAAGGCAGGTAGTCTGTTACGTAAGGAACGGAAGAAATTATTACGCTTATATAAGCGACTTTATGCCGGGGAACCCCCTCCACATAGTCTCTTCCGTTGAAGATGCGGCAAGGCTCGGATTTAACCCGGACGTATTGTACTTTTAAGTGCGGGGAGTGCATGAGGTGAGATAAATGTGCATTCATAGTTATTAGTCATAAATTTGTTGCCCTTTTTTAAATTTGCTATTTATAACATTGTTAAAATCTTCGTCAAGCTTATTGTGTAAACTCTAATTCAACCCATTTTCTCAGCACCTCCCGTTCCTCATAACTATCCAATGAGAAAGCAAACCCCTTGGTATACCGGCAACATAAAAAATCCTCGCTACCATGCGAAATTTTATAAGGAGCGTTGCATCCGCAGAAGCTACAGGTTTTTCGTTTGAGAACGGTCAGCATACTTTCAGGAAGTACAGGAGTTACTTCATCTAAATTTTTAACATTTTGGCAAATAAGCTGTATCGTGAACCCTGTTGGCTTAAATGATAAAACACAAATCCCTTTTTTCTTTTTTTGTGAAGCATATGTGAAAACAATATATTCCTTAATCTTGCCGTCAATTTTACAGCCGTTACTTATCAAATACTTATCTAAGTCTATAACCCATTCTCGTTTTTCCGGTGGGAGCATATGAATAAAATCGCTAATTTTTACTATATGCTCTTGCGGAATTTTGTTCACAAGAGAGTAAAAATCACATCGCATAAACGCGTTGAAAATAAGCAAATAGTCGGATTTTATATTAATCGTAGCTTCCGCAATCAACTTCAATCCTGAAATGAAATTATCATCGTTTTCATAAGTGACATAAAACTGTCCTGTCTTTGATAAATCAACTTTATCTTCATAAAATAAATCCTCAAAATAAAATCCCATGTCAGACAGGAAATCAAAAAGCTCGCATGTTTTTTTTGCGGACAGTTTATTTATACCAACACTATTTTGATTCGGCAGTATCAGTAAATCGCTGCCGTAAACGATTAATTCTTTTCTTGGTTCGGTTTCAAGCCTGCCGTGAAAACCGATTAAAAATAAAAGCGCAGGAAGAAATTTATCGAACAATTCGGCTTTCTTTACATCGTAGCTTTTGTACTCGGCGGATTTTTTGTCATGTAGCTGATATAAAAACTCACGGAAAGCCGTTATTCCGTCATGAATATCTTCATCAGATAAGCCGTGTCTGAAAGGTTCTGTGATATCAGAAACAAAAAAATCATCGGGAATTTGAGGAATAATAATTCCTTTCCAGTAATCAGATGAATCTTCATGGATTATTTCAATCGAAAAATTATCAATATAATAAGTAGTTCTGTCACTGTTATTTTCCCAAGTGCTTAGATAAAACTGCGGATAAGAATGTGTAAAACTTCCCGTCCAATCGCCGCTCATCGAGTGCCAAATGTCTGGTTCTGCATCCGTTATATAATCGACCATAGGGTATCCGTCATTGTTAATTTGCCAACACAAATGTCCTGCAACGCCTACACGTTTGACTTCCGCCGTAAATTTTATCGTAACGGATTGGTCTTTGTACTTTCTCAATTTATAATCAACAACAGCCCATTTATCCGGATTAACTATTTTCATTACGGTAGTGCGGTTTTCATCCGGCAAGTTAACAAAATCAAAAGAACTTAAAGAAGAAAGCCCTCTATAGCCGGCTTTCTTCTTTTTTTCACGTTTTTGATTCTCTATATTACAGCCTTCTTGTTTTAATATTTTTATACTTTCAATATTTATGTTCATTTGTATTTTTCCTCCTGCAACAAGCATAATTTTTCCAATGATAGCACAACAGAAATAATCAGGCTCACAGTGTCATATTATGCCATAAAAACGTCACAAGCGGTTAACAATTTGAAATTAATAGCATCTGTTTCGCAAAAACGACAGATTGCGATGAATATATTGACAAAAAGTCCTGCCACTCTACAATTTACATAATTTTCTGCAATTGGAGGGCTATAAGTTGAAAAAGCTTATATATAGAGGTCAGTTATTTGGGTTTTTGGTGTTATGCTTAATCGCAGGGCTTGTTCAAGCGACTACTCGCATCGCTTATGCGGATGATTTAACTGTAACTATAATTGTAGGAAATGAAATTATCGAATATAACGACCCATCCAACTCTTTAATAATAAGTATGCCCGTTTCACTTTCCGCGGGTAGCAGTATACATGGCTCTGTTGCTACTATTAATGATGTGACAGGAAACAGGGTTTTGCCTTTTAGCATTTACAGAAACGGCGAAGTAAATTTTATTACTCCACGCGCCGGAACATATGGAGTGATTAATAATACAAATACCTTTTCAGACACAGCAGGTCATTGGGCGGAAAATAATATTATTTTCACATCCGCACGCGAATTATTTTCAGGTGTGGGCGGCGGCATGTTTAATCCAAACGCTCCAATGACAAGAGCGATGTTCGTACAAGTGCTTGCAAATATTGAAGGTGCAGATTTATCTACATACAATTCTTCAAGTTTTACCGATGTTTCTGTCAACGCATGGTATATGTCAGCCATTGAATGGGCGGCGGAATCAGGCTTGTCAACCGGCGTAGGCGATGGACGTTTTGCCCCCGAAGCTAATATCACACGCGAACAAATGGCAAGAATGCTTATAAACTATATCGAATACAGACAATTTTCTCTCCCGTCAAATTTTGCTCCGGCATTTAATGACGAAGTATCTATAAACGCATGGGCGTTAGATGCGGTAAACACACTGCAACAAGCGGGAATTATCTCCGGTAGGTCAGGAAACATATATGACCCGCAAGGCATAGCAACCAGAGCAGAGGTTGCAACAGTTTTTGCTCAATTTATCGCAACATACGTAAACCATATGAGTGCAGGTAATTAGTTTATCGGGAGGGAAATTTCTATGAAAATGAAAATCAGATTTAAGAGGTTTGTAGCGTTATTAATGGTAACAGGTATTTGTACCCGGAATGTAGTTCCATGCAAGAACGGTGATTTTTAGGCTATAGCCTTGTGAACCATCGTTGCGGTTAAATTCCGATGTGCCAAACTTACCTGCGACTTGTATGAGGCTTCCTTTTTTTGCTTTAGCCTTAACAAGCCGTTCAGCATCCGCACCGAAAACAGTACATTCAAAAAATGTAGTTTTCTGCTTGTCGCCATACCCTTCATTAACCGCGAGGCTGAAATTTACATAAACACAGCCATTTGGTTTGCTTGTTTTGAGTTCAACATCTTTTGTAATCCTTCCGATTGTGGTAATTGTCATCATAAAAATGACCTCCCTTTTTAAAATAATTTATTTTTTTGCAATAAAAAAGCGGGAACAGCCAAAATCACATTTTTGTGATTTTGAGTCCATTCCCGCTTATTCAGACAATAAAAAAACACCGAATAAGCACTTTGACAAACTTAAATAAAGTGTGTCAGCAATTCCAAGCAAGGCGGTGTGAATCTTGTAAAGCGTCCGCTTGCGACTGTGCAATCCGAGGTTACATTTACAATCCGAAATTTATGTATTTACCCTACCATAAATAAGGATATATGTAAATGTTAGTTTATGGTAGTGCTAAATAAAATCAAGCAGGTGGACTGTGGCGGAAGTGCCTACCTGCTTGACTATTTAGAGCTGTTAAATTACGTCTGACCTATAAATATCCATCTGCACCATTCGTTCTGTCCCGGTGCTTCCCCCGCGTTTATCCAATCGCCGGATTCGTATATTCTGTTGTTAAAATTAACAATGGCACCTTCCATATAGGGGATGTCATTCCTCCATGGTAATATTTCGTCCCCTATATAAAGCCATGGGTTGTTCGCGTTGTGTCCGTCGGGGGGTTGTCCTTGCGTCCACCAGCGGGCTTGATATAGCAACCCGTTGTATATTGCTGTATCGCCGGGGTAGAAGATTGTTTCGCTATGCCATGGTTCCGCGGGAATTGGTCCGTTCGCCGGGATTACGGAGATTATGATGCCGGTGATATAGAGTTGTGCATTGGCGGGAGACGCGCCCAGCGTGATAATGCCTGTTCCGACTGTGGTTGAGTGTTGCAATTGCTCTTGAGTCAGCGTAACGGTTTGCGTGAACGCGTTGCCGGAGCCTGTTGGCTCAGTCCATATATTCACGCCCGGTTCCCAAGGCGGAGTTGGGCTTTGTTCTATTCGGATTTGAGAAGAGCCCGCAACATTTAATCTTCCGGTATATTCAATTCTTATTTGACTTCCTTCGCCGGATAACGCGTTTAATAATGCGTTCGCTTTGATTCTCATTCCTTGCGAGGTTCCGGTTCTTGTGAGAATATGCAATTCACGCGGAGGTCCGTCTACTCTGGTTGCGATGCCATTTGCGGAGTTTGTTCCCTGCATTATCGGATGAGCAGTGACGGATGACATGTTATTCCAATCCGGGTCGCTTTGCATATTGTAGATAGTTTGGGGTGTAGGAGTTGGCGCGGGGGTTGGGCTTGGCGTTGGTGTGGAGGTTGGACTTGGAGTTGATGTGGGGGTTGGAGTAGGCGTTGGAATAATGCCGGAAATTACGGCTATTCTTATATCGGTGATTGTAAGCTGTGCATTGGCGGGAGATGCGCCCAGTGTGATATCGCCTGTTCCAACCGTGGTTGCGTGTTGCAATTGTTCACGGGTAAGTGTAACCGTTTGTGTAAATGCGTTGCCGGAGTTTGTTAGTTCATTCCACATATTCACGCCTGGTTCCCAATTCGGTGCGGGGTTTTGTTCAATGCGGATTTGCGAGGAACCCGCGACATTCAGACTTCCCGAATATTCAATTCTTATTTGACTTCCTTGGTCGGACAATTCGTTTAACAATACATTCGCTCTGATTCTAAGCCCTTGCGATGTCCCGGTTCTGCCAATAACACGCAGTTCACGCGGCGGTCCGTCAACTCTCGTTGCGTTGCCTCCGCTTGATACATTTGTTCCCCGCATTATTGGGTGAGAAGTTTGGGTAATGTTGTTCCAGTTCGGGTCGGTTTGCATATTGTAGATGGTTTGGGAGATTGGTGTGGGTGTGGGCGTTGCCGTCGGGGCAGTCGTAGGAGTCGGCGTTGGGGTCGGAGCAGTCGTGGGTGTAGGTGTTGATGTAGGTGCGGGAGTCGGGGTTGGTTCGTTCACCCGAACTTCGGCGATTTTAATGTCGGTAATAAAGAGTTGCGCAGTGCCGGGTTCCGCGCCCAGTGTGATATATCCTCTCCCCACAATGGTTGAGTGTTGCAATTGTCCGCGCGTCAACGTAATGGCTTGTGTAAACACGTTGCCGTCATTGGTTGATTCATGCCATATATTTACGCCCTGTTCCCAAGTCGGAGCGGGGCTTTGTTCAATGCGTATTTGTGAAGAACCCGAGACGTTCAATCTTCCCGAATATTCAATCCTGATTAGGTTTTCTTCGCCGGATAATTCGTTTAATAATACGTCTGACCTTATTCTAATGCCTTGCGATGTCCCGGTTCTGGTAGGGAAGCGTAATTCCCGTGAGGGCAGACTAACCGAACTTGAAGTACCCGTGGGTACTCCTGAGCCTAGAAATATCGGGTGGCTGTTATGGTGAAGTACGTTATTCCAGTTCGGGTCACTTTGCATATCGTAAAATTCACGAAGTATTTGGGTTGGTGTGGGCGTTGGCGTAGGTTCGGGTGTTGGGGTTGGTATCGGAGTTCCGTCGTTAACTGTTATGCCCGTCATGTTTCCGTTTGCGTCATACGAAAATTCGGTAGTTGTCCCGGACGCGGATTCAATTTTGATGAGCCTTCCAAGTGCATCATAAGTAAATGTATCATGATTGCTGTCTTCACCCCCCATATGCGTATTGGCGAAAATGGCATTTGAAAACCCTAAGCAAATGATTAAAATAAATGCGATGAACTGAATAGATGTTTTTTTCATCGGTATCCTCCTGTTTATTATTCAGCAATTGCTGAAGTATATGTTAATTTGGTGCTATTACACCAATTATTCTGCCTGTGTCATCTTTTTGCATTCGGCACCATACCTTGTCCCATAACACGATATGTTTATCATTGAGCTTAAAGGAAATGGTTACATAAAATACAAAATAAGGCGGACACGCTGTGGGTGTTTTTGTTCGGGCGTTGCTTGCGCTTTTGCAGAACCCCACAAGCACCGCGTTCCCCGGTGTATGTGCATTGCGCTGTCGCGGCTATCGCTTGAATTTTGACCTGAACGAACGCGGTCTATTTCAAAGTCATAATTTACGTGCATAGCACTAGCAGGTCTTGCGGTTCCATCATCTCCTTTTTTAAAACTTATTGTGGTTGTTCTCTCATGCCCAATAACGTCCCGCAAAAGTTCCGTCCCACCATGTAGGCTTTTGGTATTAAAACAACCAAAGACATGATAATAATGAGTGCTTTGTTCGCCGTCTCCCCAAAAACGATGTACTGTTATTGAGCGTTCACTTCCTTCGGGAATGTGTACTTCATCAACACCAACATATACCCTAAATATATCTGTCGCTCTGGGTCTATTTGCTCTCCCTCTTATTAATTCTGGGTCTCCATTAAGGATTACTGTATCTCTCGTGAGTAGGTTGAGTTCCCTAATAAATCTTGATATTTGTGCTTCCGTCCCTTCAATAGCAAGCTTAAGCCCCGTTGGGTCAGTGTATTTCAGCGGATTGTTGAGCACGTATGTGTAAGGGTTTAAAAATTGGCGCAAAGTCTCGTTGCTATCCAACATATTACCCGGATGCCAATATGGGTCGGGAGAAATGAATCTCTTTGTTGTTGGACACATCGTCCTCTGTTGCGCAAAATATAGCCCCAGTACATCATCATATGTGTGATTAGTGAAGGTGTTCAAGATGTCTACGTGATTTCCGTTGAACGTTGGTAAAATTTTATCCAACGGTAAGCCCCACTCGTTTAATTCGGTGTGTCCAACCCGAACGCCGTCTGCATTCGTGGCAAGTGTTCCTGAACCTAATCTATCATTTTGAATGAAAAATGTTTCAGTGTGATTTCCCTGCGTTAGCGTTGTTGATATGCGGCTTAATCCGTTTCCGTAAGTGTGTCGCTTGATTATGTCATCGCTGGTGGATTCCATGAGAATCGTTGGCACAAAGCTGGTGTAATCAATTACAAAATCATTCGTGTGCGTTCCAGTTGCCGTGATTGTTTCGCGCCCTACGAGCGTTCCGAGCGCGTTGTATTCGTATTTACTTTCGTCACCGTTGTGGTTTACCCCTCTTATCATCCCAAATGGGGTATCAAGGTTGTAGGTTTGCCGACAATAATTATTTTTGAAAACAATCACCCCACAACAGCCACAACATGTTTGCTGGCGAATTGAGTATATATATGCGCGATTAGTTAATTGGTGAGGGAATAGGAGGGACGGCGCGTTGGGCAGGTCCCGCAGCATTAAACCAATATAGTCGTTATCTTCATAGTCAATATATATCTCCCGCACGCCTAGCACCCGCAGGACATAATAGTGCTGTACAGGCAAGTATAAGAAACCTTAATCATTTTAGAGGAAACCCCACTTAGCAACAATTGGGACGTTTCGGTGTTGCCCGTTGCGTGAAATTGCGCTATCGCGGGTGCAGACGCTTCGACCGCCGCTGACGTTCCGATTCGCCGCCGAGTGCGCTGTCGCGGGTTCGCTCGTACCACCGAGACGCTTCGGGTTTGTCGCTCGTGCCGACTCCTTAGTGAATTACACGTTACGGGTTGCGATTCTTTATTAATATTCGCTACATTTTTTTATTACAAAAAACATTATTGACAAAAACACTAAACTTTTAAATGAATCAAACCATACTTTCTTATCAAGTAAGTATCGTACAAAAACAGAATTGCAACTAATACAAGAAAAAAATAAATAAAAACGGAAAGTCCAAATTTAAAACCTAGTGTACTCCCTATTTCTTCCGGTAAATAATTTTCAAATATGAACCTTGCAAACGCCATCCCAAGAAACCCGGATGAAGTCACTGCAAAATAATACCATGCTTTAGGTTGAGTACGTTGTAGTTGATTTTGTTGTAACTCAATATTTTCTGACCTAGAGATACCCATAGACTTGACTTTTATAATTATCAACGTAGCGAGTATTGTTAATAAAATGCCGGTGACCACACCAAGCAACGTAAAGGTGACGTTATTTACAACTATAAATTCCCTTATAATTATTGCATAAAGGAAAATCGTTGTAATTGCAAACGAACCCCCATAATAAATGGATAGTTGCTGTATAGATACCTTTCCTTTTGATAGATTTCTTGAAACACGAAGTCCAAAATAGATGTAAGCAAGCAAAAGTAATAGCAAAAAATCGGTACGGAATACACCATATGCATACCGTGATATGAAATTAACTAACGCGGCAAGAGCGGGTAGGCAGTAAAAGGCAAGCGTGGGAGTGCTGTGTATTGAATTTACATACCCTAAATATGTTTTATAAAGGTAATTCTCTACACGCTTTGCTTTTTCTTGATTGTCGTTATCAACCACTTGTATCACACACACCCCCCACAATCAGGACATACCCTTGATTCTTGTAGCCAGTGTGATATATTTTGCATATGCCCACGAAATGTGTAATTTCCAAATGTGGCAACGTCCAAAACTAAATAGCCTCCCAAGCCTCCGATAGCACCGCCAGCAGCTCCAATAGCAGTACCCACAATGGGAGAAAACACTGTTCCCGCGGCACCCCCTGCTTTAGAGCCTGCCCATGTGCTTGCCGCTGCACCTGCCGCTACTCCTGCCACCTTACTTCCCCCCCATGCGGAAGCAGCTATACCTGCATTCGTTGCGATGTTTGCAGGTATATTCGCATTGGCACGCTCTTGTGAAATATCGGGATTGTTACGGTCTGTCCAATAATCAACTCCTGTGAAAATAACAGGTGAAGCGGCTACCGTCCCGAAACGTCCCAATTGTTGCCAAGTGGGGTTTCCTCTAAAATGATTAAGGTTTCTTATACTTGCCTGTACTGCACTATTATGTCCTGCGGGGGCTAGGCGTGCGGGAGATATATATTGACTATGAAGATAACGACTATATTGATTTAATACGGCTGGACCTGCCCAACGCGCTGTTCCCCCTATCCCCTCACTAATTAACCAATCGCGTACATATATATCCCATTCCATAGCAGACAGGGATTGCAACATTTCATCTAGGCAGGGGTCAAACATATTAAAATAATCATGAGCACAGATACAATAGAACGGTGGCGGCGTCGGTAACGGTTGTGGCGTTGATGGCGTTGTTGGTTGTGACACTGGTGTTTGCGTTGGTGGTGCTGGTAGGCGAGGTTGTGGTGTTGATGGTATTTCTTGTCTTGGTTGTCGGCGCGATGGAACATACATTCCCGTTGGGTCTGTGTATTTGAGCGGATTGTTCAACACGTAGCTGTATAAATTGCCACTTTGTTGTATCGCGGCGAGACTACTTGTTCTGTTGTATGCGTTCCAAAACGGGTCTGCACTTATGAACCTACGTAAGTTCGGGTCATAAAATCTCGCGGGGCTTTTATAAAGATTTAAAATGTCGTCGTGTACATAATTCGTAAACGTGTTGAGGATATCCACAGGTTGCCCGTTGAACGTCGGCAAAACTTTCTCTAAGACCGCGCCCCATTCATCAAGAACGGTGTGACCTACGCGAACTCCATCAGCGTCACTTGCGAAACGAAGGCTTCCAAGACGGTCACTTTGCAAGAAAAATGTTTCGGTTTGGTTGCCTTGCGTTAGCGTGGTGGATATGCGGCTTAAACCGTTGCCGTATACGTGGCGTTTGATGATATTGTCGCTTCCGTATTCAGCCAGTACGGTTGGTACAAAACTTGTATAGTCAATTACAAAATTATTCGTATGCGTTCCGTTCGCGGTGATTGTTTCGCGCCCTACGAGAGTTCCAAGCGCGTTATAGTGGTATAGTGATTCTTCGCCGTTGTGGTTTACCCCCCGCGTCATACGGTTTCTTGCGTCGAATGTATACATTTGCGTTGTGCCGTTTATCATGTCACGCTCTTGGATTAGGTTGCCACGCATGTCATGAGTATATTCAAACTGGCTTATGATATTGTCGCTTAAATCTCTTTCCGTGCTTGTGACTAATTGATTCAAGCTGTTAAACGTATTTTGAGTGATTGAGTTTGGTATTTGCCCTTCAAAACCATTTAGACGGCTGGTGACGTTACCCATTTTGTCATATGTGTAACGGCTTAACAGTTCCGTTGTGTCGTCCGGGTTGTGTTGGGTTATGGAAAGCAACTGCCCTATACTGTCATGTGTGTAGGTTTCTTTTATTCCGTTTGACATGGTTAGAGATGTTACGCGCCCTGCGGGGTCATGGGTGTAAGTGAATAGACCTTCCGGTGTTTGCACACTTGCCAGGTTTAAGCTGTCAAAAGTACGGGTTATTTCCGCTTCATCCGGGTAGCTTACATGGGTTTGATTGCCTACCGCATCATAAGTGTAACTCACAATGCGGTTGTTGTGGTCGTTTATTTCTGTCACGCGCCCTAATAAGTCAAGCGTGAAGATGGTTGTTCCTGTCCAGTCATCTAGTTGTACGAGTTGCCCCGTAGCGTTGTAGGCAAAGTTTGCTTCTTTTCCGTCTGCGTATCTTATGGTTTCAAGCAGGTTTCTTGCATCATGAACGAAGGTTGTAATCGTTCCGTCTTCTTCTGTTTTAGATACAAGGTTTCCATTTTCATCGTATACATAAATTTTGTAATCGTCAACATTGTTTATTACGCGTGTTACCAGACCGCGTCCGTCGTATTCGTATATTGTGACTTTGTTTGAGTTGCCGGTTACTCTTACAAGGCGATTTAATTTATCATATTCAAAGCGGGTTATGTCGCCCAAAGCGTCGGTTACGCCTGTCAGATTGCCGTTTCTGTCATAGCTGTATTGGGTTAAGGCATCGTTTCGGTCTGTCACGGATATAATTCTGTTGTTTGCGTCATAAGCGAAATGTTCTGTGTGACCGAGGGCGTTTGTTACACTTGTTACACGCCCGAGTGCATCGTAGGTGTAAGTGGTTGTTTCGCCGAGTGGATTTGTTTCGGTGGTCATGCGTCCCAATGTGTCATGTGTAAAGGTTGTTATGCCGCCCATTGCGTCTGTGATTGTGCGGGGTAAGCCTGTGGGGGTGTAGGTGAATTGCGTTGCTGAGTTTCTTGCGTCCGTGATTTTGCGAATTCTACCCATTGCGTCATATTCGATTCTTGTTATGTTGTCAAGTGCGTCTGTTATTGATATTACGCGCCCGTTTGCATCGTGGGTGTAGGTTGTTTTCGCGTCTGCTTGGTCAGTTACGCTGATTAAACGCCCGTCTTTATCATAGGTGCGTTCGATTGTTCCGCCGGTTGTGTCCGTTATGGTTATTAGGCGGTTTAGGGTATCGTATGAGAATTCTGTTTTGTTTCCTCGTCCATCTGTTTGGGCGATTACGTTTCCGTTTTCATCGTATTCAAATGAAATTTTATGCCCTTCGGTGTCAATGGTGGTGATTAGGCGGTTTAGGGTGTCGTAAACAAATGTTGCTTCACCTTCTTCGGCGTTTGCGATTTTGATTACATTTCCGTTTGCATCGTATTCGTAGCGGGTTATGCCACCCATCGGGTCTCTTGTTGCGGAAACACGGTTTAGCGCGTCATATGTGATGGTTGTAACGCCGCCAAGCGGATCCGTTATGGTTAGCAGATTACCGTTTTTATCATAAGTGAATTTCGTTTCTTCTCCACGTGCGTTAGTTTCGGTGAGGGTTCTGCCCATTGTGTCATAAGTGAATCTTGTTTCGCCTTGCATTGCATCTGTGATTGTGAGGATTTGACCGTTTGCATTGTGCGTGTATGTGGTGGTTGCACCTGCTTCGTCTGTGGTGGAAATTAGCCGGCCGGATTCGTTATATGTGAATCGGGAGAATGTTTCGTCTGCGTTGTTTATACGGGTAAGCCTTCCGATATTATCATATACAAACGAATTTTTATTACCTTCCGGGTCTATTACAGCTGTTAATCTGCCCATTTCATCAAAGATGTTAGTGAAATTGTTATCCATTGGTGTAGTTGTTTCCGTTAGGTTACCGAATCTGTCATATTCAAATCTTGTTACGTTACCAAGCGGGTCTGTTTCGCTTGTCATGCGGTTTTCTGCGTCGTAGGTGAAGCGCCATGTGTTGCCACGGGCATCGGTCATTGATGTGACGCGTCCGCGTCCGTCATAGGTGTATGAAATTTTATTGCCTTGTGCGTCTGTTGTTAATACGAGGTTTCCAGAGTCGTCATATTTGTGCAGGGTTGTGTTGCCCCTTAAATCAGTTGTGCTTGTCGGGAGGTTTTGTCCGTTTCTGATTACAGAGATTTCATTGCCCAGTGGGTCAATCGCGCCAATGTTAAAGCCGTTGCCGTCTACCGTGAGTTTATTTGCGTTGCCTCTTGCGTCTGTTGTTTGAATAAGTTTGCCTGCGGGGGTGTATTCGTATTTTATTTCGCCGCCGTCCGGGTTGGTTTGCTTGATTAATCTGCCTACTATGTCGTAAGCGAATTGTGTTACATTTCCCATTGGGTCTGTTTGGCTTATGACGTTTCCCGCGGAGTTGTGGATAAACCTTGTTGTGTTTCCGCTCGGGTCTGTGCTTGATGTCATATTATTATAAGTGTCATACGTAAAGGTGTGCGCGTTTCCGCCACTGTCGGTCATACTTGTCATGTTGCCGCGCGCGTCATACGTGTACCGGACGGTTGTGCCGTCTCTGCGGGTGTGGCGTGTTACGAGGTTCATACTGTTGTATTCAAAATATTCCGATTCGCAAGGTGTGTCATTTCCTTGAGTGTAGAAGCGGATGGATGTTCTGTTTCCTGCTTCATCGTGGGTAAAGGCTGTTCTGTTGCCTATGCCATCTGTAATTGCGATTAAACGCCCGTTTTGATATTCATATTCTATTCTGCCGATGTCATCTTCAACGGCTGTTGTCTGCCCGATTTCGTTAAAATAGTATTTACGCCAATTCGTGTCTTGGTCGGTATATTTTGTAACGCGGTTGGTGTCATCATATTCTATTGTATAGGTGTTTTGGTCATTCATGTATTGACGGATTACTCGTCCCTCATCATCGTAAATATTAATCAGGAACGGGTTGTTGTTGAAGTCTGTGATATGTGTTACGCGGTTGTTTTGGTCGTATTGATACCGCAAGGTGTTTCCGTCCGCGTTGGTGAATGTGACTAAGTTGCCGTACGCGTCATAGGCGTAGCTTACATAACGCCCGGTTTCGGCTGTGATGTGGGTAATTCTGCCTTCGCCGTCGTAAGTGAACGTAAAGTTGCCGCTGCGGTTGTTTATGGTGGCAATCCTTGCGTCATTTCGTGTAATTGTTGTGCGGTTTCCTACAGGGTCAACGAGTGCGGTCAAATACCCGTCTTCGTTGAAATAATGTCTGTTTTGCGCACGGTCAGTTAATAAATACCCGTTTTCGTATTGCTGAAGTTGCATATCTGTATGACGTGTGGGTATAAAACCTTCATCTGTTCTATTAAATATAATGCTGTTACCGTCTGCCAAATGAGCTGTTGCTTGGTCGTCGTTCAATTCAATCGAATACATAAAGTTATGCCGCCAACCGTTTCCGAGTTCATCGTTGCGGGTATCTCTTGAATTATAATGACGGGTGAAATGAAGGGGTTGCGCGCCGTGTATTGAGAAATCGGTGTAGTCCAGGTAAAAATTGCCTGTTGCCATATGCACGGGGTCCACCCCGCACTCTATTACCATACGTTTGTCAGCGCGGTCAAGTACACCGCGGTATACTGTTGTCAAGTCGATAATGATAGATTTCTTAGGTACTATTTCAACTCTTAATCCTCCGGAAACTTGCTTAAACATGTTAATTAGCGCAAAGCCCAGGGTTTCCCAGTCATAGTCGTCCTCGAACATGACGGAAATTTTGCCGCTGACAGACTCTCCGGGGTTTAACACGTCTATTAAAAGCCTTTCTCCTTGACTAAGCCTGATGTTGGCGTTATTAGCGGCGACAGCATTGTCAAACCTTAACGCTCCCCCGCTGTTTTGACCATCCATGGAGATGCTTAACATATAGAAGGGAATATCTTCTGTCTCATTAGCCAAGCGAAAATCAATATCATAAAGTTGTCCTGCCAAAGCCTTATCCAGGGGATACAGATATAATACCATTCCTTCTCCGGTTCCTCTTACAACTATTGGTTCTTGTGTTGCAAATATAGCTTCAACTAATTCTTCAAAAGGCATAAGAGTACCGGTAAAGTCGGCACTTATATGGTATAAGCCCGGCGTGTCCCCGCGTACCACCCAAGACGCCGACGCACTATGTCCCGCGGAGATTCCGGGGATGTGTATTGTTTGAGATTGGGCTTGCTCGTGCGTATGCGGTAAAGATAACCCGTCGGGGAGGTTTAAGGTTATATGATTATCTGCTAATTCAAAATTATAATTACTTTCATCATAAGGATTTGCCATGTTATGCATGATAACGCCTACGTTAAAAAATTCATTAAGATGACTGACTGCGCCTGAAACCTTTAAAAAGGCTATAGTCGGCGGTATATTGGGGCGATTACTGTTGGGTAGGGCATGAGCGTAGACTACCTCGCTTTTGTCTTCATAGAAGCGTTGACCAGTACTCCAACCGGGCCCCCAATTGTTGCCGCCTCTATGGATTTGCCCACGGTTGTTTACTATTATTCTCTCAACACCCATTTCCTCAAATTCAAGCCCTATATAAAAGCTGTACACAAACTGGTTTGCGGGGTCTGTTATATCAATCCCCTCGTCTTTAATTTCCTGTAAGCTCAGTCGGTTATGCTCTATTTCACCTCTAACCACATCACCACGCTTTAAATAAATATTAATCAGGCTTGTATCATTTGGATAGAAGCTGAACATACCACCGGCGGGCAAATAGTCGTTTATGAAAGCGGCAATAGGATATTCTCCGGGCTTGGAAATAAGAATCACTTCACCGTTTTCGTCAGTGCGGTGAGCTTCCTCGCCATTGTCCAATGTGGCGTTCACTGTAGCCCCTGCCAATGGTTGAAGTGTTTCGCTGTCAAGAACGCGAACTATCAACTGTCCGTTACCTTGTTGGGGGTGAACCGTTATTGTAATTGTATCCGTATTATAGTTGCCTGACCTGTCTGTGACCGTGAGCTCTACATTGTAAATGCCCGGGGTGTCAAAGACATTAATTGCTATCGCTGTGTTGGCTGTGTTGTTGTTGCCAAAATCCCAGAAGAAACTCGCGATTTCGTCGTTATCTGTGGACGCGGAGCCATCAAAACGGACTTGCACCCCAACCGGTACAGACCTGCTGGAACCGGCACGAGCCACCGGCGGGATAGTATCGTTTGCAATTGATTTTGCGGTTTTAGATTCACTGTCAGCCACGTTTCCAAAACGGTCTTGGGCTCTCACGAAATAGGTATAGTACGTATTAGGGTTACGATTTTCGTCCAAAAATTCTATTAATTTTCGGCCATTATTGCTGCTCATCGGAGCGATTTGTTCGTTATTGGAATTTATTTGAGCGATTTGCTGGGTTACGCCGTTACCCGCTCGCCTGAATATGCGGTATCCAAGCAAATCACTTGAGGTGGTTTCTTCCCAACTTACGGTAATGTTCCAATCTCCGGGTGTAACTGTGATTACAGGTGCTTCAGGTTTTTGGTTTCTTACATTGTAATGTGTAGTGAAATAATCACTTTTCCTGTCGTTAAAACCTGTTGCGTGGAAGCGTAGATTTACCCTTCCGTCAGGTATGCCAGATGTGTCCCATGTGAAGCTAACCACTGGGCTGTCTTCCGAAGTGTCAACTGTTCCGATGTTTCTCCATTCACCGTTAACCTCGTATTCAGCGGTAACAGACTCAATACCGCCCGTATAGCTCGCCAATACCCAAATGGTGGCGTTTGCTCCGACAATATGACCGGACGGCGGGTTTACGCTGTGAATACGGGGTGGATGAATAGGTGCGCTACGGCTTCCGCTTACTACTTCTGAGAAGTCGCTGCTACCGACGTGGTTTACGGCAACTACCATATAATGATAGGTTTGCCGCCCATATGAAGTAGCATGGTCTACATAGTTCAGGGTGTTTAAGTTGTCGGCAATCAAGAAAAATTCTCCCGGGCTATAGCTGTCACCCAAGGGGCTAACAGCACGATATACTCTAAAATGGTTAACGCCGGAATGGGGAGGAGGCCAATCCCACATTAAATTAATGGCGAAGTCCAGTTCCGCAATTCTAACGTTTGCAGGTGGCTCTGGACGGGTTCTTAAAATACGATGCTCTACTATGGATGAAGCGTTGCTGATGTTTCCTGCGGTGTCTGTAGCGAAAGCGCGAACGAATACCGATGACCCTTCGGGGATATGGGAAAGCGAAACATCAATGGTTGCAGATGCGGATGCCCGAGGTGGGGATATGCTTGCGGAACCCGCAAATGCCCATGTTTCCCTGTCGGTTGAAATTTCTACCGTTATTCCCGCCACAGCAAAATTATCCGTGGCAGATACTGTAACGGGGATAGTTGCATCAACAAAGCTTGGTGTTGGCCTGATTAATGTAATTACCGGAGGGGTGGTGTCGATAATAGTGGAAACGGCAAGTACATCCGAATACTCCCCGGGATTATCGAATATATCAAAGGCGCGAACACGGAACCAATAGTTACGGTTAGGTTGAAGCCCTGTTACATTGAAGCCCAAGGTTGTATTTACAATTGCTATACTTTGGAATATGCCGTTCGGTTCATTCGCTTGTTCTACTATAAAGTATGAAAAATATTCGTCTTCGACGTTGTTCCAGCGCAGCAATATGCCGCTTAATGAGGAGGATGCGGTCAAACCGGTGATTTGCTCCGGTCCGTTTGATTTCAATGTGTATTCGCGTTCTACGGGTATGCTTATATTGCCGGTTGTATCAACAGCCATAGCGCGAACGGTTATTTCACCGGCAATGATACTTGCGTTTGAAAGATTGAAATTAACGTCGGCTGGGGTGCCGGTTACATTTCTTCTTGCCAACTCGACCCATCGGCCGTCTTCAGGGCTAAGGTATTCAATCCATATAGCGGATAGCGCGATATTATCTTCCGCTCTTATTGTCAGCATGGTATTTCGTCCGACGATTGTGTCGCCCAATGGTGCAAATGCTACTATTCTTGGCGGTATGTTGTCATATGCCGCTATTCCCATTACCGACGCGGATTGATGGCTTTCCATGCCGTTATCGTTTAATGCTGTTATTCTGTAAAAATATTCTCTGTTAAGTTCAGCGGTTCTGTCCACAAAGGACAGGGTTTCCCTGTCATTAATTGTAGTTAACCGCGTAAAGCCGCTGTTACGCGACAAGCTGCGGTAAATGCGGTAGCCCGTAACGGACGCGTCAAATGCCATGTCCCATGCTAATAGAACTTCACTCTCTCTTGAGAATGTGGTCAAGCCCATGACCGGTGATGGTCTTGGGGCTTCTCTTGTAATTATAAAAGTGAAAGTACGCGCAAGGCCACCCGGGGCTGTTACTCTGATAAATACCCGGTTTTCCCCATGGGAAAGAGCCATTCCACGCGAGGGAATCGGCTGGGTTAGTTGTAAATTTTCAAATAATGCCCACGTGGAATCTTGGTGAGTTGTGATGTCGATGGTGACGGTTTCAACACTATGCGGAACTGTTACCGTAGCGTGTGACATTGAGTTTTGCACAAATACATTAGATGGGCTTATAAAAGATATGTTTAAGAGCATTGGGTCGGGGTCATCGTAATTACCCAGCGAAATCCTTCCTACGTTTAAGCGATACCTTAGTTGTGCGTTGTCTTCGGAGAGGTAAATTCGTCTTGTGTTTTCTCCGCTTGTAAGGGTTATTGTTCTTATTGTGTTGTTTTCCACTGTGGTCGTGCCTGTTGTTTTGCTTACCGGGATTAATACCGCAAAGTCGCCGTTGGTATTGCGTTCGATTAGGTTGGGGTCATGTTCCGCGTCATTGATTAGGATTTCCGCCGTAGCCGGTCCTACGCTGCCCAGCACAAAGTAACCGCTGTTTTCGATTATGGTGTTGTTTGCCGCAGTTCCGGTGAATACATCAGTTCCTCCGGTTTTGTGTACTTGACTGCTTCTGCTGAAAGTGTTTCTTATAATAGATGTGCCGCCGAGGTCGCCAACTACACTGCCTACTGTGGTACGGCTTGACAAGACGTTGCCATATACCATGTTATTCTCAATTACTGTGGCGTTGGTCGCGGTTCCTGCCAATCCGCCTGTTCTATGCTCGCCTTGTACATTGCCTCTTACTTCGTTGTTTTCGATTCTGCCGCTTACTGCTGTTCCGGCTATACCGCCGAAATCACTGTGACTGTTGCCGGTGCTGTTGACTATATTGCCGTATACTCGGCTGTAGCTTACAGTAGAAGCGTCCAATCGTCCGGCTATCCCGCCTATAGCATTCCTTCCCCTAACGGTTACGGTGCTTCCCACGGTCGCGTTGCTGATTGTTGAGCCGATTTCGGCGAGACCTGCTATGCCGCCTATGCGGTCAGCGTTGCCTGTTACCGAACCGTGGTTTGCTATATCGGCAACTGTTGATTCACCGGATAGCGAACCGGCGATTCCGCCGATTATGCTTCCGATGCCGGTTATCGCGCCGTGGTTTGTGCTGTTCGTTATTGTTGTTCTGCTTAGGCCTTCACCAATGATGCCGCCTATGTGGCTAGCCCCGGTTATTGTCGCGCGATTCACAACGTTTTCTGTTATTGTTCCGTTTGTGCTTCTGCCGATAATGCCGCCTACGTTTTCATTGCCGAGTATAGTGCCTTCTACCGTTATGTTGCTTATGGTCGCGCCGTCAGTTACTCGGAAAAGACCCACGTTGTTTTCTATTGTACTGTTAATACCAAGCCTTACGGTAAGATTGTTGCCATCGAACTCTCCCCTAAAGGGATTTACTATACTGCCTATTCCGAAGAAAGTTCTGTAGCTGCTTAAATTCAAGTTTGCGCTTAAAGTATAACTTGCACTTATAGCGGGGACACCTTTTATCATTCTGTTTGTAGTAACTGCCGATGATACATATAAAAACTGTTCTTCGTGTCCGATTATGAATGGATAATCGGGCGTTCCGTTACCTGCTATGCTACCCTCTGTGTCGCTGGTTTCCATTTCTATCGCGCCCACGTTTAGGTTATATCTTAAACGGGCATTGTTTTCAGATAAATAAATACGTTCGGTTCGGTATCCATCTTGCACAAATGTTATTGTTCGGATGTAGTTGTTTGTTGCTATTGTCGTGCCGGTTGCTTTGCTTACGGGTATTAATACGGCGAATTTGCCGTTTTCATTGCGCTCTTTTAATTCTTCGCCGTGCGGTAGGTCGTTTATTAGTATAACCGCGTTTTCCGGTGTTACGCTGCCTACCACAAAATAACCGCTGTTCTCGATTCGCGTATTGTTTTCTGTTGTCCCGGCGAATAAATTAGTGCCGCTTGTTTTGTGTACTTGTTCGCTCCGACTGAATGTGTTTCTTATTATTGATGTGCCGCCAAGATTACCGACCGCGCCGCCTACCGTCCCCGTACCGGTTACGTTGCCGTGTGCTGCGCTATTTTCAATTACTGTGGCACCGAATGCACTGCCAACAAGCCCGCCAGTGTTACCTTCTCCCTGTATGTTGCCATGTGCGATGCCGTTTTCAATTCTGGTATTACCGGTTGCTTCACCAACCAATCCGCCTACTGT
>Ga0131853_10005101_pt1 | contig 23636 bp, 20 predicted proteins | sample TergutLab28metaG_FD_92764 | JGI IMG/M metagenome (GOLD analysis project Ga0131853, IMG submission 92764) | Labiotermes labralis P1 segment gut microbial communities from Petit-Saut dam, French Guiana - Lab288 P1 (version 2) (version 2) | ecosystem: Host-associated > Arthropoda: Insects >...
ACACACACACATTTGTTTTGTTAAAATTTTACATACTTTAGTATTTATTTTATTACTGATTCACAATTACTTTGTGGGTATGAAACCATGACAGTGTAGAGTGGGACTGCCAAATGATGCAGTGATGTTATAGAACTAGAAACTACACCCTCCATCTTCATTTCTTTTATACTCAAGTATACATTGTAGGTTCCTCTGAAAACTACAAGGTATGACTTCCCAGAAGACAGTATCATTCACAGGCACTGCTGCGAGAACCTCAAATCTCCCAAGATAAGAAATGTGAAGTGGTTTTGACAACCTTCATCAGCCTCATTTCATCAACCCAACACAGGCTTGGAATCTGATTTTCTGACAAACCAATGAGAGCACTGCATTAAACAGTAACAAGAAATCAGTCATTATCCAAATAATGAACATTTTCTTAAACTTTATCATCCTGAAATAAAGAATATTTTGTATCAAGTTTCCCATAACATTTTCAAAATACATTTAAAAGTTCTCTGCATGGGGACTAAACATTGCTAAATTATTAAAAAAACAACAAATGACTGTGCTTCAGTACCAGTAGTGGTCGTCTGACACATTCTTGTCACACACACACCTCCCCTCCGTGTACTGTACACTTCTACTCCACAGCCCCTTGTGCCAGCTGTCTGGACAAAGTACTGGTACTACCCGATTTTCATAAGCCTCTTAAAAAACATTATCTGAGATAATGGCTTCAAATGTATGCCAATAGACTCCTCCATGATTGTAGTTTCAGTGACTCAGATCAGCTTCTTTCAAGTCACAGAAGTGTGTATGCCACACTTTTGTGACAGAATGTGCAACCAGCCTTTCTTTTATTGCAACTGACAATTGAGATCACACACAATTAACTATCATGTCTCTCACCCAACATGCAGTTCTGAATGTATCAATGAGCTCTGATCATAGTTGACTGACGTTCAGTGTGCCCCAAGCACAGTGGAAAATCATGGACCTGGTTCTAGCATTACTCTGAGAATGTTTCATGCAAAAAGCACAACACACAATTTGTTTCTGTGTACTACACATACAGTCCAAGCATTACATTTTGTAAAGAACTGTGAACATGAACATTTTTCAATCTACACCTGTGTTCACAAAACACATCTACACCCAGCAACCACAGTGCTTGCTGAACTACCAGCCAAGCCTTTTTTTACATTACACAGTTACTTTGTATTATACTTCTAAAATGTAATATTCTCCTAAACTATTGTATGTAGATGAAATTTCATATGGCACAGGCTGGAAGTTTTAGTACTATTTTAGGGTGTGGTATTTTGAGTCACAGATTCCTGAATGGCAGGGAACTACACATTGTGTATGTGCTACGCAGTGTAACACCCCCAGTCTTTACCATTCTGACTCACCTGTCATTACCATTCTGACTCACCAGAGTCCTCTGAATACCACCTGCATTTTTAGTATTGTGTTATTACAATCATCCACATACACCAACCAAAGCATTTGTTGGTTTATGTGGATAATTACCAACAATATTGTCTGAATGAGAGTTTCATATACCATTTAGCAACTCAAGTGGAAACCACAAAATCTGTCTGCACTTTTATTGCACTATGCTCTCATCCAACCAGTTGCAGCATTGGTTATGAGTACCAATTTGGAACTGGAAAACCTTTTAATATGAATGTGACTCAAAAAGTTAAATAAATTTGTCTCTAAGAGGTGTTGCAATTGACACACTGCAAAACCTAGCACTTGTCTCAGTAGCTACATAATGTGCATTGTTACTTGGCATCATGTAAAAACTTATTTCCTGATCACATGTTCCTTACACACACACACACACACACACACAGTGACAAGCTCCCTGGAAATTTGACTCCAGGGGCAGCAAGATACTCCAAAATGTCAGTAGCTATTTATCAGTCAAGAAGGTTTCACATCTGGAAGATGTGAACCTGCATCACTGCCACTGTGAGAACCTCCAGCCTTGCATTATTTCTGTGTGAACTGCACACTGGCTCAATTCTCACCTAAAATATTCCTGTGAACCATATACCACAAGTGTGAGCTTCTTGTGAGGTGCCATGAGTTGTATGGACTTTATATGATCTGTCAGCTCTCTAGAATGAATCAGTGTTATAACTTTGTCCCAGGCCCACACAATCAGCATTTCTGCCTCTTCTTCCTTTCTGCTCCTTATATGCACCTACAAAATACTGCAGTTAATAACTTGTTCATTTTAACTACTCTAACAGAGTCCAGTCATTAAAAAAACCATAATGCATGAAGCTTGAGAAAAATGAATAATGAGGAGTGCCATGATTTGTACTCCTTGCCATTAAATTAGTGATCCAATCAAGGAAGATGAAACTGGCTGGAAATGTTGCATGTTTGGAAGAAACGTGCATACAGGGTTGTGGTTGGAAAATCTGAAGGAAAGAGGAAAGACTGTACTTGGAAAACCTAACTGCAGATGTGAGGATAATATTAAAATGTATCTTAGTGAAAAAGAATGGCAGAATCCAGACTGGAAGCATTTGGCTGAGGATAGGTACCAGTGGTGGACTCTTGTGTCATGATAATAAACCTTCAGATTTCATACGATGCAGTGAATTTCTTGACTGGTTGAAGACCTGTTAGCTTCTCAAGAAAGACTCTAATTCATGGAGTTAGTCTTGGTGCACCTCAATTTTTCTATTTTTATTTCTAAACCTGCAAACTTCCACACTAGCACAGACTGACATAAACCAATACACACACATAATATCAGTCTGTAATTTTTGTACCTTTGAAAGGTATTTTAAAGCTATATATGCCATCAGTACAAATTTTATATTGCAAACAATTGTAAAACTCTTCTTATCACCAGATAATTAAAGGCTATTTCTTTCTTAGCGCATGCATTAAATTCTTTTTAACAAACACTATTTCAGCAGCATGGTGTCACCAACAAATTCTGACACAGTGCTATATTCTGCATTTCTTCAAACATATTAAGAATGAAAAGAAATTAATCACCATTCATAAAATTTCTTACCCCCACCACAAAAAATTATGTGCAGACAGCATGAGAATTATACAAAGGAGTACTTTAAATTAAAGTCTAATTAATTAAAAGTGAGAGAAATCAAACACAAATCTTTCCTATTATGGTTTCCTTTATACCATCATAATGCAATAAATTTAACATCTACAGAGCTAAATAATATAGTAAAAATGTAGAAATACACTTGTAATTATTAATCATATAAAAATATTATTAAGGTCTGGACGAGTGTATTAAGTATAGTGATCGAGTTTCAGGCTGGATGATCTAGGGTGCAATTCCCAGCAGGCATAAGACATTTTTCTCTTCTCCAAAGTGTCTAGATCAGTTGTGCAGCCCACCCTGCAACCTACTCAATGGCTACCAGAAGAAAAATGGCTGTGTTGTGAAGGTGACCACTCACCTCCAACTAGTGCTGACGTTAAGAATGAGTGCAGCTATATACTTCTAGTCCCTTGATATTCCTTCATAACATGGATAGAGACAACTTTACCTTTTTTTAATATAAAATATTTTAATACAATCTTGAAGCAGATCTTTAAATCTGATGGTTGTTGCATCATTTAAAAATCAACCTCAATAGCATACCAACAGACAACAATAAAGTGGAAAAATTCCGACTAATGCTGCAGTGGTAACAAAACCTGAACACTGCTTATAAATGTTCACATACTGATACTCTTAAACAGGTGCATGTGAGTTTTGAGATATGTCACAGTTGCCACATGTAACTGGTATAAGTTGCTGAATCACATTTGAACTCTTATATGGAATGATTCTTTAATACTTGTAAGACACCTCCCTCGTCCCCCACTCTTAATTAAAATAAAATACACGCTTATATTTTGGTAAATTCTGTATTCCTGAAAAAGCCCAGTCCTTAACATTTACCTTCATGTCATCTCCAACAAAATGCTCTTGAACATCTCTGGTCCAGAAGATGGAAGAAGGCACCAGGTTTGACTGAATATTGTAATTCATCTCTGCTGATTGTAATGACACTAAAATCTCTCCTCCATATTCTGCATTTACCAGCTGTTGATCTAGATATACTTGCATGTACTGCAACAAAAATACCAAACTGAATCTTGATACTAATAGTCAAAGAACACAAAAAAGTAAAGGACATGGGGAAAGGGTATAGCAGGTTGTGAAGAACAGTATGGGAAATCAATCAGAAATATACACAGGATGAGAGCAATGAAAACAAAGATTAAAAACTGTAGACTGATTTCTTGATACAACAAAATGGTTGCTATAAAACCACAGAGTAACATCCCATCACCAGCAATGTATAAACAACAGCCTGAATAATAACTATTAATATATTCTGTTCTTTGTGGTATATTTTGCATTTCTAGCTCCAACAGTTAACTAATTTTTACCATAAAACTGAAAGGCTAACAACATCTTCAAGCGGCTGCCATGTTGTTGCTTTAAATTCAACAAAATATTGCGTATATACAAAGTTTGATGGTCTATGTGATGCATTACTTCAGGATCCTCAGGTGACTCTGGTGTGACTTCTACCTCACACATGTCATGGTGTCTTTACTGATATCTAGAAATACTGTATTGAGGTACCCTCCAGTGATATTTCATACAATGCCTCATGAAGATCAGTCATGTGGTTCAGAAATGTGAAATAGGGGACAAGAACACACACACACAAACTGTCATACCCCTGCGTGGCTTGTGGTCAAATGTTGACATGTTGACATGCTGCAGCCTTGGGTTTAATCCCACGTTTGAGATGAGAAATGAAGACTAAAGAGATTCACACTTAAACAAAAGTGTTCATTACATACAAATGAACCCTTGGACGTGGTTGTGCTGGCTGCCTTAGATGGGACAGTGCCAGCTCTTGGTGGTCCAACGTCCAGCACAGATTGACTTTCTCTGTTGTAGAATGTGAAAGAGTAGTGGGGTGTTACCATACGGTAGTATATATACAAAAATACAATTCAAATTATGGTGTCATCAAATACCAATATTTGTTTCATCACCCTCAGTACTCTTCCTGCCTCAAGTTTGACTTTCACTGCAACTTTCACTGTTTTTGGAAAGTTTGTCCTTGTTTACTACAGACAGCCATAGGAAGATTACTGAGTTACAACATGTGTGTACACTTGTTCTTAAGTGAATATCAATAAAATATCAATTTGTAAAATCTTTATACAACACACACACACACACACACATACAAAGGTGGCTTGACAGTCTCACAACCTTACATGTTTCCCTCATCACAAAAAGCTACTATCAGCTTAATGTCTGTCCATCCATCCACCTATCTGCATGGAACAACCTGGCTCCCACTCAACAGACTTTCATGAAATTTGAGGATTTTTTTTAAAAGACTGCCCAAAAAATTCAAGTGTGATTAAAACCTGACAAGAAAACCAGGTACTACACAAAGACCTGTGTAAATCTATGATAATATCTCGCTGAATTCTTCTAAGAATAAACAAACTTATCACTGAAGCACATTCACATAACCACTGTTGGTGTGGAAAAACAATAAGTATTTCAAATATCAAGTGAAGGTTTGTAGCTGCAAAGCACATGCACCATATTACCATTTCTGGCTTGTCTGGCTCTCCCACATTTTTCTACATTACCTCATAAACGGCACGATTTTTGGGGAGAAAAAAAATTGCTGAACATAAAATGTGTGTTTTGATTTTCTCTAGAAATTTTGTCTGAAACATTTCCCATTCCGGGGAGAACTAGGTGAGATATGACTATAAATGTATATTTGTCTCCATGTAAAGTACTCATTATTCTTGTCAGATTTTAATGAAAATTGAATTTTCTTGACAGATTTTCTAAAAATACTCAAATATCAAATTTCAAGAAAATCCATCAGCTAGAGCCAGGTTGTTTCACACAAACAGACAGACATGACAAAACTACTGGTCACTTTTCACAATTTTGCGAATGCGCCTACAAATGTTTCAGACAAAATCCGTAAAGAAAATCAAAACTCATGTTTTATGTTCAATAGATTTGTTTCAAAATATCATACTATTTATGAGGCAAGTGGAAAAATATGGTACAGCCAGACAAGTCGAAGACAATAATACAATACAACGCATAAAAGATGCTGGATGACTAAGGCATGAATACACAGGCACACACTCATAATATCTAATACATATTATTGTTAATAGAAGTACAAACATTTTTAAGTGGACAACAATGCAAAGATAATCACTTGTTGCATTTCCATGGCAAAAATAAACATTTTTATATTGCTGATAAACACATGTATGACAACAATAAAAAGGGAACACACTGTTGCAGTTCCATGGCAACAATGGTTACACAAATGTGCCACAATGTAATGTCATACATACTTAGTCTACCATGTAGGAAAGAAATTATACTCTAACAATTTTCTTACAATTGATAAATAAGGTAACATAACTTCATCACCTGAGTTGAGGGAATTTACTCAAGAAGTGCAATAAGAATCCTGTCCCCCTCATTCCATCCCCATACCTGAATCATTTTTTGAACATGGCAATCATACACAAAGTGTTTATTGCCATGTTTTGTCACAAGAAACTTTTTGAACTTGTTTTTTAGCTGTATAGAAATTTTTCCATTCTTCAAATGTAAATGTTGTATGTCCAAGAGTGAAGTTCTTGCACTGGCACTGAAACTCAGAGCACCTGAAAAATATGGTGGTGTCTGTGGGTGTTCAACAAACAATTACGTACATGAGCATGTACACTACAACCAAGTTAAGAAAATAATTCATAACTTTCTTTTTTAGAAAACAACAAATGCTGGGTAAATGCTGTGGTGCAGTTTTTACGCAGATCGAACACTGCAGCTAATACACTGTAGACACACCATTACTTCCCATTACAGTAGGGCCTTGTTTTATGACAGGGTTACATTCTCAAATATTTGGTCATAAATCGAATCATCATAAAATGAATACTATGTAAATGGTTTAAATTGAGATAGGTTCACGAGCCAAACAAATTAGTCAAATAATTTTATAATTTACAATATTTCTCTACATTATGACATACAATTTTAATTTAATGAATTAGGCATATAGAAAATTACAGATAATTGAAAAAAAAAATCCATCAAATCACTTTTTATTTTGCTGAAGACGGCCCAGAAGACTTCAAAAAGAGAATGTAATGTTAATTGTTTTGATTCTTTTTTTTTCTTGCAGGATTTCATAATAAGGGTGTAGCACAGCTCTTATGCCACTTTTTACTGTAGAGCTGTGCTCCCAGCCAGGGTCAAAATCACAAAACTTTTCAGCTGCCATATTTATAGTGTAAAAAATATCAGTAAGGTCCTTCATCTGCAACTTTGGTTCCACACTCCTCCTCATCTTCATCTTCCTACCGCTGTTCAATCAATTGTTGGGCCAAGTTATAAAGTCCTTCACTGGACAGTGGCTGGGAGTGACTTTCTAAAACTTCAGTGATGCCCATGGGATCAACATTGTCAAGATCAACTTCTTCTGCTATTTCACTAATCTCTTTGTTTAGCATATCAAGATTGTCACAATTTGAAACATAATTCTTGTTGCTAGGCCAAATTTTATGCCACACACCTTTAGTACACGACACAGTTACTTCTTCCCACACCATTTTTATGTTATCAATAGCTTTTAAATGTTATAATCTTCTCCAGTACTCTTTCAGTGAGACCCCAGATGTATCCATTTCTCGTATCATTTCTTGAAGTGAGTGACAAAAGTAATACGCCTTAAAAGCAGCCATTACTCCTTGGTTCATTGGTTGGAGCAGGGAGGTGGTATTAAGAGGTAAAAAAAAAAACTATCTTAACCTCGAGCTCTGACTTAACATCTTCGAAGTTTGGTGGATGCCCTGGAGCATTGTCAAGCAACAGAGGAGCCTTTTGAGGCAGAATGTTTTGATTGCAAAACTGTAACACACTGTGGCAAAAGTGCTTAAAATACCATTCTGAGAAAATTAATTGCGTGACCCAAGCCCTTCTGTTTGAAATCCAAATGACTGGCAAACGAGATTTTAGAATGCCTTTCATTACTCTGGGAGTTTCAGAGTGATACACCAGTAATGGCTTTAATTTTAGAGTTCCTGATTCATTCTCTCCAAGGAGCAGATTAAGTCGGTCCATGGATGCCTTAAAGCCGGGCACCAATTTTTCTTCCCTTGAGATATAAGTACCTGATGGTAACTTTTTCTAATACAACCCCGTCTCATCCACATTAAAAACAAGATCTAATGGAAAGTCATTGTCCTCAACAATTTTCTTGAATTTGGTGGTGAACGCGCGAGTTGCTTCAATGTCAGCACTAGCAGCCTCTCCACTAATTTTTATACAATGAAACTGCTAGTGTTGCTTGAACCTTGCAAACCATCCTTTGTTAGCATTGAATGTCTCATTTCCACCTTCTTTTTGCTGAATTTCATCAAAAAGACTTCTAGCCTTTGCAGCAATAGCACACTGAGTGAGAGGAATTCTTTTTTGATTTAAATCATCCACTCATAGTTTTAGTAAATGTTCCATCTTTTCTATGTTAAAATTTATAGTGCAACTTACATTTTATGAGCGCAATTTTGTAATTTTCTGCGCAGAATGTTTTATTTTTTTAGTGTTTGCCATAATTGTTGAGACAGTAGCCAGTGCCAAGCCAAGGGAACTACTACAAATATTAGCATGTTTCTTGCCAGCTGCCATTTTTTTTATCACTAACATTTTAGTTTGTAAAGTTACAGTCTTCCTCGTTTTTTTCACTCCTTTTTGCAAAACAGGACAATCTGTCTCTTTGATGGATGTCATGGGTGGAAAAATCACAATCAGCTTACAAGAACTGCACTAAAATAGGAAAAGAAGAAACACATGCACACCAGAAAAGAGCTAGAAACACACTAAGTAGAGAAAGGACGCTTGAGTTGTGAAAGTGATGCACCACAAGTCGGGAGTGCTCAGCCCAAATGGACAAGGGTTGGAAAAGTGAATCGTCATAAAATGAACCATCACAAAATGAGACCCTACTGTACCAAAACACAAAATACTGACAAATGGAAATTTCTTTCCTCTTGACTAGCTAGCTGGCTGACTGTCAGCTTCTCAACAAGGACTCAGAATTAGTTCGTTAAAAACAGAGAGTTTAGTGTCAACAGAGCACTCTTTGTTAATGGCACAATACTGAAGCAGACCCAAGACTGAGGATGATAGCACCCATAAGTTTTTCCAAACTTAAAGGTGCCGGAAAAGTTTCTGAAACGAGACAGAGACCGTAGGGACTGGGTACTGCATTTATAAGAAATACCTAGAACTATGCACATTACTAAACAGTCAGCCAACTTCTCAAAGAAGTGAAGTAAGCACTTACCTTCAAACATTCCCCAGGTTTCTTGGAACGGTAGGCTTCAGTAGCTGCCATTTTCTCAGCCTTCTTTTGAGCTTGATCAGCCTTCACTTTTGCCCTTTTCTGCATTCTTTCTGCTCTCTTTAGCTGTTTCTCTACATCAATTCTAGTATTCTCTGCAATTTGTTTTCCCCTCCCCTAAACAGAAAACATTCTACTGTTAATTTTTATGTGTCCCAGAAATTATATACATAGAAATGCAAACTTTCAAAAGTAGAAATGATATGAGCCAGGGCCTGTAAAAATGCTGAACATTTAGTAGGTTCATAGAGTTGAACATCAAGCTGCACACAAGTTTCACGTAACAGCAACTGCTTTAATTTTCCAACATCCTTCGGTTCATCATAAAACCATCTTCAGGGAAACACAAGCCAATACTAAAATGTTGTTACACACACACATACATGGAATAATTCATCATAAAATCTTATGGTATCTATGTTTTACAAACATGCACTTTTATAAAATTAGACATATGTAGTTAATGTCTGCATTTGCCTTATTTTCATTATTATTTCATAAAACTTGTTGACAGAAAATTGTGAGTACATTACTGTCACTGATTAAATGCTTGTGAAGGATCTCTACATATCATGCATGTCCACCAATTCACTTACGGAGTCTTGTGCCTCATGTGAACCACCATTAATATAATGTGTAGCACTGTCAGATATTCCACAATAACTACAGTTCTGTATTTGGTTAGACATCTTTAAAGGGGTAGGTCACAAGCTACTGCTTGGGAAGGAACAAACATGTCATGGACATTCTAAGCAGTAGCTAATAGAAGACATTCATGTATGACAAAGATTCTTGAAGGTTAAAGAGTACACTGTGTCAACTGTTAATTAGTAACTGACCGAACATTGAAGATAAACTACGTAAGTGGCACGTTAACACAACTTTTATATCTACACAACTTATGAAAGTCTCACATACAGAAGACATGTAGCTAACTTGTTATCAGTACAAAGCAGAATGATACCCATGTTCAGAGGAGCTTTCTACCTCCATCTTCAGGGTAGTCCAAGAACAGTGAATTATGTGGAAGAATGATTGCATTATACAGAGAAGGAACAGCTTAGGCAAGTAATGTAATGATTCAATAGAAGTGGTGTTGTAAGGTGAACAGGACCATGTATTGAACACATGAGAGGAATGCAGAGCAAAATGAAACAGCAGGAGAAAGGTGCAGAATGAAGGACAGCCAAATCAAGAAAATGAGGAAGGAGAGGCTGGATTCTGGCCCTGAAGAGGGCTGTTATGCTAGATGGAGTTCCAAAGAATTTACTTTTCTTGGACTTTGTTGAAGGTGGACACAAAGCTGCTATGAAACACTGGTAACTAAATGTCACAGCTTCATATCCCAGAGTATTTACTCTGTAGCAACAAGCACTGAAAGTCTCAAATTACACACCTTCATTCTTGCCAATATGCATAGTTTTCATGGTTGTTAAAGGTGCATGCAAGTACTGTGGTAGAGTTCTTCATTTGATTTGAATCCTCATGCCTAATTTCTTTCAGTTACATGCATATAAAGTAATTTCTTTAATCTGATTGTGAAGCCTATTTCTTGTTGAAACTTTCAGCTATTATATTCTGATGTGACAAGGAAAGAAAACATATGCCAGGCAAATGGGTTGAAATGCTCTTTTACAACACCATTCTCCAATACTTGGTCTAACATACCTTTCGTGGACCATCTTCAGTCACAACACTGCCAACAGAATGAAGTTGGTACCATTCTTTTTTGGCCTCTCTCTGATTGAAGCCACTACTGAAATGAACATAAATGCACTACAACGAATTTTACAGTGTAAGGACTAAAATAACTGTCACAATATCGATCCTTGAATATGCAGCCAATGTTTTATGTCTTACTATATCCGAACTCTTTTAACCCTTCTGTACCATCTGACATAACTTCTGATGTAAGAATGAGCAGTTCTGTGGATGTGTCAGTCTGGACAAAAAAGAACATGAACAGAAAATGCAGCTGGTAGAAATCACAAGATCTGACATGTACAAATTATGCAATGAATGTTTAAGCACTCAAAAAAGTTACAAGAATGTAAAAAAAGTCCCTTAAACCAAATAAAAAATGCACACAAAAAACTTATGAAAGCAATGACATTGGAAGAACAATGCAAACATTATCATTATTTTAATCATTATCGCCATCATTATTATGTACAAATAATTACATAAGAAATAACTGAAGACTCAATCCAATAGTAGTTATCAGGCTCCCACTTCCATTCATCAGCATGGATCATTCCCAAAATATGCTGTAGGTTCAGTGATCTCAATCATTTCCAGATTTTGAACTTAAGATTTATCATTTCTCAGAAGGAATCATCTTATACATGAAAAATATTCTTTCATCAACTGTAGAGATGGGTGCAAGCTTACACACGGAACATGGCCGGCATAAATCTCTTGAGGAATTTTGACAGCATACCCACTGCAAGTGTGAGATACTATATTGCATTCTGCTGTAAACCCACTTTGTTACCAGAACTGTTTATGTAGACTTTGTGTGCAATTCTTCCCATAGCACTCCTCACTTCATTATTGGCATCTTCAACAAGGATACTGCTTCACACTGTACATTTCTTGCAACCTCCTGCTTTTTGATATAAAATGCCAAACAGGTGAAGATGGTGCATAAATAAAGCACATAGCAGAAAGTGCCAACATATGCTGTTTTAATAATACCTAAACTGATGACACAAGTAATGGCATAATTACAAAAGTCACAAAGCTCTAGAAATTCCGCGCACATGCTGATGTCCCATATCTTGAAAACAATTTGTGTCAGGTGACCTTCACAAACAATACATGAGGCAGTAGGTTAAATAATGCCTATTGTTGCTCTTCCTATGAAATAACAATCTCTTCCTGTATTTATGTCCACAAGCATTGCTTGATGTGACTGAAAAACATGAGCCTGTATTGTACCCTACAGAAAAAACAAAGGCCATCTGGACCAGAAACCACAGATGCCATTAACTGTCTCTGAATGAAGACACGAGTCCTATTGTGAAAACATTCTTCAACATATCCATGGAAATTCTTGCTGTGTGGGATATGGCAACATTCTTGCTGGAACCACAAGATCTGCATGCATGAATGAATGGTGTATTTCATGAGCCAGACTGTTGTCGAGCACACCCTCTTACCTTTCATCGCTTAGTGCTAGTGTTTTCTGTTCTCAAAGACATGTGGTCTGCTGAAGATGGAAGATGTAATGCCACACCACACTGTTACCTTGACAGAATGAACTTTTCTGTGAATGTTGCTACCATGGAAGGTGCCTGTATAAATTCCTCCTTTATTATGGAAATTAGGGAACTTACTTCATACTTCCTCTATGACTTGATGGAGCCTGTATCTTCAGCAAGTAATGTTTTGTATTAAATTGGTAGAAAGTTCTCAGAAGATGGCTGGCAGCAAGCACAGATGTAGCTGCACTAATATCCAGTTCTTGCTATGCCATCTGGATACAAAACTTTTAGTCCTACGTTAATAAAGGGAACACAATTTTGGGCTCTGTTTTTTAAAGCTTCCTCAAATTATAACATTCTGTTTCTTAGGTTTATTTTTATTCAGCATCCCAACAATTAAAGTGGCAATGTAATGCCCTACAGCATTTGCTGTTTCATCACGAAATCCATAAATTGCATTCTACAGACTGTTGTTCATGCAAAGGACAAGCACATGCCTACAACATAACAAAAAATTCTTTCCAGAAACAGTAGTTGCCCTAGTGACAATTGTTTTGAATTCTTTGTTTCACCTTCGCCTTTTCCTGGCAGTTTGTTCATGTTGAACCCAGTTGTGTTCTTTTCAGTTGCAATCAAAATTACACAAAGAAAAATACATAAGCACTACCCTAATTTTAATTATATACCACCTATAGGGTGCCAAGCATGGAGGAATTCATTTATTATTTGTATGCACTGGTGCGCACGTGAGCACGCACACACACACACACACACCAAACTACCTCCATATCAAAATTTTAATTAACAAAAATAAATACATAAAACAATGGTAGAAAGGAAAATGACACAAGCATAACAATAGAGCCTTTGAAAGCAAGAAGCATTTCAAATATTTGGGAACAACCCTAACAAAACATTGCATTCAAGAAATTAAGAGCAGATTGAACTCAGGGATTGCCTGCTATTATTTGGACAGAATCTTTTGTCTTCCAGTTTGCTACCCAAAAACAAAAATGTGAAAATGTACATAACTTTTTGTGTTGTGTTGCATGGCTGTGAAACTCGGTCTTTCACATTTACAGAGGAACATAGGCTGACGTTACTTTAACTCTTGTCCCGTGCATCTTTTATTATTTTGTACAATGATCAGCCAATGCACAATTAATTGATAAATTATTATACTGTTCCTACATGTTTCAACACTACTGTGTCATCCTTAGGGAGCTCATAGTTAGTACCTTGCTAAACACACACCGGGCCAGTACAATGACAGCCTCAACATGCATATGGCCACCATACAGGACATCGTGAGAACTGTAACAACAAAATGATTTTAGCCATTTTATTATAAATAGGACAATTTTAATATTTGAGAGACATATGTGAAATTTTAAACTGTATAACAAATGACTGCATTGACATACTTGTGTAACTTAGCAAGGTACTAACTACGAGATCCCTGAGGATGACACAATAGTGTCAAAACATGTAGGAGCAGTGTAATAATTTATCATTTGTGTATTGGTTGGTCATTGTACAATATAAAAAAACAGGCTGAGGTGTTTAAGAATTGGGTGCTGAGGGCCTAAGACAAATGAAGTGACAAGAGTGGAGATGACTGCATAATGACTTTTATGATATGTACTGATCAGCAAATGCTATTTGGATAATCAAATAATGAGATTGGCAGGGCATGTGGCATGTATGAGGGAGATGATAGGTGCATACAGGGTTCTGGTGGGGAAGCCTCACAGTAAGAACCTGAAAGACATAGGTATAGATGGGAGAATAATATTAAAATGGAACTTCAAACAATGGTAAACTTGCAAAAAACAATAAAAACTTGTGTTCTTGCCATTATCTACTTTCAAATGTTACTTCCATCCTTTTGAAAGTTTCAGTAGCATTTTTCCCCTATTTAAAGCAACATTCAGTGCACGTACAAGTCTCTAACTTTTTAATATGCCAGATTAACAGGTGGAACACATGCTTGTACTTAACAAGACATTAATCAACAATCATACAGGCTACAGTATTATTCCAAGGAGGAAATGACTCAGCCAGCTTTACTCTACCTATGTACAACAGTAAAGGTTTGTGCTAGCATCAGTAGTGTCATCTCATAGGCAGTCCAGAAATTACTTGATCACATCACACACATGTTGCATCACATTAATAGTGCACTAAATTTTATTGTGCTCCCAAAGGCTGAGAGGTACATCAAACCCAGCACCTTTGTCCACTTTCATCTGTATAAAATTCCCAAATGAAAGACAATGACCTTGGCTACATCACATACAAAATGCAGTGAAACAAAGAACACTTCACAGAACTTTGGCTCATATGCTGACTCCTTACCACTGCTCACATAAGCATCATTTAGCATAATAAATGCATTTCCTGTATCAGTCTATATTTGTTATAAGTTTTAACAACTAACTTAAAACTAATAAATGTATTATACTGATCAATTGTACATACGAATTATCATCCAAATATTCATAATCCGTAAGTTGTACTTCCTTCTGAACTTTCTGTACAACATCTGAAGAACTAGCTGAAACATAATGCACTAGACTTGCATTCTTGGCTATCATCTCATTTACATATGTAACTGGAGAACAATAGTCCACTGTAGTGTCACTTTCAGCATCACTATCAGAAAGTTGTATTTCTACACATTCCACAGTGCTTTTGGAGTTAACCTCAAGAAATGAAGATGTTTCATATGAACCATGATAATAATCATCTTCTAGCTGTTTTCTCATATTAACTGGGATATTGTAATCTACTACACTGTCACTTATGGCATCACTGTCAGGGCAATGTTGACCAGCACGGTATAATGTAAGTTTGGAACCAGTTCCAGGTACTGGAGAACTTGGTGCACTGGAATCACTTGAGACCAAAATCACAGGACTGCTCATTTTTTAGGTCAATATTTCAAATTGATGACCTGAAAATAACTTACAATTGTTATTAAATTCTTACTACTTAGATAACTGAGATGAGCTCATATAAAATATTTTGAAAATGGGAAATGCAGAGGTAGGAGTCATACAACCCAGCATTTAAACCTGTCCACCTTCACAGTGCATCTAATAACTGTTCAAGTACCTTCGACTTACATGCCATGTAAATGTGATAAAGATACACAGAGTAACAATCTTTAATGTAAGCCATATGAAACTCTGTAGTAGATGCATAACTCAAGCAGTATACTCAATACTAGGTAATAAGCTAAAGCAAAGCACAGTAATGAGTGAAAAGTATGGGGTCCCAGGAGATGAGAGTGGAGTTGATGGTAGGAACTCTAACCAAGGAAAAACAAGGACATTAGTAATGATAGGAATAGTGAAGAAAAGTTCAACCTGGATGAAGATGAGTCAACAAGAGATAATAATGGTGACAAGAATGATGAAGAAAAGTTCAGGCAAATCAACAGTAACGTGGTTGTATCACAGGAACTAGAATGTGATGGTGAAAAAAAAAAGTGTCAATAAAGATGAAACTGTGATTCTTGGGCAAATACAGGATATTACAGACAATACCCAGTCTGGAAGTGTAGATAAGACAGTAGAGACTCGTGGAACTTCTACTAGAAACAAGAAAACCCCAAGTATAAGAGGCAATGATTTTTTATGGTGAACAAGGTATATAGCTTGGATAATGACACAAACACAATAAAACCTACCTAATAGTAAAAACCTTTTCAAAATATTAGACGATTAAAATCAAAAGTGGATGAGTTATCAAACTCCCTTTTTCCTGACTATCCAAATATAATGTGCTTAACCGAACATCACTCAAAAGATTATTAAATAAATAATCTACCCATAGGTCAATTTAAATTAGGATCTAAAATTTGTAGACATGAATTCAAGAATGGGGGGGGGGTGTATTTTCATTCATGAAGATCTTGATTTCTTCTCTATCTCACTTGATAAATACTGCAAGGAGAAGGATATTGAAGTTTGTGCTGTAAGGCTAAAAATAACTCCCATATAGTTAATCATATTAGCTATTTACAGGTCACCTTCAGGTAACTTTACCAATTTTTTGAAGAACCTAGACAGTATTTTGAACACATGGTATAGTAATAAAATTGAATTTGTGATATGCGGTGACATAAATATTAACTATTTAGAAAACTGTAAGAAAAAGCAACAACTAGATGCACTATTACAAACCTATAACCCAATAGCAACAGTATCATTTGCTACGCATAAATCAAAAGCATCTACTACCGCTATTGACAACATATTCATAACAAGGACTAAAAATTATATTATAAATCCCCATATCAAAGAGAGAGTTATATCTGAAGGTGAGGGATAATAATGAAATGGAACATAAGTTATATTGCAAACAGCACTGCAAAATGTTATCTGAAGTTATAAAGGAAGCAATAAAATTATATTATAAAGAAGTTATTACTAAGTCAAAAAATGAAATGAAAACCACATGGAATATTATACAGAAAGAAACAAGTAAATTAACTAATGTGAATAACATTAAATCATTAAGAATTAATGATCATATAGTATATAACCAAATAACCATTGCAAATGAACTTAACAATTACTTTTTAAACATAGCAGGGAATATTACTAACAAAAGATTAATGAAAAAGAAGAAGAGGCAAGTCCACTACAAAATTTACTTAAATACTTTAATCAGCCATTCAAAGACATGTTGGCCTTATACTTCCACAAAAGAAATATTTAGATGGAAGATATCAAAAAGTAATTTTAAGTCATAATAATGGTATTGAATCCACCGGGAGAAAATAAAACAGGGGGTACCACAAGGATCAATTTTGGGACCCTTTTTTTGCTAATCTATATAAATGACTTGCCAAATTTAGCATCCATTGGAACCAAAATCCTTTTGTATGTGGACAATACCAGTATAATAGTAACTAGTCCAAATTTGGAAAATTTTGAAACAAAAATAGATAAAATATTTGGGGATTTTAATAATTGGTTTAAAGTAAACCAATTAATATTAAATTACATAAAACACATTACTTACAATTTAATATGAAAAATGGCTGGGATTATGATCTGGAACTTAACTACCAGGGTAATTATGTCAAAAGCTCATCAAATACAAAATTTTTGGGTTAGATCATTGATAACTCCCTATCATGGAAGGCTCGTATAGACCAAAAGATGTCCAAATGAATAAAGCATGTTCTGTAATTCGAACGATACAAGCTATAATGTCTCCAGAAACTTTAAGAATGGTCTATTTTGCATACACACATACATTCAATTATGAGTTATAGGATAATTTTCTGGGGAAATCAACCATACAGCAATAAGATTTTCAAAATTCAAGAAAGGGTGATTAGAATCATCATATATTCAAGAATGAGAGATTCATGTAGGGAACTGTTCAAAAAATTAGAAATACTGCCCTTATATTCTCAACACATCTTCTCAATATCAATATTTGTGATAACAAAGAAACGTTTAGTTTATACAAATAATCAGATCCACAGTATTCACAAAAGATTTAAAACCAACTTACATCCACCCACAGCTAATCTAACAAAGTTCCAAAAGGGAGTGCAATTCTCAGCAATTAAAATTGTTAACAATCTTCCTGACAATATCAAAGACTTAGCTAATGAGACAGTACTGTTTCGGAATGTTTAAAGAGGTTTTTACTCAAATTCCTTTTACAATAGTGAAGAGTATTTTAATTATCAGAGATATTCCATTGAAAACTGAATTGAAAATTGGTTTTAGGTGTTTTATTATTTGCATTTTTTCATTTATTGCTAAGATTCTTCCAACACTATGTATATTATGTTAGATGGTATGTATGTGACTATGCCTATATCTACAGGATTGAATCCTAATTTGGATTTATAGAATGCAAATAAATTACAGTACAATTACATTTTGCACGACAGATAATTAAGGCAAAAATACATGCGAAGATCCCAATGCGCCACAATGTTGCATTAAATGCACGTTTCCTAACTTGTTATTTCTCTCACGCAAGTAATTAAACAGAATATTTAGTATAAAAACCAACGACCATACCGTGCGTTATATTTCAAATCACATAATTGGAACCATGAATCAGTATGGCCACCATTAAAAAATGCACCACGGGTAACATGTCTTCCGTGCAACATCGAGTACGGATTAATACCCCCGATAATACCTATTTGGCAGCGCCGTGGAAATGGACAACTACACCACCAAATAATTCATATATAGCACTGCATGCACAGATCTTATTTGACTAGATATGAAACTTATGAAATGTATTTAATTTATATTTGGATGAGGTTATCCGGATTTGGCTATAGAAATTAAAAACTAGTAAATATTTTAAAGAGTTAATTTTTAACACACTATTATTTGCAGATGACCAGTTTCTTATTTCTGACACAAGACAATTTGCAAAAGCCAGTCTATTTATTAAATAACATATTTAAAGAATATAATTTGGAATTTGCCACAAAAAAGACAAAGGTATTTGGTTTCGTTGGAGGCAGATCACTTAAGAACAAAAATTATTATAAACGATGAAACACCAGACCAAGTTAGCCAATTTATTTCTTTAGGTTGCAGTATATCTAACCAATTTTCCACTAATGTAGAATCTAAATTGGCAAAGTTTTTAAAATTAATAGGTACTATTAAGAGAACTATTTTTAGGAAAGTGAGAACGGAAACTATTTTGAAAATATACAACACTTTAGTCTTACCTACACTTTTATATGGGTCAGAAAATTGAATTCCAACAGCCTCACAAAGGAGAAGAATTGAAGCGGCAGAAATGAAGTTATTGTGACCTCTGGCAGGCTATACTCTTTGAGCATAAGACAAACGACTACAAACGCCGCGAACTACAGATTACAGGCATACCAGACAAGATAGATGAATACAGACGGAACTGGTTTCAACACTTACAAAGAATGCCACAAAATCGAATCCCTATGAAATCATACTACTACAGATCACAAGGAAGGAAAACAATTGGAAGACCGAAGAAACGTTGGAGAGAGCAGTTGTAACTTTGGAGACGTAACGGATTAAAGAGTCCTATCCTTGATGTTTATGATGATGATGATGTAACTCATTTATATGGGATGGCCAACACAGATTTTACTGCCATCTATTAGTATCACGTAGTATTAAAGCAACGATGATGCGACAATGCGGACCCTGCGCAAAATACGTGTACTAACTCCTACAACGAAAGTAGCGGTAGATCGGTCGGTAGTGCAGCCAACTACTATTTTCACGTATGTAATAAAATAAACAAATGTATATGTATAAAATACGTTTCATCACGTTATTAATTACCAACATGTTTCCATCGCTTTTGCGATCATCATGGGGGTAGCTTTACAAGAGTACAAAGAATACAATAATCTGCACATGGAATATCAGGAACCACTCAATGTTGTAATAAATGTCTCAAAACCTTGAGTATTTCAATCTACACACTTTTCTTACTAGTGCTACCCTGATGGTGATAACAAAAGTGATAGATACATGTTGGTAATTAATAACATGAGATGAAACATATTTCATACATATGCATTTGTTGATTTTATTACATAATTTTAAATATTCTCCAATGCATGGATTTGGAACATATTAAGTCAAGTACTATTTCAACCCTTCGTGGTATTTTGCATTCACCACCACACTTATGTCGTTTTTTAACAGGCACATTGATGCCAACTAAATGTGTTAAATATGTGTCCATGTGAACAAAGATTTCATTACCAGCGACTGAAAAACCCCTTCTTGAAACATATTTGACAGTGTGAAATATATGTCATGGAAACAAGACTGGTATTCATAATGAGTAATTAGAGGTGGGGCAGGCAAATCTTTAACATTAATTTTTTTTTATCACAGGCATTTGTATTCATATTTGTAAATGTACATATAACCATACACATCCATCACTGCTTTAAACATAAAACAATTCATCAACACAGTAAACAGACTGTGCTTTGAAGTATCATTTTAATGTTGCTGAAAGGGAGGCTTATCAGAAATCAACATATTGTCAGAATGTCACTAATCATTCCTTCATAACCATTTTATGATGCAAGGGAATACACTGTTGAGTACTGGTTCTCTCAACCAGTGAAACAGGACATTTGTCTGAAAACAACACAGCGCAAGTTTCCTCAACCCAGAGTAGGTCAATACCATTTCACAGAGTTATCATAGGTTCATTAAATTTTAAAACATACTTGATATAAACCCACATTTGTCACAAAGGATGGCACAGGTACATAACACGAATCAGATATTTACATACACACAATTGCCGAGACCACTTGCTGATCACTTGCTGAAGTTCAAACCTGAACAGTACACTAGCTACTTGAAAGTAATGTCACTTGGTTTCCAACCACACATGTAACTGTAGGGTAGGTAACAAGGACAGAGAAGACTGTCAGAGGAATGGGAAGCTGAGTACAAGCCACAAGGCATTGCCAATCTGTTCAGGCGTATCCTTTCAGGTGTTGTGAATTCTGTTGGCAAGACGTGATCTCGGCACAAAAATTTGTGGTGAAGGAACCCAGCTTCCTCCATGGTGCACAGTCAATCGATTTTCTCACCCAACAATTTTGCACTGCAAATAAATAATTATGTTACAATCCCAACATAAAGCACCGTTAATGCATGTGTAATCCTCAATAATGAACACTTAATATGCTTAATGCATGCTTAATTAAAAACTGAGTTCTGAATATGTCATTTGCAAAAATTGTACAATGCAACAAAAGCTGCAACTCTTATTATAATGCATGATACTGCATTCAGCGATCACACAAAATTCAGTATGTGGAAGTTTATAAACTTTGTTTGGCACCGAAAATGGGTTGAATGGCATGCGAATAAGTGGTCATACATCCATTCTATAATTTTATGAACAGACTGCACTGGATTCCTTGGAAACCTGAAAAGTTTCCCTCTTCTTTCCCTGTGCCGCAATGTGTACCCTACGACGTAACAACATCTGTAATTGCCATCCATTGCCACTGCAATAGTTACATACATATGAAATACAAATTTACAAATGAAATTATATGCATAACAAAATGTTGTGTTACCTTCAACACACATCCAAGAAACTTAATTTCCACAACGAAATTAAAACTATAGTGACACTATCAAACACACGCCCATGCTGTGTTATTGTCATTCTCAGATTCATGAACACACCAGGACGGGCATATATATATAATGAAATCCATAACAACAAAACGCTATATTTTACGTTACACATACATAAGAGACTGTAGATCTACAACAAAAATGAAACTTACTGCCACACAACAAGACAGATGACCCATGATAAATTCACACCATAAACCTGTAAGAGAACTGCATCATATGGCTGCTCCAAACTTGAACATTAAAAGTCAATGCCTATTGACTTGTGAATGGGGAGGGGGTGGGGTATGTCAAAACACAACTCTCTTTCATCCTATTTATTATGCTGATGACGACATGTTTCGGCCACTGTGGGCCGTCTTCAGGTCACAAAAATGTGTGTGGAGGAAAACTATACAGAGTATGATCTTAGTATAGGTGCATATTCGAAATTTTCAACAAGATCTCGCTGTTGGTTGGATTATACATATTGAGCTAAAAGTACCTCTTCTAAGTAGAGTATAAGAATGGATGTAAATATATATATATATATGTATATATAAAATTAAATAATACCTAGTCCTACAAATGGTACATTAAGCTAGATTGTAATATATAAGTAGTACGACCTGTATGAGGCAAAAATTAGGAAGGGTTTGTATGTGCTGAGTGGAGAGCTAGGGGTGTCTCAAACGTTCCTGGTGTGTTGGTACATTGGTGGCGGCTACATGGATGTTTCTGAAGTGGCTGTATTTATGATTGTGGCAAAATATATGTCCAGAACAAGTATCCCTGGCCTATCTGGTGGCGAATCTGTTAGACCTTGTGAAGGTATGTTGCAGGTAGCCAGAATGACCATGGAAGACTGTGTGTGAGACATCTCTGACTGTGTGTGAGTCATCTCTGACTTTAATTCATCTTAACACGGTCAGAGTCTGTACCGCATAACGTCAAGGTCTGAATCATTTGACTGTTTTCAGAACGCTAAGTGGCGCAAATGCGTTGTAAGGCGTGATAGGGGGTCTGAAATGTGTGATGAATGTGGTCCGTCTTGTTACAAATCAAACGAAAAGGAAAGACATGTAAAATAATAATTACACATATATTGTCTGCCGAGGGAAGACACCCGATTTGCGTGTTGCATACGAATTGGAAGCAAATTCTGCTGTGAGGTGTGTAGCAGCTTCATAAAGGTTGCATTCCGTGAATATTTTAGTTTGAAGATTTTTAGGTGTATTCATCGTACAGGTTTGTAGCAGAACGTTTAAGGTGGGAAAGGAAAATTTCTCTAAGCGATGTGATATTCATCAGCTGTGTCAAAGTTCCAGTATTAATTTACTGTAGTCATCTGTGATGTTGGGTTACCTTAGTGGTGTCTTGCTACTGCATCAGATGCACATTTTGCTGGTGCGTTAACTGTGTAATAATATCAGATTTCTTACAGTCTACACACACATCAACATTCTAGTATAAATAAACAAATGAATTGTGTGTGTGTAAATGCTGGAAATTTATTACTGTAACGGTTAAAATCCACTTTTTTTGTTTATATTGGTAGTAAAAATTCACATGAAATAGTTACAGGTACTATACAGTAGGATCTGAATGTATTTTTCATACATAAATACTTAATTCCTTCAAAATAATGCTGTACTTATTGTAATATACAACTGCTCTCTCCAACGTTTCTTCGGTCTTCCAATTGTTTTCCTTTTTTTTTTTTTATTATATATAAAGAAATATCAAACTAAATAAAGAATTGTACTAAAAGAAAAAAAAAAAAAAAAAAAAAAAAAAAAAAAAAAAAAAAAAAAAAAAAAAAA